>JGI24707J26582_10001889_pt1 | contig 16136 bp, 22 predicted proteins | sample BioPla1DNA1_FD_26582 | JGI IMG/M metagenome (IMG submission 26582) | reverse complement strand
AAAAGAATTGTTAAAAATCGTTATCAAAATCAATGGGAATTTTTAAAAAATAATAAATCTCAAATATTTGAAATCGACTATCAGTGGTTTTTTAAAAATACTATTAATCCTGCTTTGATTTATAGTTAAAAAATTTATTTTAGTTACAAAGTAACAAATACTTATACAGAAAGCCTTAATAGTCTTATTAGCGGACAGGGGATGAGACGTATACCATTTACGTAATGTGTATGCGTGGACTAATAAAAGCACGAAAAACATACCACTTTTCTTTTAATTTCGGTTTTTTCCCAGTCATCGCATATAAATTCTTTACATTTAGCAGGTCTGTTTTCCCAAACAATTATATAACCTATATTTTTATCCCAGTATTCGCACATTTCAGGGTCAATACCTTTTGCTAAAAGTTCGTTCCTGTATTGAAGCCGTTCTTCTTTGTTTCCTAACTGCCATGCCTTTAATGCATTAAACCGAGACCTTTTATGGTAGTGACGAGTTTTCTTATGAAATAAATATTATTTGATTTACCTAAGAATTAAATTGTAAAATACTCCAAACATCTTTAAGGAGGTATTTTAAGTATGCAGATATATATTTATGTAAAAAATGGTAAGAAATTCACAGGTAAGGATAACAAACAATATGATGTTTTGTATATGATAAAAAGGAAACTGTTTGGTAATATGCAACTTTGCGGAGCCAGAATTAACAATCAATTTAAGTGTATAGATTTGACTTTACCAACAGAAGTGGATAAACTACCGAGAGATGCTAAAAGGGTAAACAATGAAGAGGCTGAAAAGGTCTGGACAAGTAATTCATGGAGCATCTATAATATTGTTTAATTAATTGAGGGGGAGATGGTTTAATATAAATAAAACAGAATTCTCCCCCTTATCATCCAATGGTATACTCCTTAAAGAATTATTGTATTGATTTATATTATATAATAAATATACCTTATTTTAATTATAAGAAAGAGTTAAAATTTGTATAAAAAATAGAAAAAAGAAATAGATTGTCGTTAGATATCATATGTGGTTTAAGGGAGAGTAATAAGAAGAAATCGGTATTATTTACGAATTTGTGAAGTCATGTATTCGGTAAGCAACTGTATTATAAGTGACAGGGATAACGTTTGAGCCCCTTAGTATATGACTAAGGGGCTCTTAAAATAATTTTTTGTATCTGTGATGTCCAAATGGACGGTTCTTTAAGAAAATCTTAAAGAACATTGTTTTAGTAATTAAATTTTAATATATTTCTTTATTAAAACCTCTATTATCTTTATCAAAACCTCTATTAAAATTTTAACTATATTATAAGCAATTTTAAATTAAAATTTCAAGTAAAAATTATGTTATATTCTTTAAAGACATCAAAAATTAGTCATTTGTCTAAAATATGAACAAAAATTTTTGAACTTTTTTGAACTACTTTCTAAATGTTCCTATTTCTACAAATAATCTCTATGGAGATCCTTTTTTTAAAACCCAAAGAGAGAATACTTTTAGAAAATTAAATAATTTAATAAATGTATCCCTATGAATAACTGGAGCAATGAACAAACAATACCCATTGGTTTGTAATTTTTTGTTTAAATCAATCTTTTAAATAATGTGACTTGAATTTCTTCTGTAAAAACTTCTCTTTCAAACTCTTTAAGCACTCGCAAGAAAGGAATTTTTCTCTCTGGATTTCTAATTATAATGCTTAAACTCCAGCATTTAGGCATATTTTTATCCCTCTTTAATAATTTGTAATCAAGACTTCAATACTCTTATTAGTTTTATCTTTAATTTGGTAGTTTGAATTGTTGTAACTGTAATTTAAATAATGTATATTATATTTTTTGCTCCACTCCTTTAATATATCATTACTTTTGCCTTTATTCTCCAATACATTAGATAAAGCAAACCTAATATCTCTATTATTTAAAGAATCTAATAAAGTTAATAATTTGATTTCATCAGTTTCAGTCCATGAATTTTGCTCATTGTAGGTGGCACATGCAATAAGATAAGGTGGGTCAGCATAAACAAAATCACCTTTACCTAATCTGCTATAATCGTAATTATTAAAATCCATGCATATAAATTCAATATTAATATCGTGTAATCTTTCTATAAAACTCAAAAGATTATTTTTGATATTTTCATTAAAATCTCTTTTTCCTACAGGTATATTGAAATCACCTTTAGAATTGAATCTTATCTGATTATTAAATGAATAAACAATAAGGGTGTAGAGTAGAATATAGTATCCTATCCCATCTTTATCAGTCATTTTGTTTAAATAATTTCTTAAAGTTAAGAAATTATTTTTATTAACTTTTGCTAATCCATCAGAACTATTAGTATTATAATAATCATAACCATGTTTAGAAGTATCACTCATATTAAATTCATAAATAGTATCTTTAATTTTTGTAATTATAAGTTCTGAGTTTAGTTCCTTAAAAATTTTCATGAGATTTATAATTACATTTAATTTATCTATTGCAATTATTTTATTTGCGTTAACATTAACACCTACATTACATCCGCCACAAAATAAATCTACCATTGTATTAATATCATTAGGGAATAAAGGGAGTATTTGGCTTAGTAATTTAAACTTGCCACCTGTATAGTTAAGTGGTGACTTTATTAATTTACTTTGCATAAAAACAATCTCTCCTTATGTTCTTCTATAGTTGATTTCCCTGTAGTGAAGTATTTATAATCTGTATCAAAGATTTTAACTATTCCTTTGGATTGTAGTGTTTCAATTATTTCATCATCACTTATTTTAGCATTAGAACGTCCATTACCTTTTTGGGCCATATTATTATAAGATACAATTATATATTGACAATCACAATTATCAATTAAATCTTTAAATACAAGGGGTGCTTTTTTTGTACAATATGCACTTTTAATATCACTTCTATCAACCATTTTTCTTGCCACGCCAGTAACCTCTGGCTTTTCCCACCTTGCAACATTTTCAAGCAAATGATAAGAATCAGAATACTGTCGTGAATTATACGGTGTATCAATATATATTATGTCTGCTTTAATTTTTCTTACAAGTAAGTTAGCGTCCTCTCTATAAAATTCATTATCCTTGTTATAATTATCTTTAATGTTTGGCAATAGTAATTTAATTGGTGTTGCACCACTATCTATAGTCTTACGAAATGCATCATAGTGACCACAAGTATTTGCCACTTTGTCCATAGCGTATAATAATGAAGTAATTAAAATACTTTTTTCTCTATGATTGATAATACTATTATCAGACCATTGTTCAATTGTTTCTCTAATTTCCCCAATTTTTGACGCATTTTTGTAACTAAAATATGTATCACCAAAATTTATAGAAAAATAATTATCATTTTCAGGTCTAATATTATTTAATTCACTAATAAGATTCTTGATTTTTCTTTTATCATATAATTCATTAGAAAAAAAAGTCTGATAGGAAATATAATTACTATAAAGAATATCATTTATGATAACTTTAGTAGTTGTAGTATTAAATGCATCTGCAACTACACCTGTTCCACCAAAAATGTCAGCAAAAGTTGTGTAGGGTTCACATTCCTTTTTTACTACTTTTTTAATTAAGGGGATTAATTTGTACTTACTGCCCAAATATCTACGATTATGAATATGAAAAAGTTTATTTGTTGTGTTTCTATTCAAATAGGCTTCATTTGCAAGCTTAGTCATCAATAACCTTCCTTTCTTTATCAAAACCTCTATTAAAATCTCGAACTACAATATAAGCAATTTTAAATTAAAATCTCAAATAAAAAATATGTTATATTCTTTAAAGACATCAAAAATTAGTTATTTGTCTAAAAGATGATAAAAATTTGAGTTTTTGCAAAATATTATATATTGTTTAATAGATTATTAAACAAAGGGGTTGTTAAAATATGAACAAAAAACAATTTTTGAACTACTTTCTAAATGTTCCGATTTCTATAAATAATCTCTATGGAGATCCTTTTTTTAAAACCCAAAGAGAGAATACTTTTANAAAATTAAATAATTTAATAAATACAGGACATAAAGGAATAGTTAGTATTATTACAAAATCTGAAATTAATGAAGATGATATAAAAAGATTAAAGCTTATTAAAGATAAATTAAATTTAATAGTGTTAGTATCGTGTTCTGAATTGCCTTATTCTATAGAAAAAGTACCAGGGAATAGATATAAAACTTTACAGCGTTGTATTGAATCTAATATTCCTGCAATTGCTTACGTTAGACCCTTTATTCCCAAATATAATATATGTGAAAAAATTATTAGAAATATGCTGAAAAAAATAAGTGAAACCAAATGTAAGAGAATAGTGGTTTCTGGGTTAAGGGGAACTGATGATGTGTTATTGAATTCTGAAATAAGTAAAGAAGAAATAGAAAACTGGAGTCTGAGGGTTAAAATAATGCCTTTAGATGTAGGCAAATATATAGAAAAGTATTCAAATGAATATGGATTAAAAGTTTACAAAAGAACTAGTTGTGGTGTTTCTGCTGAACTAAATATGAAATATTCCTATAACCCATATTATCATTCCCCACAATTAGCAGGATGTGAAGAATGTGAACTTAAAAGAACTTGCTTCGATAAACAAAAAGAATTTTATCCTACAAAAGAAGATTTGGATTTTATAAAAATACTAGGTTATGATGCTCAAATAGTTAATGTTAATAATTTTGATTTATGTAATGTTGACCCTCAAAAAAGAACAGAGTGTCTTAGCTGTTGCACAGCTTGTTTTGTATTGAAAAGATATGCTATTGAATTACTTGATAAAGACATATGCTTAGGTGATTTAGGATTATTAAGACTTCTTGTAAAGAAATTAGTTTTTAAAAAAGGGACTATTGATGTAGGGGAAAAGGATATTGCTATACCCCAAAAATCTTCTTTACAAAATTTAAATTTGTACACTCTTAATTCTTGGTGGTCTTATTCGAGAAATATCTCAAATTGTTATAATTGTTCTTATTGTATAGTAAAGCATTATAATGATGGTAAAAAGGAAGGTTTTAGTGAAGAGTGTGGAGATATTCCACTTAATATTGGAAATAAAATATGGAATAGATATATGGAAAGGAGTAATTAATGTGAATTGTCCTGTTATGTGTAAATATTGTATGGCTGTAAAAATAAATCAAAGATCTAAACATTGGTCAAGTGGCGAAAGATTGGGGGTGAATAAATCTTGTGTTTTTGTAAATAGATTGCCGAATGATCCCCCACTAAAAGATATGCCTATTGATTGGTCTTTATTTGATGGAGACTATCTAGGATTCCAAGGTATTACGGATTGTTTTTGGAATATTTATATTGAAGATTTAAAATGGATTGTTGAAAAGGTGGAAAATTCTTTGATTAGAAAACTAGTTCTGATTAGTAAAATACCTATAAATCAACAGCAGCTAGATATCCTTAAGAAAACAAATAAAATAATAGTAATGTATTCGCTTACTGGGCTTGACAAATTAGAAAAAACAAAAACAGTAGATAGAATAGATTCGATGATAGAATTAAGAAAAAATAATATAGATACATTAGGAGTTATACATCCTTATATTCATCAGTACTCAGACTTGTCATTTTTAAAAAAATTAAAGGATAATAACTTTGATTATGTTGCTTGCAAGGGGTTTAGATATAATCCAGAAAATATGTTGGAATTAAAAAAATATATCCCTGCAAGAATATTAGAACAATATAAAGATGATGAAAATGAAGTAATGATAGGGGAGAGGTACTTGCTAAATAAGCTTAGTTTGCACAATATAAAAGCAGTTGATATGAAAAAATATATTAGAAGTAATAATAAAATAGACTTGAATTTAGAAAAAGAAAAAATAGAAAAACAGGTTGAAGAACTTTTCAAAATAGTTGTTATATCATCGTCAGAAAAAGATTTAAATATAATAAAAAACGATGTTATAAATAGAAGATTAGGAAAGGAGAGTTTTTAAAAATGAATATAGAGTTTTATGGAAAAAATGATAATTATATATATTTGGATAATGCAGCATCTACAATATCTTTTAAAAAAGTTAAAAATGTTGCAGATGATTTTCTTTATCATTATGGTTCTTTACATAGGGGTAGTGGTATTAACTCTAAAAAATCAACCGATTCTTATGAAAATGCAAGAGAAAAAATTTTAAGTTTTTTAGATGGAACAAAAGAGGATTGCGTGATATTTACTAATAATACAACTGATTCTATAAATAAATTTGCATTAATATATCCATTTGAAAAAAATGATGTGGTTTTAACCTCAGATATAGAACATACTTCAAATTATTTACCCTGGTTAAAACATGCCAAAGTTCAATTGTTAAAGACAAATGATTTTAAAATAGAACCTAGAAATGTAGAAAAAGAATTAATTGAAAATAAAAATATAAANATAGTTGCTTTAACATGGGCTTCCAATATNACAGGATATATTTCAGAAATAAAAAATATTTATAAANTATGTAAAAAATATAATGTGCTATTATTTATAGATGCTTCACAATATTCGCCCCACCATAAACCTACTTTAAAATATTGTGATTTTATTGCTTATTGTGGACATAAAATGTATGCTCCTTATGGTTCTGGGGTTTTAGCAGGAAACAAAGAAATATTGAAAAATGATAGATATTCGTTAACAGGAGGGGGGAATGTTATATATATTGGTGAAAACGGACAAGTATATTATAAAGAAGTTCCATATATGCACGAAGCAGGAACTCCTAATGGATTGGGAGCAGTAACTTTGGCTTGTGCACATGAAGTTCTGTTTAAGGATATAGGAATAAACAGATTAGAAAAGCATAATAAAGATTTGCTTAATGCTATGAAAAAAGTGGGCGATTCATTATTAAAACATGGATATGAGGTATATTTTCATAGCGAAACAATAAATAGAACACCGTTACTTATTATAAATAATAAACGGAAAACAAATAAAGAAACTGTTTATTTACTAAATGAACCAGTGGGAAAATCTTTAAATAAAAAAGTCTTTTGCAGAGAAGGTTCTTTTTGTGCTTATAATATATTAGAAAAACTTTTCCCGAAACTCAAAGAGGAAATTCCTGTTATTGACAATAAATTGAACCCCAAATATTCTTTAATAAGGCTTTCGGGAGGATTAACAACAACAGTAGATGATATTTATTATACTTATGAAAAATTAAAAGCAATTAACAAAATTTAAAATATAAAACACAAAAAAAATAACAGGTGGTTAGCCTGTTATTTTTTTGTGTTATGATATTAGTGAAATTGCTGTTTCATCAATTTCACTAATATATTCTTCTAGAATTTGCAGGTTAACTGCAAATTTTCTACGAAAGCTTTTGCTGAATTGTTTGCAATACTTCCTGAATTGCAACAATTCGTTAAAACTTTCTATTTCGTTTAGAATTTCCGTAAATTCCCCGTCGATTATTCTTAACAAATAATCGACATTTTCTTCAATGGAATATTCATCAAAATAATATTCCTTGAAGTATTCTTTTAAAAAAGGGATTTTTTTACTATAATGTGAAATTAACAGGTTTGTTAATCTCACATTATAGGTTATTTCTTCTCTTATTTCCTCGAAGGAAGTATCCTTCTGAGAAAATTTACTGACGAAAAAAGTTTCTGTTAGTATTCCTCCTTTGTTTTTGAAGATATTTCCATAGTTAACTCCTACGGAAATATCAAGATTTTCTCTTTTTTTATTTAGAAGATCGTGGTAATTATCTTCTAAATAATTACTTCTGCCTTCGAAGCTGTCATCTTCTAGAATCGCTACGTAGCCTTTGTTGTAGAAATTTTTCCGACCTGCACGGCCAGAAATTTGCTCAAATAGATTTTTGCTTATCAGTCCATTGTAATATTTCTCCAATTGAGAAAATATTACATATTTGCAGGAAAGTTGACACCCAATGAAAGGGCATCAGTTCCTACTACGGTGTCGATAATTTTTTCTGCAAAAAGCTTTTCTACAAAAAGCTTTTCTTTGGGTAGCATTCTACCAACGTAGAAAGCGACCCCTTTTTCAACATAAGACAAAAGCTCTCTATTGTCTATGTTGAATTCTTTTTCCATATCTTTAATTTTTTTCTTGTCTACAGAGTGGTTTTCTCTGTAGTGAGCAATGATGTTTGCTATGTCCGTACAGTTATTGTACGAAAAACTTATCACTAGGGCGTTTTTTATTTGACTATATTGAATTTTTTTTTGGGTGTACAACAATTTTGTTGGGCGACTATTGTATTCCAACGTAGAAAATTTTCTATTAGAAACTTTTTCTACGTAGTTTTGTAATATGTTCATGTCTCCTAATGTTGCTGAACAAAGTAGCATATATTCTGCTTTGCTTCGATAAAGCGAATCTATGTACGTTCTTGCTCTGTCAGTGTTTTCGTTTATGTAATGGAATTCATCCATTACTAAATAAATTTTTTCTAATCCCGTATATTTATTTGTGTATATTTCCTGTGTGCAAATGAGTATTTCCCAGTTATTAGGAATATTTCTTACGTCACCTGTTTCAATTGCAGTGACGTAATTCTCTTTAAGCTCCCTGTATCTTTGATTGCTCAAAGATTTAACAGGAGCTGTAATTATTAGCTTGTACCCTTTTTTTCTTAACACTTCTTCCCAGAAGGTTAAGAAAACTCTTGTTTTGCCTGCCCCCGTAGGTGCGGATAAGATGATGTTATTGCAAGTGGTGGTTGCCATCTTGCCTATAGCTTTTTTTTGCCATTTGTATAATTTCATTTAAATACCTCCTCATATTTTTGATTTAACCCCTTATTATTTTCTGTAATAATATACTGCATTTTAGTAAGCAATTTCAAGTTATTGTTCTTTTTAAAAAATGGGTAAGATGAAGAGAGTAAAAAATGATCTTCTTTTTTACTCTGTGCTATAAAATAATGGGTAAGAGAAGAAAGTTTCTTGAATTTTTCTATTATTATCTTCATTCTTATATATAGATTATAAATTTTGATAGATTATTGAATAAATTGAAATAAATCAGAAAAAATTAAAAGAAAACAAAACTACAAAAAAGAAAATGCAATTACTGCATATAAGAAAGAATATCAATATAAAAAATCAAAACACCTTTCTATATTAAAGGATCATTTCTAAAAAAGACTTTTACCTATATTTTAGCATATGATGTAAATAAAAAACAATTTTAAAGACAAAAGAATGTGATTAGTAGTTGTTGGCTATATTTTCAAAACCAAGTTCTTTAAGCACTTTTAAAACGGATTTTTTTATCTGAAAAGAGCATATTAAATTTTTTTTGTTTTGGTAAATAATTTTCATAACACCTTTTATAATATTATCTATATCATTTTTTGTTAAGGGTTCTTTTATTTCATCAGACACATTTTCTAAATTTATCTGTATCTTTTCACGATCAAAAGGTTCTACTCTTTTATTTTTTTTCAATACATATAGGGGAGACTCTTTATATAATATTTTTTTATACATTTCCATCTGCAAAGATTCTAAAAAACTAGGAATATCTTCAATACGTATATTGTTCTTATAATTTTCAAAAACTTCGAGCATACTGTGAAGTAATTCAGAGTACTTAACTTTTATCATAAAATCACCTCCCTTTTTTGAAATATGTTATTTATATTATAGTTAATGTTTCTGTTATTTCAAAAAAAATAAGCTTTAATATTTTTTATTAAAGCTTATTGTGAGAGTATGAGAAAAACTATAATTACCTCTTTATTTTTTCTTCATATCTATTTTGAATTTTCTGAATTGTTTCTAGGAAATTTTCTAGGTCTTCCTTTTTTATATTTANTTTGTCTATTTTTTCTGCAGTTGTTAAATCTTTAAGTTTTATAAAATTTTTATATAATTCCAGCTCTTCATAAGTTGGATCNTATATTTTTTTGTTTTTTTGAATTATTAAGTTGTAATTTTTTTCGTTATATTTATGATATACAACAGCCTCTTTGAAGCTGCCTTTTGGTCCCCATGTTGCGACGGCCATAGGGATATATTTTGGGTCAGCGGTTTCTTCCATAACATCATAAAAACTAACCATTATGCCGTGATTTTCTTCTTTGTAATTTTCTATAATTTCTTCTGCATACTTCTTGAGTACAGAAATATCTGTATCTTTATCTAAAACGTATGTTGCAATTTCTACCCTTTTGGCTGACAAGAAACTTTTGTCGTACAAGTTCATTATTCTGTATGGACTTACATCACTTAGCACCTCGTTATTATTACAGCTACTTAAAGAAAAAATAAGCAAAATGCCTGCTGAGATTAAAAACATTATTTTTTTCATAAAATTCACCTCTTTATTTTTTTACATTATAAATAAAATTTTAAATAAATTCAAATTTTAAAAATTGTTTATTATTGTATTTAACGAATCAATATCTTCAGATTCGCATATTTCTTTAAAACTCTTAGAAGTATATTTTAAAGAAATGTATTCCATGTAATCATAATTAATAAATTTTTCATTTGATGTTTTTTTATCATGAAAAGAAATTGCTTTTTGTTTCAAAGCAATTAATTGTTTTGAAAAATTATTTTTTAATTCAATCAAAGCCTATTCCTCCTTTATGTTGAGAATGTATCCCAGATTTTGTATTGATAATGCAGTTTATTTGTGTTATATTAAAAATAGTAATAAAACAGGTGATAAAATGAATTGTAAAAAATTAAAAAATATAATTGCATTAAGGATGTTAAAAGAAAAAAGCTTGATAATATTATTCTTTTTATTTTTAATAAATGTTGTAAGTTTTGTCAAGACATCTGACATTTACTATGAAATAGGTATGTTTATATCTTCTCTGTGTATTTTATTTTTTATATTTGATTATAAGGGATATTAATCACGTATAAAAATATTATCTATGCCTTTGATTTTTAAAAATCTTATGTGTGATTGTTTTATTGTTTTCCCCTTAGTTAATAATAAAACAGCACTATTAGGATCAAAAATATCTTTGCCTAAAATCATTCCTTCTTTAACATCTTTAATAGGCAACATTTTAATAGTCATTATTATCACCTCCCTTTTTTTTATAATTACAACATTAAAATTTAATAATATCGTCTTCCATAAGTTTGAAATTTTGATTTAAAATATTGTTTATTTTCCATGAATTGTCCTTTTGGTTAAAAACAATATCTTCTGTATAAATCTCTTTAATTTTTTTAATTGTACCTGTAAATAGATTTTTGCGGTTATATGTTATTACTACTTCTATTTTAATAGTAATATAACTAACATAATTAATTGATTCCATAATTTGCTTTCCAAAATCTGCTTTTAATATTTTTATATTACTATTTGAATATTCAAATCTTTTTTTATCTTTTTCTATTTCCTGATGTGTTATTTTAAAAAAAGACTCTGTTAAATATTTTTCACATAATAAAGAATTTTGTTTATATATTGCTAATAAATAAGAGTTTATACATTCTAAAAGATATTTGTTTAAATAATCAACATTGAAATCTAGCTTATTAGTAAAATCTTGATTGCTATAAATTTGATTAATTAAGTCGTTGTTTTCTGTATCTTTTTTAAAAAGTTTCAATATTCGTTTTCTCATAATTTTTACTCCTTTCATAGTTTTTGCTGTTATGTGTATTTTATTTTTTTTAAAAGTAAATATCAAAAAAACAGTCCATATTTTTAATGCATAAATAAAAAAACAAGATACATAATTATTTTTTCCAAAAAACCTTTTGTGTGTTATACTAGTAATATACAATGATATTAAAGTTTAAGGAAGGATAATAATATGATAGTTCAAAATTCAATAAAAAAAGATTTAAAAAGTGAAGGTGAAGGTATCGTTATTTCTCATTGTTTGTATACAACAAATAACGATAATTATAAAATTTACAATGATAAAATTGTTATTTATCAGAATTGTGGAATATTTTTATATAAAGAAGATGAGGTTGTAGCAATTTTCGAATGTACTAATATAGAAATAGTTGATTATAAAACAAGAATTGATATTTTTGGAAAATCAAAAAAACTTACACATTTTGCACTATCCGTAATTTTAGATCGTGAAGATGAAAGCAATACATGTAATTTTAAGAAAGGAGATAAAGTAATCAGACAGGATAATTTTGATGCCGCTAAAATAAGTATTAATTATTTAGAAGGAAAAGATATAAATATAGAAAAAATTAAAAAAGAGTATGAATATGAAATAATAAAAATTATAAATATAACAAATGATTTTAAAATATTAGAAATACAAAAAGATAATAATGTAATACAAGTTAATAGTAGTGAAGTTGTATTGTTTAACCAGCTTATTTTTTAGTAAAATATTAAATGCTTTTTTAAATTTGAAAACTTAATCAATAAATTACTAAAATACCTATAAATAATTAAGGGTATTCGAAAAATATAAGGAGGTATTTTAGTATGAAAAACATTATGTCTTTTTCGGGGGTTTGGGATTTTTTATCTTTTATAAAAAATCCTATTGACAGCAGATATAAAAATATTTTTATATCAAAACAATTAAAAAACATCATGTTATCAACTGTAGATGCTAAATTGGTAAAAAAACTGCTATTGCTGGAAAAACACAGCCTTGAAACAGCAATCCATAGTTGCAGTGTAGGTGTAATAACATCTGCACTTATGGAAAAAGATTTAAAGGATAAAAAAATTAATATTTCTGATTTTAAAAAGCTAGTAAAATCAGGAATATTACATGACATAGGGAAGAAAAATATCCCCAAAGAAGTTTTACATTTCAAGGGAGAAATTCTCCCAAATAAATATAGAAAAATCATAGATTGCCATACTTATGTAGGGCAATTTGAAATTCTAAAATCTAAAGATGGTGAAGTAGCAGCTATAGTTGCTGCACAACATCATCAATGGATAAATGGGGCAAAAGGACTCTATTCCAACCAAATTCATCCTTTTGCAAAAATTGTTGCTGTGGTCGATGTGTTTGATGCTCTTACAATGGAAAGGTCTTATAAAAAGGCTTTTCCAATAAGGCAAAGTCTTGAAATTATAAACGAAGAAAAATGGAGTCATTTTGACCCCATTTATGTTGAAAAACTGAATGGTTTATTTTCAAGCGAAATAATAAACTAAAAAAAAGCGACTAGATTTAGTCGCTTTTTTTAGTTTATTATTTATATGTATTGGCCGCTGGCTGTAGAAAAAGATTACTTACTTATTGTTATTGTTTTGTTTTTTCCGTTCCATTTGACATCATAGCCCATTTCTTCAGCTATAAATCTTACAGGAACCATAGTATAACCATCTTTTATTACTGGTGGTTGTTCTAGTTTTATGGCTCCTTGTAATTGATAATTTGGATTATCAATTATAAACTCATCTGGAACTTTCGAAATAAATGATTTTTCACCACTTATTATTTTATTTAATACAACAGTATATTGTTCTGCTGTATTGTTGTTTATTTGTATTCTTATAATGTTTTTAGCAGTTCCAGCATCGTCAGTTGTCCCAATTGAATGAATAAGAGTCTGTTTTACGCTAGTTGGAATCCTTGGGTTTTCTATTGTCTTACTTAATTCTACTACTTTACCATAGCTATACCATTTGACATCATAGCCCATTTCTTCAGCTACAAATCTCAAAGGAACTAAAGTTCTTCCACTATTCGTGTCTATGTATGGGGCAGTAGCTAGTTGAGTACTTTGTCCGTTAACAAGAGCAAGCTTATTGTCTATTTGTAAGGAAATAACTAAGGTGTCATTTGCAAATGTTATCAATGCAGAACTTACCATTATAATAATAAGCATTGATATTGATATAAATTTTTTCATTTTCATTGAAATACCTCCTGTATTTTTATTTATAAATAATAATAAAACATAACACTTATTTCAAATATAAATTCAGTATTTGTTTATTATAGAAGAGGGGAGAGGACAAAAAAATTTTTTATTAATAATCTTAATTAAGTAAATGACTATTTTATCTAATGGAAAAGTGTTTTTAATTAAAGCCTCCACCTTTTTCCTTGTGTGTTTTTTTATTTACATCTTTTACTTTTTTAAGTTTTTAAGCTTTAATTTGCTACAATTTTTGCAAAAAACAGCAGTATCGTAAAGACCTGCTTTATTTACACTTAATAAAGAAACTAGATTGACATTAATTTCACAGCCACATTCTGGACAAATACAAAAAACATTATCGTAATGAATTTGGATAGTTATCTGAGCTGCTGGACTAATTTTTTCTTTTACATAAAACATAAAAGCACCTCCATAATTTAATAGACAATATTGTCTTCATTATCTAAAGGACAACATATCTTAAAATCCGTAGTGTTTTTTATAAAGTTTCATATATTTTTTACAAATAACAAAATTGAGATTGTGAAGAGAAGTGATTATAGCAATTTTTCCTATTAGGCAAAATAAATATTTTGTCTAATAGGGGAGGATAATAGTAAAAAATAGTTTAAAAAGTACATAAAATTTATTTGAAAAAGAAGATAATAAAACAATAAAATAAAAAATATATAAATAGGGTTTTATAAATTATAAAGAAGGAAGGTGAAAGTAGTGGGAAAATAGTGGGGAAAATTTTAGAAATAATTATTACAAATGTAGCTACCCTTGCTGTATTTGTAATAACGCTACAAGTTGCATCAAGAATTGTGCCAGAAATTTATTATTATTATAAGGTTTCCCTTCTAGTAATAATAACATTTCTCATATATCAAGATATAAAAATTCTATTAGAATAGTTTCTAGAAGAAAGGGTAAGTAATTTTACTCTTTCTTTAGTTCTATTAAAAATTCTAAAAAGAAGGGGTCTTATATATGGATATTTGGATTGTTGACAAGAAAAAAAAAGAAAAAATAATAAAAAAGAAGGAATTTGTTTGGTGGCTTATTACATTCTTTATTACTTTATTTCTATACCTTGCTTTAAATGCATTTGTTTTTATAAATGCAGAAGTTCCAACAACATCCATGCTTCCTGCAATATCACCAGGAAACAGAATTTTTACAAATAGATTGGCTTATAAATTCAAGGCTCCACAAAGGAAGGATATTGTAGCTTTTCTTTGTCCTGATAATGATATGTTGTATGTAAAAAGAATTATCGGGTTACCTGGCGAAAAAATAGAAATTAAAAATGGAGACGTGTATATAGACAACAAAATATTAGAGGAAAAAGAAATTTTAAAGGATTATGATAATTTTGGTCCATATTTTATTCCCGACAATACTTATTTTTTACTTGGGGATAATAGATTTTTTTCAGAAGATTCCCGTTATTGGGATAATAAAGTTGTACCACAACAAAACATATTAGGAAAGGTTGTGTTTAAGTATAACTTTATTCCCCTTGAATTTAAAAAACTCAATAATTAGCTCTGTTATTACCAAATTTAGTCGAAAGAAGTACTTTTTTAAAAAGGAGGAGGAAAACTATAAATTCCTCCCCCTTTTTAAATCCTCTTTTTAAATTATTCTGAATACTATTTACTTTTTTTATAATTTAGGGATAGAATAAGAGGCATTTTGAATTGTAAGTATAAAAAACTTAGCACATATAATAATAATGCTAAGTTTTTTATATTAAAGACATTTTTATTTTATTTTTTAAACAATTTCAAAATACCACTTGCGTACGTAGTAGTATGAACCCTTAGTATTTAAAACCAATTCTTACGGTATAGCTAACCATCTCATACTAACATTATTTGTTTTAGTTATTTTAAGGGTATCAGCTCTACTAGTGCGATTAAGTATTTCTATTTTTAGTTTTTTAGTAGAACTGTTGTACTCAATTCTTATTCTGTTACCCATACAACTAACCCCATTATGAGCCACATTACCAGTATAAAGAGTCTTGGGGCTTATAACATTATCTCCAAACCTCACTGGAATAAGTACTTGTGAATTTTGCCGAACATCAACTTCATATATAAAAAAACAAATAAAACGCTGATGGAGTAAAAGAAGTGTTTATATCTATAGTAAAAGAATCCTGGTAAGCAAATGGGTATTGTGAATCAAGTGTAATAACTCCTTCCTCAACCTCACTAAAACCATCCCCCCATAAGCTCCTTCTACCCCACCTACATTAACACCTT
>JGI24707J26582_10001880_pt1 | contig 16195 bp, 11 predicted proteins | sample BioPla1DNA1_FD_26582 | JGI IMG/M metagenome (IMG submission 26582) | reverse complement strand
AACTTATAAACATAAACATTATTTCGATAGAATGTAACTTGTAAGCATGATGAGTTGATCAAGATTGTAAACTACAGTTGAGAATAGAGGATATTAAGATTTAGCAGTAAATATCATAGAGAATATCACGAAGTTTGCCGATAGCAAACTTTTACATTACAATTCTATGAGAAATGTTACCTCAATAAATGCACCTGTGGTAGATGGTAGTCCATCAGTCCAGGGTACTATATGTACTGCTCTGAAAGGGGTACATATAGTACCCTAAGATTGAGGTCATATTCACTTACATAGAAGTAGACTGTGTTTAATCACTCAAGAATCCCTTCATTTAGGTATGGGGAGTGTCTATAGAAGAGTAACCCTTAGTAAAGATGAATGCTTTTTTGCTGCATACGTTCTATTAGATGGTTCAAATTGTATGCTGATATTGTATCATTTAGCTTAACAATGTATAGCGTCTATGATATAATTAGTGTGAAATATTGCCACTTAAGTTTATTAAAAATTTAAGTAATCCAATAACTCCGAATAGTGAGTTTGTTATTAATCTACTAAACGAACTACTCTGGTTTGTGAATCAATTTAAAGAGCTGTTTTGTTTTTATTAATTTAAGATATATATCGAGAATTACAATAAAATAGTTGGAGGGATTAACATGAAACACAAGTTTGATATTCCGGACACTAAAAAAATAAGGCTGATAATTAACACCGATGCAAAAAATGAAGCAGATGACCAATTTGCCATTGTACATGCACTATTAACACCTAGATTTATTGTAAAGGGAATCATTGCAGCCCATTTTGGCACAAAAAGGACTAATGAATCCATGCAAGAAAGCTACGATGAGTGTGTAAAACTACTTGACCTTATGGAGCTTACCGATGAAATTGGATTATATAAGGGAGCCGAAATGAAGATGCCCGATGAAAATACCCCTGCACCTTCGGAGGGGGCAGATTTAATAATACGTGAGGCAATGTCCGATGACGACAAACCGTTATATGTTATTTTCCTTGGCCCTATAACCGATTTAGCATCGGCTTACCTGAAAGAGCCTGCTATTGAAAACAGGTTAACAGCTGTATGGATTGGTGGCGGAGCTTACCCACATGGAGAAAATGAATTCAATCTGGGAAATGATATTGAGGCCGCTAATGTTGTAATGCGTTCGAATATTCCGCTTTGGCAGGTGCCACGCAATGTTTATTCTACAATTAGGGTAAGCATTGCTGAACTTGCAACCAAAGTAAAGCCTTATGGTAAAGTAGGGAACTATTTATTCCAGCAGCTTTATGATTTTAATTTCGAGTTGAAGGATAATATGCGTTTCCCGAAAGGTGAGATGTGGAGTCTTGGTGATTCACCAGCAGTTAGTTTACTTTTAGACCATCATGATTACTGCTATGATATGATACCTGCTCCAAGAATTACACAAGATATGAGATATGTTCATTACCAAGATGAAAGGCTAATCCGTGTTTATAATTATGTGGATTCGCGTTTTACACTAGAGGACATGTTTGCAAAATTAAAGTTGCATTATGGTGATTAAGCTATAATATATCAAAGTAATAAAAAATAGTTAGTAAAGTTGTGATTATACGTAGTAAATAGTAAGCATTAAGTTTGAAGCAGGACACGAAACTTCGTGTCCTGTACATATACTTATATTTTTTTTGAGTAAATTGTAAAGTATATGCAAGTTTACAGTTTTCCATAGCTTTATTTTTTAATATATTTCCTACCCCCAAAAAATGTCGCCTCCCAGGCGACATTTTCGTACCACTGTACTGTTATAATTATGATAATAAGGAAATAAGGGAGCTGGTTATATGAATACACAATTAACTGAAATCATTTTTTTACTGGACAGAAGTGGTTCAATGGGGGGGTTCGAAAGTGATACCATAGGAGGGTTTAACGCATTTATTGAAAAACAAAGTGAAGAACCAGGTGAAGCAATAGTAACTACAGTTCTGTTTGATGATCAATACGAGATATTGTGGAATGGAGTAAGCGCAAAGGAAATAAAACTAACTGAAAATGAATACTATGTTAGAGGAATGACAGCTCTTCTTGATGCCGTAGGCAAAACAATACTGGATGTAGGTGAAAGGTTATCAAAGACACAGGAACATGAACGTCCTGGTAAAGTAATCTTCGTAATTACAACCGACGGTATGGAGAATTCTAGTAAGGAATTTAATTATGATAGAGTAAGAGAACTCATTAAGCATCAAGAGGAAAAGTATAGTTGGGAATTCATATTTCTTGCTGCAAACATTGATGCGTCCCAAGAGGCTGCGAAAATAGGAATAAAGCATGATGATGCATTTGGATATGAAGTATCAGTAGACGGTATACAGAAGATGTATAGCGTTGTGAATGAAACAGTAACTAAACGAAGACAAAAGCACCAATCTGATCAGCAGCCCTAAAGGTACGAACCAATAGATCTATTTTTCCTTGTTTATAGTCGACAGACCAAATAAACTCCCGAGTATTCCTAGTGCTGCACTTACCGATAAAAGGAATATACTCAAGCCATATACTAATTGATTTTTAGGCGGCATTGGTATAAATGGAATAGATTGCCCTAGAATCACATAGCTTTGGTTTACTAAAATATTTATTAAAAGAGTGGCAACTATTCCTCCGCCAAAAGTCAATAAAAACCCCACAAATATAAAAGGTGAATTAATAAATCTGTTAGGTGCTCCTAAAAGCAGGAGTGTATTTATTTGCTGACGATTTTGATATATACCCTGGCGAATCATATGCGATATAATCACTAGTGTAGTTATGCTTACTGCTGCAATTACGAGGTAACTAAGTATTTCTATTGCTTTTGATATTCCATCTATTTGCTTTAGCACATCCTTATTATCTCTTACATAATCTATTCCCTTTATATTTGATATTTGCATAATAACTGAATCCATTTGCTCCAGGTGAATTTTCACTTCAATGTATGCTTCAAAAGGATTTTGATCAAATAATTGTAATATATTAGACTCTTCACCTAAGATTTTTTCCATTTGACCATGTGCTTCTTGCTCATTTACAAGTCTAGCATCCCATACTCCATCTAGTTGTTGAATTATATGTAATAGTTCGTCTGTGTTTTTAACATCCTCTTCAAAGTAGGCACTTATCTCAGCTTCGTTTTGGAGAAGGTTTGTTAATTGACTACTTACTCCCCAAAGAGCTACAATAAGTCCTAGCAAGAATAGTATTAGCGCTGTACCTAAAAAGGAGAATAAGTTTGAAAGTGAGTTATTACGAATTATTCTAATAGATTCTTTAATATAATAAAAAGCATTCTTCATTTTTGTTCACCCCGGCGTTCAATAGTTACTCTTCCTTTTTCTATTCTTATGAGCGAAGCGTTTGGATAGTTATCTATCAGATGTGTCGCATGTGTAGTAACCAACACAGTTGTATTTTTATCTTTGATAGAGTTTAATAGATCCATTATGTTAATAGCATTATCCTGATCTAAATTACCAGTGGGCTCGTCAGCAAGTATTAAGGCTGGTTTTCTTGCTATAGCCCTTGCTATTGCAACTCTCTGCGCCTCGCCAAACGATAGTCTTTCCACTAATACTGAAGATTTGTTTTCTAAACCAACACGCTCTAATGCATCTTTAGCATTCAATTTCATTTGTCGCTTTGGAATATCTAAAAAACGCATACCCATTATCACGTTTTCATAAGCAGTTCTACCCTGAATAAGTTTAAACTCTTGGAATATTGGCCCTATATGTCGACGCATATTTCTGATTTTTTTCAATTCTCTTTTACGAATTGCTTGTCCCATGACATATAAAGAGCCTGTGGATGGAAATTCAATACCCATCAACAGCTTTAGCAAACTAGTTTTCCCCGAGCCACTTGGTCCGACAATATAAATGAATTCTCCAGCTTTCACTGTAAAGTCAGAATTATAAAGCCCCATCGTACCATCAGCGTATTGTAAAGAAATATCCTTTGCTTGAATCATTTCTACGTCCTCCAAAAATTTATGAAAAATTAGGTAAGATTACAAACTTTAGGTACTCATCAAATACTTCAACCGATTCTAAAATCACATCACCTAATAACTCTTTAAAATCAATAACAATAGCTCCGTTTTTGAATAATTCTTCAATTGAGCCTTCTGTCAATGGCATATTGAAAAAACTGCCTTCTGCTACTTCAAATTTCAAGATACTTTCATTAATGATTGAAAAAACACCACGAAGAGAGAGATGTTTTTCAGGGATGTCCAGCCATATTCCGTCGGGCGTAAATGTAAATATCATCTCAGGTAACTCGGGTTGAGTTTTTATAATATCGTTAATTGTGTCGTGGTAAATTGTGCCAGAGATGCGTGGGAAGCTAAGTTTCAAATTTAATGCTTCAATAGGGAACTCCCCTCTTAATACGATGTTTGTAAAATTAACAATAATGTCTGAAAACAAAACTTTGATATCATCCCATAACTGCTGTAGAAGTTGTAATTCTCCTTCATAGATTTCTTTGGCTTCACCTAAGGAGTTCAAAATTGATTCTTGTTCTTGCCTTAATGCATACATATCATCAAGAGTGGCTTGTAGCTGTTTTGCATACTCTGCTAATTTTTGCTCCTTATCTATCAAGCTTTCTTTTTCTAAAGCTAATTGCTCTTTCGCATTTTCAATATCGCTTAAAAGTAGACCAGTATTCCTGCTGATTTCACGAATAATGTTTAAGCTTTGGATAAATTCAGATAAGCTTTCTGATTTTAAAACTGTTTCAATGAAAGAAGCAGGTCCCTTACGCTGGTAAGATACAAGAACTTTTTCAAGAACACTAAGTTGGCTATTATATGAGTCTTGCTTTATTTCAATTTCTTTTGCAATTTCTTCAGTAAGGGTTTGCAAATGCTCAATTTCGGCGGTCATTATTTGATGTTGCCTTTCCATTTCTTCAATCTCTTGAGAAAGGGTAAACAAATCCGCCATTACAGCTTCTTCAATGTCAGAGATTCCCTGAAGTTTTTCTTCAACCTCGGCTATAGGCTCTACCTGGCCTGATACATGGTATGGGGATAGATTTGCAAATAAAGTTACGATAATAGTAATTGTAAGCAAAAGACAGACTTTTTTCAACCTCACAATACGTTCAACTCCTGAAAATATAAATTCTATATTTATTATTCCAAACAGTTATCTCATGCCATGACTTTTTATATAACACAACTAAAAAGAAGGACTTACTTTAACTTCTTCTAGTGTACAAAGAAGGACTAAAACTAGTGTACATAGAAGGACAAAACTTACTTTTTCTAATGTATATAAAGGACTAAACTAACTTTTTCTAAATGTATATAGAATGAATTATAGCATAAAATAGGCCACAATGATAACTCATATGTTAACATCAAAAATTACATTTTTGTTTCATGAAACAAGTCAGTAGAGAAAAATTTCATTTACACAATAACATTCATTTTGTGTAATAGTAGTTTATTATATCTTGCTTAAAACAATGTCTTTAAATAAGATTCTAAACATAACTCTAATCACTCTTTATAAAGATCTTGCTTGAAACAATGTCTTTAAATAAGCAATATAAGTCATTGTCTAATAGCGGTTAATTATATCTACACAGTAGTTACTTAACCTCGTTTAACTTACTAAAGCTCTTTGATTCCTTATAATATGAGTTTAATTTCCTTAAATTTACCACCCACATAAAAACCACGAATGGTATAAATAAAACCATTAATATGTTATTGGCCATAAGGATGAAGTTAAATGTTCCGTGAAACAGTATTGGCACAAGTAAAGATAGTCTAAGGTATTTTTTGCAGCATTGTTCATCAGGACTGAACTTTGCTAAAGAAAGGTAGTATCCCATGGTAATTGCAAACAGCATATGAGCAGGGACACTTAATATACCCCTGTACAGACCAATGTAAGGATCTGCATCATATCCTGATACCACATACATTATGTTCTCTATTGTGGCAAAACCTAAAGCGGAAAAAGTGCAGTAAATAATACCGTCAAGTTTTTCATTAAAGGCAGGGTGGAAATAGGCTAATTTCATAACTACAAGACGCTTAAAATACTCTTCAGTTAGACCCGCGACAATAAAAGTTGTCCATGCAATTGAAAGAATTCCCCGAAGAAAATTTATTCTACTTAAAAAATTTTCAACTATAATAGTGGGAATTGCAGCTAACATCCCAAAGATAAATAGTTTCAACAGCAATTTTAATGGCTCTCTGTCATATCTATCTGTCAGATATAATCCCAAAGCAAGAGCAATTCCAGGGATGACTGCTATTATAATTAAACGTATAGTATCCATAGTTATTCCTTTCAGAGTTTATTAAACTGTGTCCACTTAGCCTATAAATAGTATCTTTACCATAACTTATAACATAAATTATGTGTATGTACAATGCTGTGAATGACGTTATAATAAAAATATATAAGAATATATTCTATAACTTTAAATAGTGTTAACTGAAATAGCACATGATATCAATGTATATATTCCCAACAAAATCACATGGTATGAATTTGAAACATTGAACAATTCAGATAGAAATGAGTAGATTAGTTTCTAAAAAAAGTAAGCTGTGAATGAATAAAGTATTGATCAATCAGACGACTTTTATATTTTAGGTTAGATTAAACAAAGCTAAAAATGAAAGGAATTTAAATGGATAGTTGTGATAAATCAAACTCAATATTAGAATCATTTGAGCCAATTGTCGATGAAAACAGCCGGGTTTTAATACTTGGTACAATGCCTGGGGTTGAATCATTAAGACAACAGCAATACTATGCTCATCCACGAAATTTGTTCTGGTCTTTTATTTACGGTATATTTAATGAAAATCCTGATTCTGATTATGATAAAAAGATAGAATTTTTGAAGCAAAAAAATATAGCATTATGGGATGTATATAAATTCTGCAAAAGAAAAGGAAGTCTTGATGCAGATATTATTGATGAAGTACCCAATGAAGTTGGAAAGCTTATTAATGCATATCCAAATATAAATTATGTTTTTTGCAATGGTGCTACATCTCAGAAGCATTTTGTAAAGAATGTGCTTCCAGATATTAAACGTGACATTCTTTACATGCGACTGCCTTCAACAAGTCCTGCAAATGCTTCCATACCACTGAAGCAAAAATTAGACATGTGGCAGAAGGTGAAGTGTGCACTTGAAAACAGGCTATAATCGCCAATATTTATATAAATACGCCTTCCTTTTGTTTAGATAAAGTGAAGGCGTTTTTANCTCCTAATGATTCTTCATCTCACTATTCAAGTATTAAGCTTAGACCAATTTCAAATAAATCTTCTGTCAGTGCTCCAGGCTGGTATGCAATAATATAGCCATCTTTGTCAATAAAGACAGTTGTAGGTAATGAATAAGCCTCATATACTTTTGTTGCGTCTAGATCCATATCAAAGTAGACTGGAAAAGTGTATCCGTTATCTTCAATATATTTTTGTCCCTTTTCTTTAGTTTCNCTACGACCATCAACAGCATCTATCATCAAGAAATGTATATCATCCTTATATTCTATATACTTTTCTTCAAAAAGAGGCATCTCTTCGATACAATATGGGCACCAAGTAGCCCAAAAGTTAATAATAATTGGTTTACCATAGAAACCTGAAAGGTTTACTTCAGCTCCATCCACATCATAGACTGTAAAATCAAATGCTTCAAGCTTCTGTACTTCGTTATCTACGCCGTTATCTTTGCCATCTTCGTAAGATTGCTGTTCATTGCTATTTTTGCTAATACTTAATTTATTATATGCAAAATAGGCGCCTGTGAGCAAAATAGCAAATACCACTATTCCAATTATTGTCTTAACTTTTGAATTCATAATAATTTCGTATGATATAGTCAACGACCAACCATACACTCCTTTCTGATATTTATGTTTATCCGTTAAAGTNTTTATAATAATTTTTTCTTACAACAATGCCTGCAGTTACCATTTTCATGTCAGCTATCTACCAAAGGCGTATGTGGAACAAGTTTGTTGACGGTATACTTTGCCTTGCTCCTTTAACCATAGTAGTTGATCAAGTATGCTGAACAAGTTTGTAGATATACTCATAGGAGTATGATTATATTGACAACAATGACAGATATTCTCCTATGAGGCCTGTAGCCAATAAAATGCCAACAATAACAAGCAGTAAACCCGATACAATATTTATAACTCTATAATGTTTCTTTATAAAGTCAAAGGATTTTTTTAGTCTATCAATTAATACAGCGCTAATAATAAAGGGAATACCAAGCCCCAGGGAAAAACACAATAGCATAATTATACCCTTAAAACTTTCACCACTACTAGCAGCGAGCATTAGGGCTGAGCCTAGAAATGCACCAACACATGGTGTCCACCCTATAGAAAAAATTAATCCAAAAAGAACTGAGTGAAAGAAATTGGGTTCTTTGGTCTTAATACCAATCCTTTTTGTATTATTAATGAATGGAATGGTAATTAAGCCTATGAAATTTAAGCCAAACAGTATCACAATACTACCCGTAACAATATTCACCACTGTTTGGTATTTTCTTAAGAAACCCCCGACAGTGCCAGCTAAAGCTCCCATTGAAACAAATACTATTGTAAACCCTAGAACGAAGCCCAAAGCATTTATAAAAGTTTTTTTCTTCTCTCCCTTTAAATCCTGACCAGCAAAGTACGAGATATAGATGGGTAGCATGGGCAACAAACAGGGTGAAATAAATGTTATGATCCCTTCAAGGAAGGTTATAAGATAATCCATATCGTAATNCCTCACATTTGTGTTATAGTGCTTAAAACAGTTACTTCTCAGTATTAACAATTTGCTTTTCACAAAGGACATTACATTATTTTACCCCCATTAAATAATTTCTAACATTGAATTAGGAAGTCAAGACTTGCTCCACTTAAAAAGCTGAACAGATGAAGGGTTTTGTGTGGGCCATTGTTAAAGAGCTTTTAAGTTAAGGTGGATTACTTCTTGTTTCATATTGAACTAGGTTTACCTTCTTGTTATATATTGTTAAACTTTTATGGAATATGATATTATGTAGATGAGTTCATCTTTATTTATGGATTTCACTATNTAAAATATCGCAAATACTCAGATAGGATAGAAATATGTTTACAATTAGAGAATGCACTGAAACAGCGGGATTAACAGAACTATTTAAGACGACATTACTTACAGGAAAGACGTCAGAAATATTTGAAGTTTTAAATTACCCAGAGTTACTGGATTTATGGAATAATTATTTTCGTGGTAGAAACCCTAAAGAGGTCAGTAAAGAACACTCTGGAAAAAATGAACAATGGCGAGATATAGATGAGCAAATTCTTTTTTACATTGTTCTGCTAAGTCGAGACAGATACAATAAAGTTTTTTGGAATATACTCGGACGTGTATATCAGAAAAGTAACTTTAGTGAGCGGGATAAATTAGCTTTTGTCTGCTATCTCCACCAATGCAAGTTTTCTAATAGCAGGAAGGATTATAGATTCCTACAAGCTTTCTGTGGTGATAAAGGCTTTTGGGTTGAGTCTCATTATGCTGCACTTATGTCGATTGCACAGGAGGATTCCACACCCGAACAGATACGTGGATATGTTCGGTTTTTCTGCAATAATGCAAACAAGCTAATGGATGATCCTATAATTAATGANTTTGAAACAGATAAATTAATTAGAGATATTAAGTCTTTTTTAGANCCCCATATTGAAAATTTGNCCCATGTAGATAAGTACTTTACATTAGGTATATTTAAGGAATTAGAAGGAGATATTGCCGGTGCATTTGAGATGCATAAAAAAGGCTATCGTGTTCATAAAAATCCTAAAATATTATTAAAATGGCTCTATAATGTGAACCAACTGGATAAATGGGAGAAGTTCTGGAAAGAAGAAACTCTCAATGGAATAAGGGACAGTGAGCAATACATAAGTGTAATATACGATTTATTACTATTTGCCAAAACGTTAAATGACGANATTGAAAAGCAGATTAGCGACTTTGCCACGTCTTATCCCAANCCTCCATCTTGGAGGGAGTTGAATAATTTTTACTCTGGTGTTATTTCTTTAAATATCCTTGGTAAAATACTTCCGGCTTTNNAACTTATGTACAAGCTGTATCCAACTGATATTGCTGTTTGCGACGTATATGCCAGGGCTTTGTTTGACCTTGGAAAATCAGAAGATTGTATTAGTATCAGGGAACATATTTTGAACTATTGCAAATTTAGTGATGAGAAATATATTGATTACTGCTTCAAAATTATACTTCTATGCCTGATGTTAGACAAAAAGGAAAAGGTATATCAATACATAAAAAAGATTGATAATGNGGGTAGAAAATTATCTCAAAGAAGATCTATATATGGGCTTAATTTGTATAAAAAGCGAATTGCTTGGCTTCTTGACTTATATGAAAAAATAAATGATACAGGGAATGAAAAAGCTAAGCTTGCTTACTTAGACTTTTGCAGTGCAATGGATCAACAGGGGTTATATGGGATACTTATTTGCTTGTGCGATCAAGAAAACATAATGTTACTGGATTTTGACGAGACAATTAGAATAATTAAGAGTTCACAAGACTTTGAAGTAAATAAGTTTCTTATAGGTATTTACTTAAAATCAATGACTAATAGGAAAGATTTGAGGCAGGGCCTTATTAAATTAACTGAAAAAATTAATCCCATACTTTCTAGATGTTTTCCAAAGGATTTACCCATTGAGATGCTTGAAAAGGTATACAATATAATCTCAAATGCCGCTATTTCAGTAACACGGCAACGTTGTATTTCATTACTTGAATCCATAGATGATGAGGTNNTGCAGAAAAACCTTCTCAGCTACATGCTCGGTATTTATGATTATAAAACTCTTATCAAAGGGGTTATGAAATCACAAGTAATTAGTAGTTATAGAAAGGCAGAACTAAGGTTCGAGGTCTATTCCCTTTGTCTAAATGCTTATAATGATAATATTATATTTTATTATTTATGTGCTGAATCATTAATGGATATCGGGGATTATGAAAAAGCAAGAGAATACTTTAGATATGTGGCAGAATATAAGGACACTATACCCAAGCAAGATACATCCAGAATTATGATGTATGTTTGTGATATTTTCATAAAAACCCATATGCATGAGCCGGTGGACTTAAGCACAGAAAAAGATTTAAGCTATAAGGTGGCTGCTATTAGAAGAATAATTATAACTAGTGAATACGAAAGGAAGTATTTGGACAAGATTTACTCTATTCATAATGAGCTAAATCACCCTGGTGTATATATTATTAATTCTTTTATGCAAAAAAAGGCAGGAAACGAAATAGAGGCTTTAAGGCATCTTCAAAATATAAAAAATGATACTATATTGTATGAAATATGCATGGAGAATTTGAACCATATTTCACCTATGGCAGTTGATTATAGAAACAATCTTAAAAGCGACGATACTACGGCTTATCAGAAAGGGTACCAATCAGGAACTAACCGTGTTCAAAGTCAAGACATACTTGATAAAGAAATTGGTGACGTGCTTCGTAACAAAGTAAGCGATAAGGATAAAGCCACAATCAACAACCCTGATACTAATAATGCTATTACAAATATCGTTGATGATAAGGATATAAAGATTGAAGCAAAAAGTTTGGAGCTGCCAGCTCATAATATCAGTAATAACCAAACGATACTAAACAATATAGACAAGCCCAGATATGATGAAAAAACGACAAATATATTTAATGCATATAGTAGTTTAGAGCAATGGGAGGGGATTGATGATTTTTCTCATCTTTTGCCAAATCTCCATCATGCGCTTCTACAGTGTCCTGACAGAGCAGAAGGGGACAGAATGGCTTATTTTCGCGCAATAGAAACTTCAGCTCATAATATGCAAAAAGTAATTGAGGTACAAAAACTTACCGACAAGAGTAAAGTTTTACTCGAAGCTTCAAAACAAGCATATTTGTTAAATCTAAATGTAGACTTTTTCCTACTTTTTAATGAGTATGCATACTCCATGATAGCGGATTTTGATTACAAAAAGGAAATCGAAAGAAAGCTTATTTTTAGTTATGAATTCTTAGTGTTGCTCCATGCTGAAACGAAAACGGGTTTCAGTATTCCAGAAACTTATGTTGACTTTGCTTTTAGGTCAATGATTGAGGCGTATATTAGCCTTGATACCCCTGAGAAACTATTTGATAATTTGAAATACTTATACAAAGCAATAGAATTGTTTCAAGTTTTTAGCTATAAGTATATTCCTAAAATAAGTCGGGCGTATTCGGATGTCTATGATGAGATATTTGGCGTGATAAAGGAATTTATCATAAAAGTTCAACACTACAATGAAGCAACCGAAATTGATAAGAAAAAAGAGATGTTATCTCAGTTGTCACTTAACACTGTAGACTTTAATTATGTAATAGCAAGTAAAGTAAATAACCCTTATAAAGTTTTGCTTATTCAATTTATAAGTAGTGTTGACGGACTACTTGCAAAAGAGAACAGAAATCTTATTAAGATGCCGGACATAAAAATTGTGCTACTTAATGTTGATAAGATACTCAAGAGTGATGAAGCTCTTCAGTTCGAGATTATAAATGAAGGAGAGGCTCGAGCACTTAACGTAACTTCCAGTTTTAAAATTCTTAAAGATGATTTGGTGGTTTTATCAAAGGATTTCACTTTTGATGTTGTACGTGAGATGGAGAAGCTGCCGATAAGAATTGATACCGGTTTAACTAAAGAGGGTTTATATCATGTAAGTGTTCATGTGCGTACTGGCAATGACGAAAAACACACAATATCATACAATGACAGCTTTGAAATTGTTCTGCGTTCCGACGAAAAGTTTGAATTTATCCCGGATAAGTTTGTTGTATCACCTATAATAGATCAAAAAGGTTTCTTTGGGAGAAAGGATATTATAAACACAATTGAAAATGGTTTGTCGGGTGGAGTTGGAAATACAACATTTATAATATACGGACTAAGAAGAATAGGTAAGAGCTCATTGCTGTACCACATCCAAAACAAATTCGATAACGAGTTCATAACAGTTTTCTGCGATGGAGAAAGCCATCCTGCTAACGATACCGCTGAATTGGTCTATAGTATGTTTGTTGTACAAATACATCATGAAATGGTGGAACATGGAATCGATATAAACATGCCTGATTTTGCAGAATTTGAGCGTAATCCATTGTTGAGGTTAACAAGTTTTTTTAGGGAAGTGGAGAGAAAGCTTAAAGACAAGAGCCTTCTTTTGTTAATAGACGAGTTTGAGCTCATAATACTTGGCGTGCAAGAAGGTAAGTATTCTCAGGATTTGTTTAAGACTATACGCAGCCAAATGCAGCATTCACAAAAAACAAAAATTGTTATTGCTGGAGGCGGATACTTGCTTAACATGCTTGTGAACGAAGCGCTTTCTATATCTGATACCTCGCAACCTGTAAAGATAAGCTTCCATCAAAAATCCGAAATATTTGAAATGGTTCAAAAGCCATATGAAGGAGTGCTTCACTATTTACCTGATTCTTTAGAGCGTATTTTTATGCTAACAAATGGACATGCCTATTATGCTTCTATTTTGTGCAAAGAGCTTATTGGCATTTTAAATAAAGAGAAAAGGTATGTAGTCTATCCTTCGGATATTGATTTAGCAGCAAAGATTGCTTTAGAAGTAAATCAGTATGGTAACTACGAGAATATGTGGGAATCACTGTCCGGGGTAACTGAAAAGCTGGTGCTTGCAGCCACAGCAGAGGAATTGGACCATTATGACGATTATATAACTATGAAAAAACTATACGAGAAAGCCGAGGATATAGAAGCGAAATACGATCTGGATGGATTATTATACAAAACTCGAGTATCGGCTGCAGTTAATAATATGCTAAAGATTAGTATTTTATCAGAAAAATCTNGCGGATTTCGAGTTTCATTAGAACTTTGGAGAAGATGGCTGCAAAAGGCATGGCCAGTCCAACGAGTAATTGAAGTATATAGCGATGAAATAAAGACAGAAATGCAAAAGGAGGCAAATATACTTGAACAATAGCATCTTATGCGACAAACGTTATCCAATTGAGCAACCTGATGATTTTATAGGGCGAGAAGAAATTATATGGCAAATTAAAGACAAGGTATTCAGCGGAAGAAGAAATTGTATTGCCATAATTGCTGATGATGGTATGGGCAAATCTTCACTGATTAACTACATATATTTTGAAGAAACACAAAAGAATCTAATTGACAATTACGAAAAAAATCTATTGGTTTTGCTCAATAATGCCGAGCCATCAAGTTTCGAAGATTTCTTTTTTATTTTACACGAAGCAATTTATGAAAATATCCAGCTAAGTAGTTTCTTAAGTGATGAAATAAAGGAAGAAAGTCAAGAAATCTTTAGCGGCGACAAAGGTGTATTAAATGCTAAAACTATATTTGAGCTGAAAAACTTATTAAATCGTCTATTTTTATACCTCTACAAGCAGGAAATTACAACAACTATATTAATCGATGATATAGATAAGATGACGAAGGCAATAGGGGATCGGGATAAAACTAATGAGAAGCGTCAAGTAGCCAAAGAAAGTTTTAAATATCTTAGATCCAAGGTTAATGATGTAAGGAAATGCGATATAAGGTACATAATTACTAGCAAAAAGCCTCTGAAATCTATTTCAAAAGAATGCTACGAATCTGGTTTTCCGGGAATTTTTGAGTACAAGACACTCGAGCCCTTTACTGAAAATGAAATAGAACAATACCTTTCAAAATGCAATATGGACCCGGAAGATAGCAAGTATTCTGTTATCAGAAGAATATCTGGAGGATTTCCGGGGATTCTCAGGTCAGCCTGTAAGGTCATGGGTGAAATAGAAAAAGAGCATGGAGAGAGTAGTGAGAATAAAAACATAAGCCAGGATGAATTTTATAAGAAAGTTGCATTAGATGCGGCAAATACTCTCGAATCTCAATGGAATGTATCCTCTGACAACGAAAAACTGCTATATAAAGCAATAGCAGAAAATAAAGATTATGAAATGATAAATAGTGGTAATAGGGATTGGTCTGTTGAGCTAGATATAGCAATTAACAGAAAAATTATAGATACCGAAAGATTATTTACTTCGGAGATCTTTGGCTATTTCGTAAAGCATATGGCAATCATCACGGAAGATGAACCCGATGAGTTTAAAGCGATAAGTGAAGATAAAAATATTATAGAAGAGGAAAAGGCAAGCGAAGTCCAAAACATTAATGCGGCAATGCTTGAGCAACAAAATGATATTCTTGCAAAGTCTAATATGATGAAAGATGATGCAATAAACATGCATAAAAAAACGCTGGATATGTTATATGAACAAAATAAAAGACTGTTTTCAGAGTTTGTTTCTAAGGACTCCAAAATTAAATCATATAACAGTACAGTTTTAAATCGTGAAAGTAAAAAGGAATACAATGAATATGTAAAAGATGTGTTCCAAAAGTACATGGCAATGAACATTTCCGAGACTGATGGTTTCGCATCATTGAGTGGTAGATTGACAGAAAATGCACGGGAAGTCATAGGTGATGAAAACCATAGAATGCTAACCGAAGCAGAGCTGTTGTTTAATGTCTATCGGGAAACTGATAATGATCAATCGCCTGTGGGGGTTTTATATGGAAAGCTATTAGAAAGCCTTATTAACAAAGTTGCGCTTCCAAAAATAAAAAGCATTCCATTAATACAAAGCTCTGATATTGTTCTTACAAAAGATGGTCAAACACGCCTTCTAATTGAATGGGACAGCATATATATTGGTAATTTAAGGTATGTTATGAATCAATGCAGGAACATATTTGAACAGGATAATTACTTGAGAAATAAGTTCAGAGGCATCTATACATTTGATTTTCGTAACAAACTAGAGGATATTAGAAACATAAGAAATAAGTGTGATCATGAAAAAAAGGAGCCAGGTGATAAAGTAACGGTTGAAGACATAGAAGTTATGAGAGATTCGTTGTTCGGTATCAACACGTATGATACAGGTATAATTGAAGCTATGGTTAAGCTTTATAATATGTGAGGTTGGACCTATAAGAACTAACTTAAGAGGTGAAGATAATGCCATT
>JGI24707J26582_10001878_pt1 | contig 16205 bp, 15 predicted proteins | sample BioPla1DNA1_FD_26582 | JGI IMG/M metagenome (IMG submission 26582) | reverse complement strand
GCATTAAAGCCACCGCTATTTCTCCTAGGTGAGTTAAAATCACGTCTAGGCGGTCGTCCTGATGGGCGCCTAGAAGATTCTCTATCCTCCCCAGCACGCTTAATAGATAGGCTAATTTTACCTTCAGGTGTAACAGCGAGAACCTTCACCTTCACTGTTTGATTTTCTGTTAAGTAGTCTTTGATTTCATTAACATAGGTATTTGCAACCTCCGATATGTGTACCATACCAGTAACGCCTTCGCCTAAATCAATGAAAGCACCAAAATTTGTGATTCCTGAAACTTTCCCTTCAAGAATTTTTCCAGCTTCAACTTGCATATAAAAAATACAATCCTCCTAATTTAATCTTAATCTTCGGGTATGACGTAATAAACCTGCTCATCTGAATATACAAGACCAAGTCGCTCTCTAGCGATACGTTCAATATAATCATCCTTGTCATCGGAATCGATTATTCGTGACAGTTCAGAATTCTTGTCCTGCTGTTCGATCCTTTGTCTTTTTAATTCGCTGAGTTGGTTTCGATTTTTTTCAAGTTTAGAATTAAGCCCGACTAAAGTGAAAATGGCATAGGTCAAAAAAGCCAGCGTCGCGAAAAAAATCAAACGCGATACAAGCTTACCCTTTTTCTTTACGACCTTTTTTGTTCTTACTGCCATTTCGAGAAACTCCTTTTCGAGCTTTCTTCTTACATGTGTATCTATTATACAACACTTTGGGGTTATGTTTCAAGTCAAATTTAGATTTTTTGCAAATTTTCTTAAAAAATCTGCCAATATAACTAAATGACAACCTCAATTTTTGATATAAAAACACAATAAACCTTATAATAGGATGTATAAGGATGCGATATATAAAAGAAAAAAGTGCTTTTATAGCATGAATTATTCCACGTGACGCTGCAAAAATTAGTCTTCCTACCGTTAATAAGTATAATATTGCACCGAGTAAAGCGCCAATTACGAAAAATAAACGTATCATACCATTACCATATTCAAGCGAAAATGCAAACACTCCAATTGCGCATAGCATTAAGAAAACAAAGTCTTCTATGGCGATAGTGATTTTAGACAAATTGAATGCAATTCGTGAAATGCGAAACACTTCATATAATAAGCCGAAGAAAACTCCCATTACAACTGACATCAAAAAAAGCAAAGCCTGTTCGGATATGTTAAAAAACATTAATTCACGCTCCTACGGAAAATCTTTGCTACTTTTAACGAAAAAGCTTCGCCACAAAACCCGATGCGCTCTTTCTTTCCTTATCCCCATAAATTAATGCAGTGATTTCACCCATCACCACTAATTCACCTGTGCCGACGCTCATCTCATTAATATGTAAATCATGGCCCCGTACAGTCAATTCGCCTAGTTCCGTGAACATCACAACAGTATGTTCATCGAAGCTATCAAGATCCGATACACCTGAAACAGTTAGCGATTTACGGTTTTCCATAATTATATTATGGCTTGTTTTTTTATTGTTTTGTCCATCTGTCATATTCATTACCTTCCCATCATGCATAGTTTTATATAGTCTATTCTAAATTTAGTGAGAATATGCTATTGCGGACTGTTCAAGTAATGAAATTATGTAGAGCGAATGGGTACATATAATAGAAGAGCCACCTCAACAATATGTTGCGGTGACTCCTCATATAGCTTTAATCTAGGAATTATCTTACGGGTAAGCCCTTTTTCGCAAAAATCTCTTTAGCTGTGGCGATATCTTCATCATCGGGCTCTTTAATGGACTTGAGCTTGTTTTCAATGCCGAGTTCTTCCCATTTGTAATCACCCATCTTATGATAGGGGAGTAGTTCAATACGGCTAATACAGCTGAACTGCGTTAAATACTGCGCAAACCTCTCCAATTTATCGGGTAATATCGTATATTCAGGCACAAGAACATGCCGAATCCATACATCTTTGCCTATCTCCTCACAGTAATTCAGGGTAGCAAGAACATTTTCATTACCTTCCCCAGTGAGGATTTTAGCATCGTCATTGTCTATATCTTTAATATCGAGCATAATCAAATCAGCAAGATTAATTGCCTTTTTCGATAGTTGCAACGGCACTGTACCGTTTGTATCGATAGCAGTATGCAAGCCATTTTGCTTGCATAATTCGATAACGGCAGCGCAGAATTCCGGTTGCAAAAGCGGTTCCCCACCTGAGAGAGTGACACCGCCATCACGGATAAAATTCTTATACGTTAGAATAATCTCTACGAGCCTGTCCGATGAAATTATATTGCCTATACCTAGCTCCCAAGTGTCGGGATTGTGGCAGTAAAGGCAACGTAAATTACACCCCTGCAAAAAGGCGACAAATCGTACACCTGGACCGTCGAGTGCTCCTAGAGTTTCATATGAATGTAGACGTCCGATTACACCTTTTGACATGGAATCGCTCCTTTCGTTAGCAATCTCCCCGAATTAAATTCGGGGAGAGCATGAGTTAAATAAATGAATGGAATGTGCGGTGGATAACATCGAGTTGCTGCTCTCTAGTTAATCTAATAAAGTTCACCGCATAGCCCGATACACGAATTGTTAGCTGCGGATACTTTTCCGGATGGTCCATTGCATCCACTAACTTTTCCTTATTAAGGACGTTAACATTAATGTGATGTCCACCTTCCATAAAGTATGCATCAATTAAGGTTGAGAGGTTAACAATGCCCTCATCCTCTGTCTTGCCCAATGCTTGTGGTATAATCGAGAATGTGTATGAAATTCCATCTTCAGCATAGTCGTAAGGGAGTTTCGCTACACTCATCATTGATGCAACACTTCCGTGTGAATCTCTGCCGTGCATTGGATTTGCTCCCGGTGCAAAAGGCTCCCCATGTTTGCGTCCATCAGGTGTTGAACCTGTTTTCTTTCCATAAACAACATTCGATGTTATAGTTAGTATCGATAATGTGTGAATGCTTGAACGATAGGTCTTTTGCGCTTTTAGTTTCTCCATGAAGTTTTCTACTAATTTAACGGCAATATCATCAACCTCTTCATCGTTGTTACCAAATTTAGGGTAATCGCCCTCAATTTCAAAGTCAATGGTTAAGCCATCTTCATTACGGATAGGACGAACTTTTGCATACTTAATTGCGGATAAGCTATCAGCAACGACGGATAAACCGGCAATTCCGCAAGCACAAGTGCGGATAATCTCATCATCATGCAGTGCCATTTGTATCTTTTCATATGAATATTTATCATGCATGTAGTGGATAACATTCAGTGTGTTGACATATAGCTCTGCTAGCCAATCAAGCACAGTATCAAAACGCTTGGATACTGTATCATAATCTAGATATTCACCATCAACAGGGGCAATATCCGGAGCAACTTGATCGCCACTTATCTCATCTCTACCGCCATTAATGGCATAGAGCAATGCTTTTGCTAGGTTTGCACGTGCGCCGAAAAATTGCATTTGCTTACCGATTTTCATCGCTGAAACACAGCAAGCAATACCGTAATCGTCACCAAACTTAGGGCGCATAATATCGTCATTCTCATATTGAATAGCGCAGGTATCAATTGATAGCTTTGAGCAGAATTTCTTGAAATTATCGGGTAGTTCTGTACTCCATAGCACTGTCATATTCGGTTCCGGTGCGGCGCCAAGATTCATCAATGTGTGAAGGAATCTATAAGACATCTTTGTTACCATGTGGCGGCCATCATTACCTATACCGCCAATGGCTTCAGTAACCCAAGTTGGGTCGCCGGAGAATAATTCATCATATGCAGGTGTACGCAAAAAGCGAACTAGACGCAATTTCATGACGAAGTGATCAACAAATTCTTGAATCTCACTCTCTGTATATTTGCCGTTCTCCAAATCGTTCTGGGCGTAAATATCGAGGAAAGTTGACACTCTGCCGAGTGACATTGCAGCACCATTCTGCTCCTTAACTGCCGCTAGATACGCAAAGTAAAGCCATTGGATAGCCTCCTTAACATCGGTAGCGGGTCCGGATATATCAAATCCATACATCTTCGCCATTTCCTTTAATTCTACTAGCGACCGGATTTGTTCAGCTAATTCTTCGTGAAGGCGGATAGTTTCTTCATCCATCGTGCCATTGAAGTTAGCTTTAGATGCTTTTTTCTCTTCGATTAGTTTGTCAACTCCATATAGAGCTACACGGCGGTAATCGCCAATAATTCTACCTCGACCGTATGCATCGGGCAGACCTGTAATAATTCCAGCATGGCGGGCCTTTCTCATTGCATTTGTATAAACATCGAAAACACCGTCATTATGTGTTTTACGGTATTTGAAAACTTCATCAATAGTTGGCGATAGCTCCCTATCATACGCATTGAGAGATGTATGAACCATGCGAATGCCTCCGAAAGGCATAATTGCACGTTTAAGAGGGGCATCTGTTTGAAGTCCTACAATTTGCTCAAGATCTTTATCTATATAACCTGCCTTATGCGACGTAATTCCCGATATGGTATCGGCATCTATATCGTAAATGCCGTCACGCTCACGTTCAATCTTTAACAGATCGCAGAGCCTGTCCCAAAGAGCGAGTGTTTTATCACTTGCATCAGCAAGGAATTCATCATCACCATCATAAGGCGTATAATTGTTAACGATAAAGTCCCTAACGTCGATTTTGTCTTGCCATTTTGATTTCTTGAAATTCATGAAATCTCCTCCCTTTAAATAATAGGCATATTTAAATACACTTAGTATCACAATTTTAGTAGCAAAAACAGATTATTCCTGTACGAGTCATCTATTAAATCTTCTTCTCAATATTAAAAATACAAGAACTGTTAATATTGGCGAAACAACAAAAACAACAATATATTGTTGTTGGTTATATCGCATTACGCTAAGTCTTGTGGTGCTTCTTAATAATAACATGCGAACACAACATATGTCAATTGTCAGTTATACAAATAATGCAGCGCAAACTGATTATTTTTATATACTTAGTATAGAAATCACAATATTTTCTTAAAAAGAGCATCTTAAGCAGTGCTCCTCCTGCTTAAGATGCTCAAAAACTCAAGATTCATACAGTAGCCTCAAACCAGAATGTGCTGCCTTTTCCTTCAGCGCTATCGACACCGTATTTAAATCCGTGCATTTCTAAAGTATTTTTCACTATATAAAGTCCAAGACCCGTTCCAACGACCGCTCTTTTATGCGATGTATTAACCTTGTAGAATTTATCCCATATGAAAGGGATGTTCTCTGCGGCAATTCCATCACCTGTGTCGCTTACTTCAAATCGCACTCCGTTTTCATTTCTATATAGTCGCACGAAAATTCGCCTATCGTCACCCGTATAGGTTACAGCATTATTAATTAAGTTGAGCATTACTTGCTCAATTCTCACACTATCGGCATTAATGATGATATCCGGCTCAATGTTAATTTCAAACTTATAGCCACCTTTTGCAATTAAAGGGTCAAATCTTTGCATAAGTTCCGCAAGTCTATTTGAAATTTCGTATGGAGCAGGATTGACATAGGTGCTTCCAGATTCAATTCTAGACATATCAAGAATATCGCCGACAAGGACACCGAGCCGATCCGCCTCATCTATTATTACTCCAATATGCTCACTTCTCCTATTGGCATCATCACCGGAAATATCACGGATCATCTCCGCATATGCCTTTATCATGGTAAGCGGTGTGCGTAAGTCGTGGGATACGCTTGCGATTAAGTCACGATGCATACTATCTACCTTTGATATTTCCGACGCAGCATAATTAAGCGTTTTCGATAGTTCGTCAACTTCCCCATATCCGCCCCCTTCAAAAGCGATGTTATAATCACCTTGAGCTAGTTGGCGTGCGGATTTCGTAATTTTTGTAATTGGTCTTGATATTTGCCATGAAATGAAGAATGAAATTATGAATGCCAGTAGCAATACAATGAATGTTATACGGTGGAGNTGACTCCTTAATATTTCGACAGTTGAGCCAATAGGATCAAGCGATGCATATACAAAAATCATTGNTTTCATATCGGTTGGTGTGCCTATATATGTTCCGAAAAGTAAAGTTTCATTTACTGTCGGCTTGCCACTTTTCGTATAAGTATGTTCTTGCACCTTATTATAAATTGCTCTACTTGGGCTATTAATCATCTCCTCACGATACTTCAAAACTGAAGAAAAGGGAAGTATCTTGTCACGAATATCCCATTGGTCAATACTGTAAGTGAGGTTATTTTCACTGTTAATTATAAAGATGCTCAAATCATCTTGACGAGTTACCAATTCAAGNGTTTCGAAGAATTCGTCTTTACCATATGAAGATACAATTTTTGCCGCCGAATCTAGCACTACCTTAGAGCGCATATTTTGATAATAACTTTGTAAAAATACAATTTGGAATAGCCATAACAGAGTTAAAATCACGGCAGCAAACATCACAAGATATACCCACACTTTAAATTTTAGACTCCTAATCCGCTTCAAACTTATACCCCATTCCTCTTAATGTAACGATGAACTTCCGATATTGCTTTAGCGAACTTCTTAGCATTTTAATATGAGTGTCGACAGTCCTATCATCGCCAAAGAAGTCATATCCCCATACTTCTGAGAGCAATTTATCCCTTGATAAAGCAACGTTTTTATTCCTAACTAGGTAGAAAAGCAGGTCATATTCTTTCGGTGTTAAAGTTGCCTTCTTGCCGTCCACAATAACATTCCTTGCAGTGAAGTCAATCTCCAACCCTTCAAAGCATTGAACCTCATTACTGACTTTATCGCTATTATTGCGCTTAATAATAGCGTTGATTCTAGCTATAACTTCTTTCGGGCTGAATGGCTTCACCACATAGTCGTCAATACCTAAATCGAATCCATATAGCTTGTCATACTCNTCGCCACGTGCGGATAGCATCATTACGGGCGTGTCCTTATATTTGCGAATCTCTTTCACGGCCATATAACCGTCAATCCTTGGCATCATGATATCCATAATGATAATATCAAAATCACCCTCTTTAGCAAGTTCGATTGCCTCGCCACCATCACCCGCCTCAACAACGCTGAATCCCTCAAATTCGGCATATTCTCGCAGAACTTTGCGAATTTTCTCCTCATCATCAACGATTAGAATTTTATACATAAGCACACTCCTCAATTTAGCGTAAGAATTTAAACATAGTTAATTCTTATTATACAATATTTTGTGTTGTTTGGGTGAAATATGCGTAAAAATATACGTAAATTGGTTTTAATCACGTATTTATAGTGAAATTGCTTGCTTGACGAATGCTTACAAAAATCGTATAATATACTTTATAGTTAAAAAACTATAAATAAATTTAGGATGTGAGATAGCATGAATAAGATGACAGATAACAGAATGGATGTATCGTTAGCAATGGTAAAATGCCTAGAAAAAGAGGGGATTAAAGTCGTCTTTGGCTATCCCGGTGCGGCGATTTGCCCTTTTTACGATGCACTTTATAGCGCCGACATCCGCCACATTCTTGTTCGCCATGAGCAGAATGCTGGTCATGCCGCCAATGGCTATGCTAGAATGACGGGTAAGCCCGCAGTTTGCATTGCAACATCGGGGCCTGGTGCAACAAATCTTATCACGGCAATTGCAACTGCTTATATGGATTCAATTCCGTTGGTTGTAATAACTGGACAAGTAAGAAGCGAATTAATCGGTAGAGATGTATTTCAGGAGGCGGATATTACCGGTGCGTCAGAGCCATTTGTAAAACATAGTTATCTAGTTAAAGACGCAAATGAAATTCCCGAGATATTCAAAAGAGCATTCTATATAGCTGGGACTGGTCGCCCTGGTCCGGTATTAATAGATGTTCCGATAGATATACAACAAACTGAAATTGATTTTAACTATCCTGATAGCGTTGATATTAGGAGCTATAAACCTAGCAGTAAAGGGCATCCGCTGCAAATTAAGCGAGTTATTAAGGCTATAATTGAAGCAGAGCGTCCTGTAATTTGCGCTGGCGGAGGAGTTTTTGCATCCGATGCTAGGGAGCAGATTCGGCAGCTTAGCGAAAAGGCTGGAATTCCGATAGTTACTACTATGATGGGGATTGGTGCGGTACCATCAGAACATCCGCTTAATTTCGGCATGGTGGGAATGCACGGATCTTCAGCAGCGAATATTGCAATTAATCGCAGTGATTTAATGATTATCATTGGCGCAAGGGTAGGGGACAGGGCAGTCGCCACTCCTGGTGTTTTGGAAAAACGAACAAGAATTATTCATATTGACATTGATCCTGCTGAGATTGGTAAAAACCTAGATGTTGCGATTCCGCTTGTTGGTGATGCTAATATTATATTGTCGCAAATGCTTGAAAGAATACCTAAGATGGAGCATTCCGACTGGATTAATACATTGAACGAAAAGCGTAAAACTGTTGATACGAGCGAAGTGGAAGATGGTTACATCGATCCAAATGCATTCATACGCATGTTATCGAATTCGCTTGATGATAATGCAGTTTGCGTTGCAGATGTTGGGCAAAATCAAATTTGGGCGGCGACAAGTTTTAATATTAAAGAAGGACGATTCCTAACATCGGGGGGTATGGGCACAATGGGATATTCGGTTCCATGTGCAATTGGAGCAAAGACGGCAAGCCCCGATACCGAAGTTGTAGCGATATGCGGTGATGGCTCATTCCAGATGCAGATGATGGAGCTTGCGACTGCTTGCCAACATGATATTCCGATAAAAATTGTAGTTATGAGCAATAACAGGCTTGGAATGGTTAGGGAAGTTCAAACAAGGCAATATGACGACAGATTATGCAGTATCTTCCTTGATGGTAGCCCCGATTTCATTAAATTAGCCGATTCTTATGGCATTAAGGCACGTCGTGTTGATAATATTGATAATGCACAGGAGGCAATTAACGAATTAATTTCGTCTAAAGAGCCATATCTACTTGAATGTATCGTTAGTCCGACCCACCCAACGCTTTAGGAGGTATTATAATGAAACATACAATATCTATTTTAGTAGAAAATAATGCAGGTGTTCTAGCTAGAATTGCTGGGTTATTTGCACGTAGAGGATATAATATCGACAGTTTAGCGGTCGGTGTGACTGATGATGATACAATTTCACGTGTAACGATTGTTGCTGATGGGAATGATCATACTATTGAGCAACTGGTAAAACAGTTGAATAAACTTATTGATGTTATAAAAGTTAAAACATTAAAGCCTGATGAGTTGATTTCCCGTGAATTATTGCTTATAAAAGTAAATGTCGAACCCTCACAGCGTAGTGAAGTTATTACAACGGCAAAAATTATGGGTGCTAAGGTAGCGAATATTTCACGCAGCACAATGACACTTGAAATTTCCGATACGGCGCAGCAGCTTGCAACATTTGAAGATTTGCTATCGCCATACGGCGTGAAAGAAGTTGTCCGCACTGGGATCGTTGCAATGCAAAGAGGTAGCGAGGCGATAACTCTCAAGTATAAATAAGGTTTAATTAGTGCTATTGTCGCCTTTTGATGTGTACGATAGAATCACCAACATTGGCTGCATTGTCAATTGACAATGCAGCCATAAAAGTCTATAATCATTGTAGATATATAAATAAACTAAAAAGGGGAGTTATTGATGGTGGAAAATAAGAAAAGCTACACGCTAGGTGAGGAGATATTCAATGCTATATCGCATGGTACGGGTGCCCTCCTTTCAATTGCTGGTTGCGTTATTTTAATAGTATTTTCAGCGTTACATGGTGATGCGTATTCAGTAGTGAGTTCCGCAATTTATGGCNCATCTTTGATAATTTTATACACGATGTCAACATTATACCACTCAATCACAAATGNAAAAGCGAAAAAGGTGTTTAGGATACTTGATCATTCGACGATTTTCATATTAATAGCTGGAACATATACGCCGTATACATTGGTCACCCTCCGTGGTGCGGTTGGATGGACTATTTTTGGGATAGTATGGGGAACGGCGGCTTTCGGGATTGTGCTTAATGCAATTAGCATTGAAAAGTTTAAGAAAATATCGATGGTATGTTATATCTTAATGGGGTGGGCTATCATAGCCGCAATAAAGCCGTTATATCAAAATCTAAGTAAAGGCGGACTCATCCTTCTAGTTGCTGGTGGAATTTTGTATACAGTAGGCATAATGTTCTATGCAATGAAGAAGTATAAATACATGCATTCTGTTTGGCATTTATTTGTTGTCGGCGGGAGTGTTCTCCACTACTTTTCAATTTTGCTATACGTAATATAACGATAGAAAATAAAGCCCTCACTATTTTGTGAGGGCTTTATTGTGCTTATTATAAAAACTATAATAATTTAAATTTTGAGAAATACTGTTGCAACGGAGAAATATATCAACAGAGCAAATGTATCGACAATAGTCGTTATTAGGGGACTAGCCATAATAGCAGGATCGAGTTTTGCTTTATCTGCGAGAATTGGCAGAATACCACCGATAACTTTCGCCATTAAAACAGTAAAGAATAAAGTGATGGTAACAGTGAGCGTAATGGCTAAATCATATCCCTGTATTAGCCATATTCTTAAGAAGTTAATCGAACAAAGAGCAAGTCCAACAATTATACTAACGCCAANCTCCTTGCTTATAACACGAAAAATATCTTTAAATTTCACTTCACCAAGTGTTATACTACGAATAACAAGTGTTGATGCCTGTGAACCNGCATTTCCTCCCGTATCCATTAACATTGGTATGAAGAATGTTAATGCGACAACTGACTCTAAGGCAAGTTCATATTTACTAAGTATCAATCCTGTTAAAGTTGCTGAAATCATTAATAATAGCAGCCAACCAATTCTTTTTTTAGCTAGCACTAAAATGCTAGTATTAAGATACGAATCGTCAAAAGGCTCAATCGCAGCCATTCGGTGGAAGTCCTCAGTTGCCTCTTTTTCCATAACGTCTACAATATCATCAATTGTTATAATGCCGACAAGCCGTTGTTCATTATCAACTACTGGAGCGGCAATAAGGTCATAATTCTTAAATACGTCTGCAATATACTCTTGATGATCATGCGTCTTAACAAATACAGGCTCAACTTTCATAACTTCCGAAATTTTTGTATCGACGTCTAATAAGACTAGATCTTTTAATGAAATTGTACCCTCTAGATGCCTAGCCTCATCCATCACATAGCATGTATAGATAGTTTCACGGTTAGGTGCATGCCTACGAATCCTATCAAGTGCGTCGCTAACAGTCATTTCTTTCTTTAAATCGACAAATTCGATTGTCATAAGGCTACCCGCCGAATCATCAGGATACATTAAGAATTGGTTAATTAGTTTTCTTTCTACGTCGTTTGTGTGTTTTAGTATTTTCTTAATTACATTCGCCGGCATTTCTTCTAGCAAATCGACTTTGTCGTCAAAATACAAATCGGATAAAATGTCAGCAAGCTCCTTTTCATTTACAAGGTCGGAGATTTCCGCCTGCCGGTCTATTGAAAGGTATGAAAACACATCGGCAGCGACTCCTTTCGGCAATAGGCGAAAGGCTAGGAGCGCTTGCTTTTCATCTAAAGAATCGATGAATTCAGCAATGTCGAATGATTGCCCGTCCTTTAGTTCGTCTTTTAGTTTTAGATACTTTTTTTCTTCTAGTAATTGCGTCATATTTGAAAAATCCATAAAAAACCCTCCTTACTACTATTTNTTGCACAAAAGATGTACTACCATCACGCAAATTAATCAGTCATCTAAGTAAAAAAAGCAACAAAACATAGCAAAGAAGTCAATGTTTTTATTAATACTTCAGTAGAATGCGGTGATGGATAATGGATGCAGTTTGAATTGAACGCAAAATTACACTCAGTCGCAAGCGTTCGGGAACAGTATCCATAAAATCACCTCCAAAATATTTGCACAATTCTTGTCTACACCCTATATCATACTATATTTTAGGCAGAATGTAAAGAGAAAGCTCATCTTGAAATTGAGAATTAATAAAAATATTATGATGCAAGGAGAGGGAAGTGACTTTAAATATTAACTAATATAAATAATTCGTCACCGTTATTTTGATGACGAATTATATTAGGGATCGCTAATATGGTTTCATAAACATTTGTGTCCAATACAATGTGCCGTTTGCTTTTTTCGCAGCACCCACACCAGTATGTGTGTATGAACGTGATAAGATATTCTCCCTATGACCAGGTGAATTCATCCATGCCGACACGACTTCCTTCGCCGTTCGCTGTCCGTATGCAATATTCTCTGCAGCCGATGAAAATCTAAGGCCGAAGTTTTGCATCATTGTGAATGGTGTACCATAAGTCGGTGATGTGTGAGAGAAGTAATTCTTATCTATCATGTCTTGCGACTTATATCTTGCTACTCTAGATAGCTCCCAATGTGATTTCAGAGCAGGGATGCCCCTATTCGTTCTTTCAACATTAATGAGTCGCATCACTTCATCTTCAAAGGATTTTAATGAGTTTTCTTGTGGTATATTTATCTTTTGCCCCGAATAAATTAAGTTTGGATTTTTTATTTGTGGATTTGCTTTTATCAATTCGGAAATTCCAATTTCATATTTAACAGCGATTTTCCATAAAGAATCGCCGCTCTTAACGGTGTAAGTTGTACTTTGCGCAAAAGACGTCAACGTCAATAATAGCGCCATTGTAAATGCTGCAAGCGTTGTTGATATTTTCTTCATTTTAACACCTCCTTGCGCTATTTTTCCCGATATATAATAGGTTATCCAATAAAATTTATTTTTATAAAAATATAAGCTATCAAGAGAAATGCTAAAATTAATGGGCAAAATAAGTTGCAATATACTATAATAGGTGGTATAATAATTGTAAATTAAAGTGATAAAAAATTAAGATTAGGAGAAAGACAGATGGGAAAAACAGATTATAACCCTTATGAAAATGCACAAACACAGTTTGATAATGTAGCCGATATGGTTGATTTAGAGCAATCCGCTCGTGAACTTTTACGGCAACCTAGTCGTGAATACCACTTCACTATTCCTGTGAAGATGGATGACGGCACTACAAAGGTTTTTAATGCCTTTAGGGTGCATCACAATGATGCTCGTGGACCAATTAAGGGTGGAATACGATTTCATCCTGAAGAAACAATTGATACTGTAAAGGGCCTATCAATGTGGATGACTTGGAAGTGTGCAGTTGTCGATATTCCACTCGGCGGCGGTAAGGGCGGAATTGTTTGCGACCCACGTGAAATGTCTTTAGCAGAGCAGGAGAGGCTATGTCGTGGATATGTAAGACAAGCCTATAAGGCAATCGGACCAGTCATTGATGTACCTGCGCCAGATGTAATGTCTAATGCGCAACATATGCTTTGGATGCTGGATGAGTATGAAACCATCAGCGGCGGCCATTATCCGGGTGCAATTACTGGTAAGCCCGTTGGCATGGGTGGTTCGCTTGGTAGAACCGAGGCAACTGGATACGGTGTTATATACACTCTCCGTGAAGCGCTTAAAACATTGGAAATAGATATAGCTAATACTGCTGCGAGCATTCAGGGATTCGGAAATGTAGCTGAATATGCAGCACGCCTTTATAGCGAAATGGGCGGCAAAGTTGTAGCAATTTCAAGCTGGGATAATGACGATAAAAAAGCATATACATTCCGCAATAAAGATGGCATGGATATTGAAAAAATGGTATCAATTAAGGATAGATTTGGTTCCATCAATAAAGAGAAAGCTAAGGAATACGGTTGCGAAATTCTAGATGGCGGCGACTGGATCGCTCAGGATGTCGATATTCTTCTTCCTTGCGCATTGGAGAATCAAATCACTCCGGAAACATTTGGAAAAATAAGCGATCAAGTCAAGGTAATTTGTGAAGGAGCTAATGGCCCCACAACACCGGATTGTGATGAGCTGATTAAGGAGAAGAACATCTATCTTGTTCCTGACTTTTTATGTAATGCTGGCGGTGTAACTTGCAGTTATTTTGAGCAAATTCAGTGTAATATGAATTACTTCTGGCCAATAGAAGAAGTATTTGAGAAGCTTGATGCAAAGATGACATCGGCATTCCATGCAGTCCACAATTTAGCACAGGAAAAGAACTTATATATGCGTGACGCTGCTTATGTAATAGCAATTGAGCGTGTTGCAAATGCGGCGAAGCTCCGTGGTTGGTTATAATTCGCACAAACTATCAATTTTTTTAAAATACTACAATAAATGACCCTCAAATTAATTTGCGGGTCATTTTTTATGGAAGGATATTGACTTATCATTATCATTATGGTATAATATTAGAGTTGAGAAAAATTACTGGGGTGTAGCCAAGCGGTAAGGCTGCGGACTCTGACTCCGCCATTTCGTGGGTTCGAATCCTACCACCCCAACCAAATCAAACCTCGTAAAGCCTTTATTNATGGGACTTTACGNGGTTTTTTTGTAGTAAAGATATTGATGATGCGACTTACTTTGCTTTTAAAATGCATTTGCNTCGATTGAAAGTCACAAAAAATGCTANTGCACAGCNAAAAAAGCGCCACCACCGCGGGGAACATTTGTGAAAGTGGGGACATCATTGCGGAGGCAGATTGTTAAATGTGATTTCTGAATGGGCTGCATAAATATGAATACAACTGTTTTAATAGATTTTTAGCAAATCTTGTTTCTATACTGTATAGGTGAGCAACCTATGTTTTTTCTGAACTGGCGAGCAAAGTATTTTTCATCAGTATATCCACATTTCATTGCCACAGCATATACACTCATCGCAGTAGAACAAAGAAGATAGCAAGCTAGCATAATTCGTGAGTTAATACAGTCTTGCATGTAACTTACTCCAAAAGCTCTTTTGTAAATTGATCTAAAATACCCNCTGCTGACGCATATGTTTCGGCTAGCCTCATCTATACTTAAAGCATTCTTTGGGGATAGTATCATGTCGCTACGCATCTCAACCAGAGCGTTATAATGGGGGAGNTTTTTGTTATCATTTGCCTTACTAGCAGCTTCTTCAGCATCCCTTTTTGTTGCTAAGATAAGGTTGTCAATTGCGTCGTTGTTAATTATACCTGAATATTCTCCATATGATAAATTTATCTGTTGTTCGGTAAATTTCCCACCTAGTTTGTGGTGCATCATTATTTTGAGTTTTTCAGCAAAGACATCTTTGTTATTTATGCTGCACAAAACTATAAAGGTATCTTCAGCAGCGTAGCAACTTATTTCTTTGTGCCCACTTGCAAGTTTTATCGCGTCTGCAACTGCTGATATTATATCGTTGCGATAGTTTTCTCCGTAAATATATTCCCCGTTGCTGGGGAATGTCATCTTTACCGCGTGCATATACCCCTCGCCATCTATAGTTTCTGCTATTTGACGGAATTCACGCAGATTATAAAATCCTGTGAGCGAATCGTACAGCGATGATGCACGCTGGCATTTGGAAAGATAATGGATATCATTTTTCATGCGTAAAAATTCAAGTGCATTTGCAGCAGTCTTGCTCCAGTCTCGAAAACTGAAATCATAGCATTGTGGCTCATCGTATGCTAACACAATATATCCAAACAGCCTAGTCTGAAAGCAAAGAGGCGTAAAATAGAAAATCATCGGTCCTTTTCGGTTCTCAGTTAATGAAGGAAGAAGCACTTCTCCACTAAATATTTCAGGTGGCTCCTTATCTGCGCGGCACCATAAAAAATGCTCACCCGAGTAGCTTGTGCTATTCCATTCCTTATCAATGCAAAGATGCAGGTTAGTTGCGTTATGGAGCAGATATGAAAACTCATTTATAACACCCATGTATTCTGCAAGTGTTCGACATAGAGTAAGGCGACTAGCAAACTGTGCAGCAGAGTTCATCACTATATGGTATTGACCTATACGCACCGTACGAACTTCCTGACTAAGATGATTGCTATCCGTCCCACAAAAACAGGTGTTACCGTAGATAAACCTGCTATCTTCATCGACTGCATATTCTGATGAAAACAATGTATTTACCGCATCAATTCCCATTTGTCGCCTGTTTCTGCGATATGTAGTCAAATAGGGTAGTGAAAGATTCTGTCGCCATTGTAGTCATACCCCGTGACGGTCACTCTTTCGGGTATTTTAACTCCTGCTGCTGTTAAAGTATCACAAAGACCATATGCCATATAGTCATTTGTGCAAATTACAGCCTCCGGCATAGGCAATTC
>JGI24707J26582_10001877_pt1 | contig 16209 bp, 16 predicted proteins | sample BioPla1DNA1_FD_26582 | JGI IMG/M metagenome (IMG submission 26582) | reverse complement strand
CGGCACAGTTTTCTTGCGATTCATGTGGCGTTCCAGAGGCTTGCCGTCTAATATGGCGCCACCTCCTAACACAAAACCGCCTTGCCACATAAGAAGATTCTGTTCTGCGAATAATTGGAGGCAAGTCAGTCCATGTCGGTGCGTGTGGATGTATGGCATCCCTCCGTTAATGATTCCGTAAAGTTTCTGCCCTGAAAACCCTCCGGCCAAAGAGGCTGCCTCAAGTAACTCAATCAGCCTTGCAGGATAAGTGTTGATGTAGCATGGCCCGGAGATTACGATCGTTGCAGCATGCTGCATGGCGAGAATCAACTCATCCAGTTCGCCCTTTTGAGGAAGAAAAACGACTTTGCCGCCGGTGACGACGCGGATGCGCTCCAACAGCATGGCGCTCGTTCCTTTGCGCCTTGGACTGGCGCAAAGCAGCAATAACTCAGACTTATCCATGGGCAATCTCCTGCGCGATTTTGTCAATCGATGTTCTGCTCGCTTTATTGTCTAAGAGGAAGGCCCGTCCCTTGACGTTCATGATGTGTCGGTTTTCTTCGTGAAGAAAGAAAAAGGCTGACCGTTCTGCTTCACTTAGCTCATCTCCAATTCCCACCATGTAGTAGTTCATGCCTTGACCGCTCATACCCTTCACCATCTCGCCGCTGCTCATTCTGTAACGAGGATCGCCCAAAGTCGACATGCGATCCATCACCTTCTTGATATGGTGGCTGACACCGCCAAAAACGACCGGGGAGACCAGTACGAGTGTCCGACAACCTGCAATTTTTGGCAGCACCTGTTGCATGTCATCCTGAACGACGCAGCGGCCATACGTTTTCCCGCTGCAGCTGCTGCAGGCGGTGCAGGGCATTATGTTGAGCGTATTGGCAGCGAAATGCACAACGTCAGTGCCTGTTGCGCGGGACACCGCTTCCGCCAGTGTCGCACTGCAATTCCCTCGACTGTCATCTGAAACGATCACGATCATACGCTATCCTCTCTACTATCGATATCTTGCTCGATGGCCCGCAAATTCCGATATAGTTGATCGAGCACCAGCCGTGCAGTTGCTAAGTTATCGTCGGAAATACCCTCAAACAAGTTATCCATAAAACGACTGTTTTGTTGCCGATATTTCTGTTCGAACACTTCAACTTCCGGAGTCAAGTTTACGAGTGTTCTGCGCAGGTCGGCCTCATCTTTTTCGAGTCGCACCAGTCCAGTTGATTCCAGACGTAATAGCAGCCGCTTCATATTCTGATGCGACGTTCCCACAAAGTCGGCTACTTGAGAAATAGAAGGAGAGGGCTGCAGAATGCTGGCACCTAACAAGGCAAACCATTGTTTCCATGTAATTTCTTCAAAGACACTATCGCCGACTGTTTGCATTCGGTTGGCGAAGGCGGCTAGCATGCCGAAAAGGTAATAGCGATCCTCGATGCCGTCCAGATTGATGGTCATGATCGTACTATCCGGGTTAAAACGTTTCTGTTTCATGGAGAAATACCGTTTTTTAATGCTTCCAACACGGCCGTTTTGACGATAACGCTTGAGGCCGTCGCGCCACTGATGCCGTCAATATCAGGACTATTTGCCTCAACAATTTTATCGCACAGTGTTTCAGCACCATAGCCCGGTCCATGGCCATGTTTCAGCAACTTCACTTCTGTGATGTGTCCGGCATGCACTGTTACCTCTGCCTGCGCATTAACCAATACTGCTGATGCGCTTCCTTGATAGGTACCGTCGGGCAATTTGGAGATATCGATCATGCTAAAGTCCTGCTTGGCGAATTCAGCAACCTTACGGCCCATCAAAATGAAAACGGCGGCGCCGGATACCAACAACAAAACAACGAGTCCTATCAGAATCCGCTTGATTTTCATACATAACTCCTCCTTAAATGGGTAACATATTACCTATTTAAGGATAATTTGATGTGAATTCTCTGTCAAGCTGTATGGGCGCAAGAACAGAGTCCAAAATGTAAATTTTTTGTGAATTGATGTAAAAAATGTTTGACATCGAGAAAGAACTCATGGCATTGCATGTATAGTTTCTTTGTACATGGTGTAAGGAAAGGGCGACATCGTCAGTCTCGTCTTTGGCGGAGCGACGGCTCTCTATTTCCTTGAGAAAGCCGGGGCATAAACGTGGAAGTGTTTTTTTGCAAATGCATCAGGAGGAACGATCATGTTTATCATCAATGTTGTCGGAGTCAGGAGCTACAGCGGACTATTCGACCGCGTGTTGATCGTCCTGAGTTTGGCGCTGAATCTCTTTACCGTCGTATGGACGTGGCTCTGGTAGCGGGAAAGAATTCTAAGATTTATCAAGGCTTTTAGCAGACGTTACCGGTTCAAGCATGCGATGATCGGTTCCAGATATTTTTTGTCTGTCCAGTCGCAGTTCTCGTCACCCGCTTCCACAAGTGCCTTTTCCCAGACTTCTAACGTCGAAAGATCTTTTTTTGCAATGACTTTGAACAACACCTTGCACATCGTACGGTCAATCAAGGTCATTTCCTGAAGATCCCAAGCTCCGCGGCAATAGAAGAGGGGAATGTCCGACAATTCATCCTTTAGATTATTGGCAGATAATGTGCGAAAGGCTTCTTCATCGTAAGGTGAAGCACCGACGCAGAAGATAAGCAACGTTTTTTCTTTCAAAGCGTCGTAATGTTTCTTGATGAAAGACAATCCGGCGATTCCGGAAGCGTAAATGCCTCCGCCTAATATGAGAACATCATATTTCAAAACATCCTCGATCTTGGCTTTGTTAATGTCCAGAATGGGGAATCCCGTTTCTTCGGAAAGCCACTCGGCATATTTCTTCGTCGCGCCATATTTTGACTTGTATAAGATGATTCCGTTCATACATGCGCTCCCTTGATGACAAATCATGACTTCATCCTCATTGTAGAACGAAGGACAACATCCTGATGTAAAGAATCTATTTTATTTTTTCAAAGATTTTACAAACGCTTATATTGACAATTTGAACAGTGTTCAATATAATCTGTTTGAACACTGTTCAAATAAGTGGATATACGGGAGGGCATTATGGAAAAAAACGTACAAGATCACTCGGATATAAAAGAGAAGATCATCGACGCAACCGTTTCGCTCATCGAGAGCTCTGACGGCCTGATTGAAAACATCACCATGCGCGCCATTGCTCAAAAGGCCGATGTCGCCGTCGGACTTATCAACTACCACTTCACTTCTAAAAAGAATCTGATCGAAATTTGTGTACAACGAATCATTTCTCATGTTATGAGTACTTTTCCCGGTACGGGATATACCGCGAATGGAGAAATAGTCGACGAAAATCGTGACGGTGATATGGCGTCTTTTACTTCAAGCGTCTTCACGTTTTTGAACGATCACCCCGAGATCTCAAAAATTTCCATGCTAAGTGATCTCTCGCATCCGGACATAAAAAGCAATTCTTCTGTGAGCTACAGGGCCATCTTGAAGGCGATTCCCGATACGGAGTCTGAGGATATTCGTAAGGTAAAGGCATTCATGCTTTTGTCAACGATTCAGTCGGCTTTTCTTAACCGGGAAATTGGCGACGAGCTCTTAGGCCATAACTTGAACGATAACGACAAGTATAAACGCTTTTTCCGAATTGTGACGGAAATTCTAAACATCCCATAGAGTTACGGAGATGGATTTTAAAACACAAGATGATTGAGAAAATGGAAGTGCTGTAGATGACTGAGAAAAAGAGAAAGGTAAGAGGCGGAAAGATGAAATGGGTTTTAATCGGTTTCTTGGCGGTGATTGTCCTTTATCTGTTGATCCAAGGTATACGTTGCATCAGCGGACTGAGGAACGCTCAGGAAAAACTAAGATCGTATGAAGTCAGCACAGCAATCCTCTCATATGGCTCAATGACGTATGTCGATGCCGGTGAGGGCGACGTGATTCTATCGGTCCACGGTATTTTCGGCGGATACGATCAGGCGTACGACAGCGCCCAAAACAGAGCGTCGAAAAACCGTGTGCTCGCACCGTCGCGCTTTGGCTATCTCGGTTCCGACGTGCGAGGCGAGGGGACACCTAAGGAACAGGCGGTCGCTTTCGAGGAACTACTCGACCATTTAGACATAGATCGTGTTTTTGTCTTGGCAACGTCCGCCGGAGGAACCCCCGCCATTCGTTTCGCGCTAGATTATCCGGATCGCGTCAAGGGACTGATTCTTTATTGCTCCGCGATGCCGGTCAACGAAAAACCTGACACGTATCTCGAATACCAAGCGCCGCCCGAACCGCTCTTGTCCGATTACGCTATGTACTTGATCAGCCCGCTCATGCCTCTTTTAATGGGTATGCCCGCCTCGACGGTCGAGACGATTCAGCCCGTCTCCGAGCGGAAAGTCGGCGTTGTCCTGGACGGCAAGTTCACAAATCCCGATATGGAAAGACATTTCGACGACTATCCGATCGAAGAATTAAATGTTCCCGTCCTGATTATGCATTCGGAAGACGACACCGTAGCGAGTTTTGAAAAGGTAGAAAATGTAAAACACCGTTTCCCCAATCTCACGCTCATCACATTCCCCGACGGCGGTCACATGATGAAGGGACACAGCGCGGAAATCGACCAGGCGGTCAACGATTTTCTTAATTTAAATCGGTAAATTGGGACGATTAATAATTGTTGACCGGAGGCTGTCTCAAAACCGCTCAATAATTGTGGGATCGCGATAGCCTCTTTCCTTCTTCGGTAACGGAGAGCGTAGAATCCAAAATTTCGATATAAACTGCAAAATTGCACACCGGTGTGGAGCGTCTAGAGAGGCCGGGATTCAGTCGTACCGTAAACCCACGTTCCTAAGATAAATGTCTCCCGCTTCGACTAGGTCGAATTGAAAACTGATTTTGCGTATGCTGCTCGTATCGAACGCCTGATTCTTGAACGTCATTTTAGATAAATCGATGGAATAACGTTGAAAAACTGCCTCTCTTGACAGTCCAATTTCGCTGAGCGGCCATTTTACGAAATTACCCTCCAGCATAGGATAAAGTGTTCCTAACTCGCTTAAAGAGATCCTTGCTTTTTTTGCGTTTTTGTCCTCAAGTTCAATCGTAAAATCGGTCAATTCGTCACCGATTTTGAACTTATCGGACTTTTTATCCGCTACGGAGAAAACGATTTGACTAGTTTCTGTGGTAGAGAAATCATCGGGCAGGTAGATCGAATAAGAGGGATTTTCTCCGCTCTCAGTATCCCATGCTAAGTTGACGGCTTTATACGTGTTTTGAACGATTGAGCCGTACTTTGTCTCGACGATTTCTTCTTTCCAGATGCTCAAATCCTTGCCGGTGATCGTGCCTCCTGGCAGGCTCGCGGAGGCGGGATCGACGTCTTCTCTGAAATCAAGGAGAGCAATCGTACGTGAGTCCCAATAGTCGTTTACGTAGATCGTCTCCGGCAACCAATTGCCCGCGTACCGCACGTTTTTGAAAATGGTGAGATAGTCCGATTTGTCTTTCATGGACGCGTCCAAAAAAGCCGATACGAGCACTTTCGTTATTTGTTCCTGTTCGTCTCTCTGTATTAGATTCGCTTCGTTCAGGATTTTGCTTCCCAACCCTAGCGAATCATTCCTTCCCCAAATAGAATTGAACTGCCCGTGATTGGCTCCATAGACGTAAACGGACGATTTGAAATGGTTGTTTTCTCCCGTGTAGCGCACGCGGTCATATTGGTTGTAGCCCATGAACGTTGATATGTCCATGTCGTGGGAACCCTGGATGACGAGATAATCGATATCTTTAGGCATGATCGGCTCTCCTCCGGGCAGATACTGTCCGTCCACACCTGCCAAGGAGACTAAAGTTTTTATGTTGAAATGGTAGTCAAACGCTATATTCGGATTGTCCGGGAAACTTTTCATCTCGTTAAAAGAGTGAGCGATCGCGATCGCTTCACCTCCTCGCGAGTGACCGATCAGGCCGATGTTGTCCATATCGATCTTCCGATAAAGCGGCGTGCTTTCTGTTCTGTTCCATTCTTCAAACAGGGAAAGGTGTTCCAACAATAGCCAACCTCGGCATGCATTGTCATGCTTGAGTGGCTGTAAAAAGATTCTGTCGTCGTAAAGAGATATGTTCAGGAAATTTTCATCGACTGAGGCGACAATATATCCTCTCGACGCCAACAACTCTGCTAAGTAATCGTATCCCGAATCTGAATATTCCGGTGCCGGATGATTGCCGTGAACGATCAAGATTAAGGGGAACGAACCGTCCTCCTCCGGGAACCACACGTGCCCGTTGAGCGGCAGCTCTTCGGGTCCGAATCCGAATCGCTTCGTTCGCCTGTTTGACCAGCCGTCGACAAAGTCCGCACCGTCGACGGAACGGGAGACTAACGAATCATCCTGATTAAAGACTTCCCGATATGTGTTTTCCGCTCCGTACGTTAGATTCCTTACGTGAAATGCACCGGGCAACGACGGATCGGCTCCGTTCAAAGGTTGAACGATCTTCTTTTCGTGACGCAGGAGTTCCAACATGCCCAACGAACCCGTGCCCGGAACGATCAAGCGGACTGCTACAAAGATCAGAAAACACACACTGAATATCAGCGGGATGTCTCGTTTAGCTTGAAAGCGGTGTGCCTGTCCTTTTCTTCTCTCACATATGCAGGTGTAAATCCAAGCTCCCACGGTCGAAAAGCTGAGGATGCAGAGGACTGATAATGCTATCATGACGATAGGATGTGAGTAGAACACTGCTGCCAACAACACAAACGAGGCCAGACCGGCAAATACAAAGAAACTTGGCAGTTTTCTCGAAAGATGAATGATAAATGTGAGAGCCAGAGCAGCGAAGACGATGACGAAGAACAACTGAAACCCGCCTTCGATGACATCGATTATGCCGCCGTCTTTTAACAGGAACCATGATTGAATGAAAAATAGAATTGAGCTTATGACGAGTGTTCCCAAGACAGCTCCGCGCCAAGCGGGAGAAAGCTTTTTTAAACATGTGGCGGGATTGAATTTTGCTGCGAAATTGCGTATTCGCTCTTTCATTCTCTTTAGGGGTATCCTTTGATGTGTGAGTTATTACGTTACATATTCCTGAATCGACATCAGCGGCATATTCCCAAGTCGTAAAAAACCTGTAAAATTACCGGACAAGTGATGTCTCTTTCTTGTTTTTTGCGTGTTTTCTCACTTTGTGTCGTGTTATTTGCGACGAGAATTTTCTATCATGGGCTCATCAGGAGGTTAAAAATGGACACGAAAAAGATTGGCAGATTTCTAAAAGAATTAAGGAACGAGAAAAATATGACGCAGGAGCAACTTGCGGAACACATGTATGTCTCAGGAAGAACCGTCTCTCGTTGGGAGACGGGGACGAACATGCCTGACATCGCGATTCTCCTAGAACTTTCTGATTTTTACGATGTTGATATCAAGGAGATCCTTGATGGCGGAAGAAAGGAGCAACATATGGAAAAAGAAAGGGAAGAAACGATTTTGAAAGTGTCGGAATACAACAAGGAAGGGAACAAGCAATTAATAAAGAGAGCGAGGATACTGTTTGTCTTTTCATTTATCGTCTCTCTCATCAATCTCATCATCGAAGCGCTTCATCTAGAAGGGGAGGGGTTTTGGTATGATCTCGCCGATTTTATACGAGGTTTCAATGATGGCTTCGTTCTCGTCTTGTTGGTGATCGGTATTCTTTATACCACAAATCGCTTGAATAAACTCAAAGAGATTAAACAGAGGATTCTCAAGAGATTGTAATAAGCGTTGATTCTGTCATCGTGCCATAGAAACGTATTCATTCTGGAGAGACGTAAACGCACATCCTGCAAGCGGGCCCGCAAAGATACCAGCGATCAGCTCATCTTAGTTTTCTGAAAGTCGCGTTCACATTATCATTTTCTTGTGACCTGTTTTTTGGATTTTTTATTCTAATTGTTTTATCGGCATTGTCATGCTGATACTTCTGTAGGGAGTATAATTGTTACACGGAGGTCGTGATTGATATGTCATTTCTGTATTGTGAGGATTGTCAGTTAGTTTTTGAAAGCGACCGTTGCCTTGTTTGCGGTAGCAAAAGTGTCAGGGAACCTCTTCCGAACGATCCTTGTTTTCTTTGTGAAAAGCAGATGATGTGGGGCGAAATGTTGGCTGAGGCCCTTAAAAACAACGGTATTCCCGTCATCCTTAAGAAAAAAATGGGTATGGGAATGGCATTGAATGTGGGGCCTATATCGGAACGATGTAAAGTCTACGTACCCTTTTCTCGTCTAGAGGATGCCAGAGATATTTGCGGGGAGATGTTTTCGTCGGATGATTGTCCGTGATTATAGGCGGGTATCCGTTTGATTGTGCGGACTCAGTCGAATACGTAAAGACTGAATAACGGCAAAGTGCCGTCTTTGCCATCATAGACCATTCCGCATTTTTCGGCTAAACCTTTCACGTAAACGCAGTAAGCCGACATGCAGGAATACTGCTTTTGAGGATATCTGCAAGGCCTGCCTGCTTTTAGTTCACACGGAGTGCATAACGAACAATAGGAGGCACCTGCCATAATTCCATGAAGGCCTTGTCGCTCCAGCCGCTCGATCACATTGAATGAATAATCCCTATGGCTCTGCTTGGCAGATTCGATCAATGCATGATCTTGGAAATCCGGTACATGCCAAACTGTTTGTAGTACGAGAGCTCTATTATACTTGAGGATTTTTTGCCTCATTTCTTCAGGCGTGCCGCAGTGGGGAGGACATGAATGGTTGGCACCAAACTGACCGCAGAGGTTTTCTTTGCAATACGAGCGAAAAGAACCATCGAACACAATACTTGATGTGTCGATCACCGATGCGCAGGAAAAACCCTCTTCAATTGCCACGTCAACTATTTGATCTTTTGTCACTTGATTTCCCTCTGCCCGCAGCGTTTACCTTTCGTGATGAGCGAATTAATCATAATTTTACTTCATACGTACGAAAAAGCTACATAAATATTATATCCCGTCATTTATTCTTTATTTGAACGCATAAACGATTGTAGGAGGTTCGTTCCATGAAAGAAAAACAACTCAAAGCGGCGCCGGGTATGCCGGTGCTATTTATATCTATCGTGTTGTACCTTGTGGCGATCGGTTTTCTCGTGCTAGGCGGCATTCTGTTGGAACATGAAAGAAATATTGGCGCATTGCCTTTGGCGCTGGGCATTATAGGGATGATTGTCGGAGTTTTTCCTTTCGCCGGCCTGAAAGTACTGAAGCCAAATGAGGCGCTTGTGTTGACCTTATTCGGAAAATACACCGGAACGTTACGGGCAGCGGGATTCTATTTCGTCCATCCTTTTTCGGTGGCGGTGAATCCGGCGGCTCAGACAAAACTTGGTCAAAGCGGCGATGTGAAGACGACAAAGCATAGTGTAACCGTTTCAAGTGAGGGCACTAAAGTAGAAGTTGACGCGGCGGGAAAACGTATTTCTCTCAAGGCCATGACGCTTAATAACTCAGTACAAAAGGTCAATGACTGTTTGGGTAACCCGGTTGAAATCGGCATCGCCGTCATCTGGCGCGTTGTCGACACGGCCAAGGCTGTTTTCAACGTGGACAATTACAAGGAATACCTGTCCTTGCAGTGCGACAGCGCGCTCCGTAACATTGTGCGCATTTATCCTTATGATGTGGCGCCCAATGTCGACACAACAGGCGACGGCATACCGGACGAAGGCAGCCTGCGCGGTTCGAGCGAAGTAGTTGCCAATCGCATCAAAGAAGAGATTCAGGGCAAAGTACACGATGCCGGACTTGAGATCCTGGAAGCGCGGATTACCTACTTGGCATACGCTAAGGAGATCGCCGCCGTGATGCTGCAGCGCCAGCAGGCAAGTGCTGTTGTAGACGCCCGAAAGCTGATCGTGGACGGAGCCGTCGGTATGGTTCAGATGGCACTGGATAAGCTTTCTGAGAATGAGGACATCACGCTGAGTGAAGAGCAAAAGGCCGCCATGGTCTCCAATCTCTTGGTGGTATTGTGCGGCAATCGCGATGCACAACCTGTGATCAACAGCGGCAGTCTGTAGTAAGAGACGGGCGCCGGGAATATGTTTTTACGACTATCAGGTTTCATATTATCGATCGCTTTGCTTGTTTTTGTGATCTTCCAAAAGAAGATTCGCAAATGGGGGAAAGTCGGCCTTGTCGTTGTTGCTCTGTTTTTAGTGTTATTCATGGCATATTTGAACATCTTCCCGCGACATCCGGCGCCGCATCCAACCGGTGACATGGTCGTTCGTACCGATACGGTGTTTTATCGGTATGAATCGAATCTTGCTGACATGCTGACACATGGCAATGAAAGAGAAATCCCGATCAAGGTCTGGTATCCGGATGGTGCGGAAGAAAATCAGCACCCCTTGCTCATATTCTCTCCCGGCTCTTTCGGAACTGCCGAATCCAATGAGACGATGTATCTGGAACTGGCATCTCGCGGATACGTCGTGATGGGCATCAGTCATCCCTACCATTCCTTTTCGAGCAAAATGTCGGACGGCCGCACGATCAGAGCAAATTCCGGTTTTTTATGGAGTGTCGTGACGTCTGAGGGTGTTAAGAACATGGAGGGCAACTTGGCATCATTGCGAGAGTGGACACAAGTCAGGATTGATGACATCAACGTCATTCTCGATAAACTCTTGGATGCACAAATCGACAATGAATATGAATCTCTCATCGATCGTGAACGTATCGTGTTGTCGGGTCATTCGCTCGGCGGCGCCGCGGCCTTGGCCGTCGGTAGGGATCGATGTGAAGAAATCCGAGCCATGGTCGTTTTGGAGGCGCCGTTTGCCCGCGACATCATCGGAATCGACGGGGATCAGTACGTGTTTACGGATGAAGCGTATCCCTTGCCGATTTTGCACGTCTATTCCGACTCACTAATCACAACGATGGATGAGATCGCGACATACGAGATGAACGTGCGATTGCTTCATAGCGACAATCCCATGTATGTCAATAAACACATATCCGGAGTAGGACATCTCGGGCTGACCGACATGGCGCTCCTGTCACCGATTCTTACGAACATGCTCGATAGGGGGGCTGATACGCGTAAAGCGCCGGAAACGCTGCTCGAGCTTAATCGCTACGTACTTGAGTTTTTAGACGAGTTTGTAAGTGCAAGCACACCCTAACACATGAAATACTGACAAAACAAAAGCTGGACGATTAGGGATGTGCGCAGATTTTTGGAGTGATGATCAGATGAAAGAAAAAACATTTGAGACCGCGTCCGGTCGCATCCATTACTGGATAAGTATGATTGATGTCGACAGGGAAACGCTTGTTTTTCTTCCCGGCCTGACGGCGGATCATCGACTATTTGACAAGCAAGTTGAATACTTCAAAGATAAATACAACGTTTTTGTCTGGGATGCACCTGCCCATGCAAGTTCGTGGCCATTCAAATTTGATTTTAATCTTCTTGATAAGGCTAAATGGTTAAACGCGATCCTCGAGCGGGAAAAAGTGACAAAATCTGTTATTGCAGGTCAATCGATGGGCGGCTATGTAGGGCAAGTCTTTGCAGAATTATATCCTGAAAAGCTGAACGGATTTATTTCGATTGATTCTGCTCCGCTCCCAAAAAAGTATACAAGCAGCGCCGTGATTTGGATGTTGCAGAGGCTGGAGCCCATATATTATTACTTCCCATGGAAATTATTATTGAAATTAGGGACGCGAGGTGTCGCGGAATCGGAATATGGCAGAAAATTAATGCATGACATGATGATGGTATACGACGGAGATAAAAAAAGATATTCTCAGTTGATCGGTCATGGTTATAGAATTCTTGCGGAGGCGATGGTGAAAGATTTGCCGTATGCCGTCACATGCCCCGCGCTTTTGATTTGCGGTGAAAAAGATAAGGTCGGTTCGTGCGTCAAGTACAACAAAGCATGGCACAAGGAGACCCGAATCCCGCTTGAGTGGATAAAAGATGCCGGCCATAACTCAAATACGGACAAGCCCGAAATCGTCAATCAGTTGATAGATAATTTTGTACTGGATAAAGTCGTTACGGAAAGGCTTCTGAAGAAATAGCGGATAAACTCGGTTGTCGACTATATATCTACAGCCATCTTGGTCATGCCGCATATGAAGAGGCAAAGGATTTTAACAGAAGGGTCTATGATTTCTTAATGGAATCGAAAGAACAAGCTAACCACCACCAGTAAGGAGTGTCTTGATGAAGAAAGCAATCAAAAATTTGTACTACGTCAGCCTAGTCTTCAGCATGCTGGTCGGCTTATGGCACTTCTTCGTGCCGCACATGTTTCACTGGTATGACTACCTTCCCATGCAATATAAAACTCTCATTGTGGGAATCGATTATACGAACTATTGTTTTTCCGCTTTGCTGTTTGGCAGCAGTCTTGTTCTTATAGTGTTAGGCAAAAGCGCACGTTCATTAAACCGCGAAACAATGGTGTTTTATACGATGCTGACAGTGGTATGGGTGTTTAGAGCTTGTCTTTCGACTTTTTTAGAACCGTGGCCGTTAGACCCTGTGCCGGCGGCGGCGATCGGACAGCTGATCGGATCGGTCGTTCAGGCGGCCATGATGGTGATCGTTGCGATTAGTTTGTGGATAGGGCTTTGTCATCGCTCTGCGAAATTAGGTGTTAAACACAAGACCGAGTGGAACGGATCTGACAATGGAGAAAGAATGTAATACACGCCGATCTTCCTGATGAATACATCGAGGTGTTGCTCGATTTGAAAAAACAAGTCGAATCGCAAAATTAATTATTAACATACAATGAACGAGGTCATAACCGGATATTTAAACTTCGAAAAACTATCTATGCCATCCTATTCAAAGTGTTACAACAAATCTGCACGATTTTAAGGGTTCGAAATGAATACTGGTATGGAAAAAGTTATCCTTGAAGTTAAGAATTTGGACAAGACTTATGTGAGCGACGGCGTAAAAAACCCGGTCATCAAGAATATGAATCTTGACATCTACGACGGCGATTTCACGGTCGTTATGGGACCTTCCGGCTCCGGGAAATCAACATTGCTCTATTGCTTGGGAGCGATGGAGGATGTCACGGGGGGCAGCATTCTGTTTCAGGGCAAGGATGTGACGCGAATGAAAGAGAATGCGTTGAGCGATTTGCGCCTGAAAGAGTTCGGCTTTATCTTTCAGCAGATTCATCTCGTGTCCAATTTGAGTCTTTTCGAGAATGTGATTCTTCCGGGTCTGGCTTTGCCTGAAAACACGAACGAGGAAGTGCGTAAGAGAGCTCTGGTGTTGTTGGAAAGATTTCAAGTCAGGGAAGTGTCTGAAAGGCTGCCGTCTCAGGTGTCAGGCGGAGAACAACAGCGCGCCGCCATCGCCCGCTCCCTGATCAATCAACCGACAATCCTGTTTGCCGATGAGCCTACGGGTGCGCTCAATCAAAGCAATTCTGAAATCGTTATGGATCTTTTCTCCGAGTTGAATCAACAGGGACAATCCATATTATTAGTGACGCATGACCGCCGAGCGGCTCTGCGAGGCGACAGAATCGTATACATCATCGACGGAGCGATCAAAAGCGAGATGAGGCTTGATCCTTATGATCACGCGCAAGTGAAAGAGAGAGAAGGAACTGTCAATGCGTGGCTGTCTTCACTCGGGTGGTAAACAGGATTGCATACTCAAGATTGACCGGAGGATGTCATGCGAGCTTCATGGTTGCTGATTCGAGCACAGATTAAGAATAAAAAAGGCGGCTACATAAGCTTATTCGTTTTGACGCTCATCATCGGCTTGATGCTCTCATTAAGTCTCAGCGTGGTCGTGAATATTCGTTCCGCGGCGCAAGATGCCGTCGAGGCATCTAACTTCGGCGATTTATATTTGAATTTCGGTCTTGACTATGTGCCGACGGATCAAGATTTTAGCAAATTAAACGAAATGGAGGAATTTGATCGAGTCGATCCGCTGAAGAAGATCAAAGTGCTGGGGAAACCTGCGAATCTGTTGAACCGTAACGGTGAAAAAACGGAAGTATCTCTTTTGCCGGCGATTTATGAATACAACTCGAATCAGCTGTCGTTGAGGCTACTCTCCGATGATCAAAAATCGTATTTGCCGTCTGTTCAGTGCGCTCCGCCAAAAAAGGGAGAAGCGTATCTTCCGATTCTATTCATCGATCTGTATGGTGCCGCGCTGGGCGATCGATACGTGATCACATCCGAGAACGAGACATTTGAATTTGTCGTGTCCGGTTTCGTTGAGGACATCACGCAAATCAACATGATCTCTATCGGCGAACACAATGTATATGTCAATCATGCTGATTTGCATGAACTTGAAATGAAATGCTTGCAAGAAAGAGAAGCGGCAGAAGATGCTGCTCGGTCAAACCCTGACCTCATGCCCCGCATACCTGAATTCAATTTGACATACACGCTTCATTTAGGCATCTCAGAGGCGTATGGTGACTGCGACACGGAAGAGCTCTTTCAGCGCATCGAAGATGCGACCGGTTTACGCGGCAAATCGGCGTTTTACTTCGATGACGAGATGTTTGTGCACTTTGCTTCACACATCTTCTATCTCATCCTCTTTGTCATTCTTGTTTTTGTCATTGTGATGTTTATCGCCGCTTTGGCTATTCTGAATTTTACGATCTACAGTTCGATTGAGTCGGAGTACCGTAATATCGGCGTGATGAAAGCTGTCGGATTAAAGAATGCCGCTTTCAATGTCGTCTATTTGCTTAGCTACCCGATGGCGCTTATCGCGGGGCTTGTGACGGGAAGCCTCTGCGCCTTACCGATACTCAAGTTGACGGCGCCGCTCTTGCTTGAATTGACCTGCATGTTGCCCCGAACGACGCTTGCCGTTGGCTCAATGTCGGCTGTGAGCCTTGTATTAGTGTTGATCTGCGTGATCCTGATTCTTTGGCAGCTGCGCGGCATAAACAAGATTAAACCTCGCCGAGTGCTGAGCGAGGGTAAGCAATCCGTTTACAGGTCTTCCGGTTTAAAGATCAAGTTAGCGAAGCCATGGCTTAATATGCGGCTTTCTCTTAAGCAGTTTACCGCTTCTGCCAGAACGTATGTCGGTTCTGTCTTTGTGATCGCTATTCTCTTTTTCGTCTTGTTAGTGGGGTTGTCTACGACAACTTTAGTGACACCTGATAAAATGATGGAGGATTTTTGGGGTTTTGACTGGGACATCATGGTGCTTTATCGCGATCAAGACGAGTATAAAGAGTTACACGACGAAGTGAATAGGATCATCTTTGAAGAATCCGAAGTCAAGGATTCGTATCTCGTTTACCAGCACACGATAAACGGCCTTGACCAAAATCTCGCGGTCTTTGCTCTCGATGAACAACACCTCGACCGGATGACGTCGCTGCTCGACGGCCGCGCTCCTCAGAATGCCGGCGAGGTGGCTCTGACAAAGATTGTCGCGGACAGCAAAAACATTAAAATCGGTGACGACATCGAGCTTCAATTTAATGATAAGAAAGCGACCTACAAGGTCACGGGATTCTTTCAAACGATCAACCATCTCGGTCGCAGCGTCACACTCACGACGTCAGGCTTGGAGCGCTTGTTGGGCGACTCATACGACGACGATTTGACGCAAGTGTGGTACGTTCTTGAGGATCAATCTGTCTCGGATGCAGTGAGAGAGAAGGTTAATCTCGAATTCCCCGACTTAAATGTCGTCTCCATCGTCGAAACGTGGGAAAACTACGGTTTGATGAGCCGCGCCTTTGACGTGTTGCCCGTGATTATCTTCTGCTTTGCCGTTGTCTTCGTCGTGATCAGCAGTTTTCAGTTGGCGGAGAAAATATTCAATCGCGAGCAGATCGACTTTGGCATCATGAAAGCCATCGGATTTAGAAACAAGGTGACGCGACAAATATTCTCTTCGCGCTTTGCCTTCGTCGCGTTGATCGGTTTGCTGTTGGGCGGTGTTGTTTTCCGTGTCGCTGCAGGTCCTCTGATGAATCAATTAGCGAATGTCATGGGTTTGAGTCAGGTCAATCTTAGGGTGCCGGCGTTTCAAGCACTCCTTGCCGCTCTTGCCATGATCATAATTTTCCGGCTCGTCGCTCACTTCATTTCAAGGAAAATAGTGAGGCTGAACGTCAGAGATCTTGTTGCCGATGTTTAGCCAACGAACGCTTTTGTGGCAGACGGCTGT
>JGI24707J26582_10001876_pt1 | contig 16211 bp, 16 predicted proteins | sample BioPla1DNA1_FD_26582 | JGI IMG/M metagenome (IMG submission 26582) | reverse complement strand
AGTTCTTCGGTGTGGCTTAGGGCATGGCCGAATTGGACCATGTACAGCCGCCGATAAACGCCATCCTGTTCCAGAAGCTCTTCGTGGCTACCGATTTCCACGATGCGGCCATCATCGATGACTACGATTCTGTCCGCCTTCTGTATGGTCGTCAATCGATGGGCGATAACAAAGGATGTCCTGCCTTCCAGCATCTGCCCTAAGGCCCTTTGGATTACTTGCTCAGTTTGGGTATCGATATTAGCCGTGGCCTCATCGAGGATCAAGATCCGAGGATCATTGATGATAGCCCGGGCAAAGGATACCAGCTGTCTTTGGCCCAAGGAAAGTCTACTACCTCTTTCTTGCACCTCGGTATCATATCCATCGGCGAGTTGTGATATGAAACCATGGATACCCAAAGCACGGGTTACCTTGAGCATATCCTCCTCAGTAGCCTCTGGGTTACCGTAGATGAGATTTTCACGAACGGTGCCTGAGAANAAGAACGGTTCCTGTAAGACCAACCCCGTCTGGGACCGCAAGGACTTCTGGGTAACATCCCGGATATCATGGCCGTCGATGAGTATCCGGCCCCTGCTCACATCATAGAAGCGGCAGAGGATATTGATCATCGACGTCTTCCCTGCACCGGTATGGCCCACCAAAGCTATGGTCTCCCCGGGCTTAACATCGAGATTGATGTCCCGCAGGACATAATCTTCCCCCTCGTAGGCAAAGTAAACACTGTCAAACTGGACATGCCCCTCTATGGGCGGCAAATCTATAGCATCGGGTTTGTCTTGAATCTCAGGTACGGTATCAAGGATACCAAATACCCGCTCTGCTCCGGCCATAGCCGTTTGAATTACCCGGAAGAGCTGACCGAGGTTCCTCAACGGCCCAAAAAACTGGCCGGTATACCCGATAAACGCCACCATTTCACCTACGGTGAGCTGCCCTTGAACTAACCAGCGTCCTCCAAACCAAAGCACAATCACAGTTCCTACTGCCGAGATAAGATCAATGGTAGGCCAGAAGAAAGAGAATATGCCAATAGAGTGGAGAGCTGCATCGTAGCTGGCACGATTGACCTTTTCAAAACGCCGTAAGTTCTCCTTCTCTCGAGTGAAAGCCTGTGTTACCCGCACACCGGAGATATTCTCCTGTAAACTAGCATTAACAGCGGCTACTTTCTCTCTTACCTGGCGTTGAGCCAAAAAGATCTTCATGCGAAAGCCCGTCACCATATAGAGCAAAAATGGTACAGTGATGAAGGTCAAAGCTGCTAGCTGCCGGTTCATCTTGAGCATAATGATGGCGATACCCACCAAAGTCACCGAATCGGCGACCAAATCTATAACACCGCCACTCAACAGCTCATTAAGGGCATCGATATCGCTGGTCAACCTAGTTATGAGCCTACCTACCTGCATGCTGTCATAGTAGCGCAAAGATAAGCGTTGCAAGTGCTCATAGAGCTGTTGGCGCATGGTGTAGATGATTTTCTGGCCCATGGTGGCCCGAATATAACCTCGGTAGTAAACAAGCACCCAGGTTGTAACAAACAGCGCCACCATCACCAGGGCAATTTTATCGACTCCCCCCACATCTCCAAAAGCGATGTAGTTGTCTATAGTCACCTTGGCTAAGTAGGGGGTGGCCAAAGTGATAGCCGATACTCCTAACATCAGCAGGATGACTAATGCCATCGAACCCTTATGGGGGCCTAGATACTCCATTAAGCGCATCAGCAGGCCACGGTCTAAAGGAGCTACATGCCGTTCCTGCTCTATATCATGGGACATTATGTCTCCCCTCTCCTTGCCGCAAAAAAGTACACTCTATAGTCAACGGTTTGTGCCAACCCATAGCTATGCCACAACTAACTAGCCATGGCGCTGGCGGGCAGAATCTGGGACTGGAGTATCTGTCGATAGACTCCTCCCTCTCTCACCAGCTCGCTGTGGGTGCCTTGCTGTACTATACAACCGCCGTCAAGTACCAATATCTTGTCTGCCCGCTGGACTGTGGAAAGTCGTTGGGCGATAACGAAAGTCGTTCGGCCTTCCATCAATCGATTCAAGGCTTCTTGAATCACTCGTTCTGTCTCTAGATCCACACTGGAAGTTGAATCATCTAAGATCAGAATCCTTGGATCGGCCAGAAGTGCTCGGGCGATGGCCACCCTTTGCCGTTGGCCGCCGGAAAGTCCTACACCCCGCTCTCCAACTACGGTATCGTAGCCTTGAGGCAGCGCCGTGATAAAATCGTGGGCCGCGGCTGCCTTGGCAGCTGTTTCAATTTCCTCCTGGGAGGCATTGGGCCGCCCATAGGCGATGTTCTCCCGAATAGTAGTGGAAAACAGAAAGTTCTCCTGCAAGACGACTCCAATCTGGCTTCTTAGCGACTCCAAAGTGACGTCCCGTACATCATAACCATCAATAGTGACCCTGCCACCGTTGGCATCATAAAAACGGGGTAGAAGATGCACCAAGGTGCTCTTGCCTGAACCGGTAGATCCCACCACAGCCACTACCTCTCCCGGTCTAGCAGTGAAATCTATGTCCTTTAGGACCCTAGATCCGCTGTCATAGCTAAAGCTAACGTTTTCAAACCGAACCCAGCCTTCTAGGTATGGCAAAGTCTTGGCATCAGGTTTTTCCACTATAGTGGACTTCCAGTCCAGAAGCTCAAAAACCCGCTTGGCCGAAGCCGAGGCCCGCTGCATAACGCCGAGAATATAGCCCATCATTCGCACTGGCCAAATCAGCATCCAAAGCGCCCCTTGAAAGGCGATCATGGAGCCCAAAGTAATTCTGCCGGCGATCACCTCTCGACCGCCATACCATATGACCAACACTGTCCCTAGGTTGGCGAACAAATCCATGGCCGGATGGTAGAAAGCGCTGGCCCTAGAGGTCTTTAGCGTCCGATTGCACAGATCCTCGTTCTCATAATGGAATCGTCTAGTCTCTTTATCCTCCTGGCTAAAGGCTCGCACTACCCGCACCCCAGAGAAATTCTCTTGGGCCACGGCAGTCATCTTGGCCCGCTGCTCTTGGACATTGGTATACAAAGGCTCCACTTTATTCGTATAGCGAGTAGCCACAAGAAACAACAAAGGCATCATGGACAAAGAGATCAGTGTATAGCGCCAGTCAAGGTAAAATAAGTACCCGGCGACGCCCACGAACCAGACAATGTTACTGAGCAATGAGCTAAAGCCGAAACCCGTCGCCTCTCTACACATCTCCACATCACTGGTGAGCACAGACATCAACTCTCCGGTAGCCGATGTGTCATAAAAAGCAAAGGGCTGTCGCTGCAACTTATCATAAAGATCGTTTCTCAAGGAATAGGCTACCTCTTGAGAAGCTTTCTCAGTAATGAATATCTGTACAAATATAGATATGGAGCGAATGAGCCCAAAGGCCAATAGGGCAACAGCTACCATGTTCAAGAAACCATAGGCCATCTGTGGGGAGAGCTCCCCACTGCCTAGCCGGTCAATTACTTGCTTGGTATATAGAGGCACCATAAGCGCCAAGACCATCTCCACAATGGCACCGACAAACCCAATTAATAGCCTCCACCACTGGGAGCGGGCATACACTAAGAGTCGGTTCAGGTATTCCATAATCGAACCTCCTTGAAAACTGCAACATCCAAATCGCCCATCTACTTACCTATTCGCTGCCGTGAAGATTAATCACCCTATCTTGTTATTCCCCTCACTTCAATGATACATGTCAACAGCCGCAAAGGCATGTATTCACCTCGATGCATTGAACTCCTCCCCAAGGTCAGTGGGAAATTTGCCGACTCGTCCGGTCCTAAGCATGTGTTAAATTGATCAAAAGAAGAGCGGGACCTAGGGCAACCCCCTTTAGAGCAGGTCGCGATAAAAACAGGTCGCTTTCTAGCAGCGACCCGTTATCTTGTACACGGTTCTTTGGGGTAATGCAAGATAGCGCCGGTCATCTCGCCTAATTACTATCCGTATGAGATCTCTGCAACCCTCACAACCAGATTGGTTCCATAGGGATACCCTGTGGCATCGATAACCAGCAGGCCGGAATCCACGTCCTGGGCGAAGGAAAGATGCTCGTCATTGTCCAACCACTGGACCTTGTCTATTGAACCGGTCGCACCGGAAAAGCTGCGGGGACCTGCACCGGATCTCATTCTGACTACGTTCTTGTCCCCTTGAATCGAGAGGTCATGGATAAAAAGATACGTCTTGCCCCGATAGTCCAAGGCAAAATCGTCATCTGCTCCCTTTACCGATGATGGCTTACCCTCGTATAACAGATCGCCATGAAGCTTTATCCACTCACCCACTCGCCTGAGGGTAGCCGCTTCATAGTTCGGGATCTCTCCAGACGCCAAAGGCCCTACATTAAGTAGGTAGTTAGCGCCGACCTTCCGGCAGGCACATAAATTCTCAATTAACTCTTTGGGAGACATATAGGCAAAATCCTGTTTCCCCAAACCCCAATGCTGGTTCATAGTCTGGCACATTTCCGCGGCTATATATTTCGGCATACCCTCCCGAGCCATGGGAAGTGGTCTGCCCTGCTCAAAGGTAACGCTATCGATTTCCTGATGAATCACTTGCCCCCGGGCCTCAAGGCCAGTATTATTGATAATCATGGCTTCTGGCTGATGCTTTCTTATAAGGCCATAGAGTTTATCCAGCTCCCAATCGGCATCAGGCCTGCTCCAATTGCCATCAAACCATAGTCCCCCGATGGGGCCNTAGTTTGTACACAAAAGCTCCACTGAACGGCGCAGATACTCCAAATACCCGGGAAAATCNTCCTGGAAGCTATCCTGGTACCAATCAAGGGTAGTATGATAAAAAAACGGCAAAATGCCTTCTTGGCGGCATCCATGNACAAAATCAGCAATCAAATCACGCTTGGCGGGACTATGCACTGCATCGTACTCGCTCAAACCACATGTATCGTAAAGGGAAAAACCATCATGGTGCCTGGTAGTGATGGTAATATATCTCATGCCAGCCTCCCGGGCTAACCGAGCTATCTTCCGCCCATCGAACTCCTCAGCCCGAAAAGTATCCTTCAGCTTGGCGTATTGAGCTTTGGGCATGTCGGCCAAGTGCATGATCCATTCGCCCTTGCCCAACTGTGAGTAAAGCCCATAGTGGATGAACATGCCATAGGCTAGCCTTTCGAAGCGTTCAACTCTAGGTTCCGGCTTAGGTACAGTCACCTATATCTCCTCCTGAAAAGTCCATCATCCGACGTAAGCCATCACTGGGCCTAGGGATCAGAGAGTGGCTCCCCAAGGCTCCCCTATCTATTACCACCTGCAAGGCCGCTCCCATGGCTGCTTCCACAGCGCTAATGGCTCCAGAGACCAGGAAATAGGTACGCCCTCCCAAAGCATAGCCCAGCCTAAGATCGACTAAGACAACTTCTGCTGTCTTTAGTGCCTCATCGGCTGCACAAAGGCCGGCCGCTATGGTAAGGGTTTCCAAAATACCTAAAGCTCCATTCGTTCCCGGTTTTTGCCGGGGGAAGATACCGTAAAGACCGTCCCTTAACAATGGATGAACCCTACCGATGAGACAGCTATCATAAATTCCCTGACCTACCTTGCTTCGGGCAGCAGCCAGGGCTGCGCTGACTGCCGCTAGCTCACCTCCGAACAGCACTGTGAATTTATTCGGGCAGACAATGTTGGTCCTTAGCACTTCTATCGGTGCCGCCTTGACTACAGTATCTAGGGCATCTAAGCCGTGAACAGCTCCCTTAAGCTCCAGAAAGCCGATGGTCGGATCCTTGCTCTTGGTCACCGGGCGATCACCACCACTTCCTCACTGACTCCTACGATGTGTCCATCGATGCTGGCGTGCACCGCTGCACCTAGCTCGCCTCTTGGCGGTGTAGCTATAACTTGGCCCACGTTAACCGCATCTCCTGCCTTGAGTAAGGGCAGAGCCGGTACTCCAATATGTTGTCTCAGTGAGATCACTACTTGGCGGGGAGAAAAATCTATGACCCGCCAAGGAGCTGGTTTTTGGTATTCTTCTAGGCCTAGACGAGCTATGAGCTGTTCTATCGGTATGCGGCGTCCTACCCAAGTCTCTTTAGGAGTACCCTGTCGATGATGGGGATTCTTAGTCCCCTGCTTGGCTAGCTCTGCCTTAACAGCCTGATACATGCGCCTTGGCGAAAGCTCCACTGGGCAGGCGAAAAGCTCACAGACCCCGCAATCGGAACACAAGAAGGCTTGGGTAATAGCGTCTGTATCCGCCGTCTGACCATGGTTTACTCGGTTGAGTATTCTGTGGGGGTAGATCCCATGCCCCAAAAGATAGCGAGGACAAAGATCTGTGCAGATGCGACACTGACAGCAAGCCGACTGGGCCCGCTGCAAAATGGCTCCTAGATCCAGTGTTAGCTGGGCAACTAGATTGTGATGATCAGGCAAGACAATGATTCCTTTGGTGGTCTTTTGAACTGAACCTCTTCCTGAGTGGACAATATCCTTAGGTAGAAGCCGCCCCGTCATCGGGCCACCTTCGATGATCCGGTAACCGGCAGCTGTAGCCCCGCCGGCAAGATCCAAAAGCACTGCAATGGGAGTACCCACCGGCACTTCTACTGTCAAAGGATTGTCCACCTCACCGGNAACTGTCACACAAGTAGTAGTCACAGGTCGATCTTGCCACGCCTGTCCAATATTCCAGAGTGTCTCCACATTAATTACTAAGCAGCCCAAAGCCAAGGGGATGCCGCCTTCCGGTAACACCTTGCCTGTGACTTCATGGACCAAGATAGGCTCATCTCCCGCAGGATAAAAATCATCCAGAAGATATAAGTGCAGATGGTCTTTACCCACCAGAGCCTCCCTTAGCCTTTGGATAGCTCCTTGGTGTTTGGCCTTGATGGCCACTATCCCGACCCTAGCCCCTATCGCATCCAATACCTGTGCCAAGATCTGAACTAGGGTTTCGGCTTCCCTTTCCAAAAGCTGCACATCAACTGCCAGCAAAGGCTCNCATTCCGCTCCATTGACTATTACTGTATCTACCTTGCCTGCTAGCTTAACATGGGTGGGAAAGCCCGCACCGCCGGCGCCAATCACGCCAGCTGCCCTAACTTTGGCTATCAGGGTCTCCCTATCCATATGCACTGGGTGCGACTCCTCTCTGTCACCTTCGCCTGCCACAAACTAGAGGCTAGGGCTTCCAGCTCTTCTTCTACCGAAAACAGCAGCTATCACCGGGAGGTCACCAAAAGACGGGCTTTGGCTCCCGTTGTGATCCCTGATGCATTGGCATCATCGGTATCGAGATGCATCTCCAGGCGAAAAGACTCCTTCACCCGGACTTGTACATTGTTGAATACTAGGCCCTTATCCCCCAAAACTTCCACCTGGACCAGCTGGTTATCGGTTACGCCAAAGTGCTGGGCATCGTCGAGGCCCATATGAATGTGTCGGTTCGCGATAATAGCTCCCTCGGGTAAGATTAAAGTGCCTTTGGGTCCCACCAAAGTAATAGGGCTGGACCCTATAAGATCGCCGGAGGCTCGAACCGGCGGATTGATGCCTAGATAAACAGCATCGGTTCTGGACACCTCCACCTGAGTGCGACTCCGCATCGGCCCTAAGATCCGCACGTTTTCCAATGCCCGCATCCTGGGCCCAACCAGAGCCACCACTTCCTTGGCGGCAAATTCGCCCTCTTGATATAGATCCCGCAAAGGAGTCAGTCTGTAGCCCGGGCCGTATAGTACCTCGAGATCCTCTGCCGACACGTGGACATGACGGACAGAAACACCCACCGGCAGTACCATGGGATCTGGGCCACTATCCAGCCTTGCCTGGTATAGAGCTAAGACCCGGCGAGTAATCTCTTCCACTAGAGCCTTTTCATCCAAGTTAATCCCCCATTTCTTTCTGGACAGAGGCCCCAACCATGATTACCAGATCTGTGATCAACGAATCCAGACCCAGCCTGCAGCTTCTACTGAAGCCGTGTAGCCAGCGATCACTCAATCAACTATACCCATAATCAAAGTCTTAATAGGGGCTCTATCCAGCTGAAATACGTTCTGGGCAACGCCGGGCGCACCGCCGGCGATGACAATATCGCCGATACCGGCGCCTACGTAATCCACCGCTATCTCGTAATCACCTTCATCGCCATAAATAGGGCCAATTAAGAGCATAGGCTTGCCATCATAGGCAGGATGTTTTATTGTGCACACTATGGGGCCTAAGACTTTAGCTAGATACACCTTCGTCAGCTCCTTGTAGGATACTAGCGGTGGCTGCATCGATCAATCCTACAATACTGGCATCAACGGGGATCTGGGGGCCCGGAAAAGCTTGGGTAGCATCGGCGCTAAAGACCACAGTAACAATCTGACCGACACCCGCCTGACCTACTGCATCCGCGGCAATATACATCGCGCCCCTAGGTTCGAGCCGCTGAGTTAAGGGCTGTACCACCATAAGCTTCACACCTTCTAGATTGGCATCTTTGGCAGTACAAACCACATTGCCTACCACTCGACCGAATCTCACGATAGCCCTCCCCACCGTCCCATGCCCTGGCCAAAAGAGCCAAGGCGCAAGCTAGTTTTCTCTCTTCCGATCATAGATAGTACGGCCTTCGATTTCTACCACATCAATAATCCCCACAATAGCCATGTCTACCGGCGATGATGCTGTTTGGTCTGTCTGTCGAGCAGAGCTGCCTCCTACGATCATCACCATATCACCGCTGCCGGCTCCCACGGTATCTGCAGCCACCAAAGGCTTGCCACTTTCCGTGCCGGTACCAATATCTATAGGTTGGACTAGTTGCAGCTTTAGTCCAACCAGTTTGGGATCCTTTTGTGTAGCTACCACAGTACCTACTACCCTGGCCATTTGCACCGGTATCGCCTTCTTTCTATTTTTGTTGCCAGTGAGCTAAAAGCCTTGGATGGGGTGAGGCCAAAAGCACCGCACTAACTATGTCCGATGGATTCAGACTCCCTTGGACATAATCTAACGCCGATTTCACCGCATCCACTGAGCCGGCTAAGATAATGAGGGCTTTACCGGCCATACCACCGGTCAGCCGCAACTCCACTAACTCTACCGCCACTGATTTGACTGCTCCATCGGCAGCCAAAACGGCCGGAGCCACTCCTATGGTCTCTACTATGCCTATAGCGGTGTCCCTGGGTATCTCCTTGAACTCAACCATAGCCTCGAGAACTCGATGGTCGATATTAGCCAACATGCCGTGGGATAGAACTCCTTGCATGTTGAGCTTCTCAACCATTTCCATGGCCACTTGTACATCAGCCGTATCACCCAAGATAACCATAAGAAAACCACCGGGGCAAATGGTGCCGGCCTGCAGGATTCGCACGCTCGTATGCTTACTTACCTCATTGGTAATCAGATAACCGGGGGCTATTTGGCCTAGCTCCAAGAGGCCTACTGCTTTACCCATGGCTCTTTTGCCTCACAATTTCATAAGTATCCCTGGCTATGACAAGCTCTTCATTGGTNGGAATCACCAGTATCTCAACCCTAGATTGAGGCTGGGCAATGCTCTTTTCCGGTGAATCAGAGCGATTTGCCTCCTGATCTAAGTAAATCCCCAGAAACTCTAGGCCACTGCAGATTCTCTCCCTCACCGCGGGGGATTTCTCACCTACACCTCCCGAGAAAACAAGAACATCAAGTCCTCCCATGGCCGCAGCATAGGCCCCTACATACTTTTTAGTGCGATAGGTAAAAGCATCTATGGCAAGCTCTGCCCTGGCGTCACCTGCCTTGGCCGCGGCAAAAACTTCCCTTAGATCACTGCTCACACCGGAAATCCCAAGCCATCCACTTTCCCTGTTAAGGACGCGGTCCATCTCATCAGGTCCCAGACCTTCCCGCCGCATCAGGTACGTAACCACCAATGGGTCCAGGTCACCGCATCTGGTAGATTGAACTAGACCTTCCGTGGGGGTCAGGCCAGTACTCACATCAATGGAGCGCCCCTCTTTAAACGCGCAAGCAGTAGTCCCACTACCAAGCATCAGATTAACGATCCTTAGCTCTTCCAGAGGCCTTTCTAAGAGCTCTCCCGCCCGTTGAGTCATATACCGGAAGGTAATGCCATGAAAGCCATACCGCCTAACTCGGTACTGCTCATAGTACTCATAGGGGATAGCGTAGATATAGGCATAGGGCGGCACGGTCTGATGCAAGCTGCTATCAAACACTGCCACCATAGGAACCTCCGGCATCAAACGTTGGCAAACTTCAATACCTTCTACATTGGGTGGATTGTGGAGTGGAGCTAGGTCGTAAAACTCCTTTAGTACCGATATCACTTCATCCGTTATTAAGAGCGAACCGATGCATTTCTCTCCCCCGTGGACCACTCGATGACCCACAGCATCGATCTCTTTGAATGAAGGGATAATCCCGCCATTGTCATCGGTCAATGCCTCCAGGGCCAACCGGATAGCTTGACCGTGATCCGCCACTGGCAGTACTTGCTTTACAGGTTTCTTACCTGGGATCTCCAGCTCTAGCTCGCCGTCTTCTCTGCCAATGCGCTCTACACTGCCTTTTGCTAAGACCTTTTCGGCCGGCATCTCGATGAGCTGATACTTCACCGATGAACCGCCACAATTGAGAACTAAAGTGAGCATATGTCCCTCCTACGTATCTACAAGACCGCCCTCCAAGTCTCCATATCCGGCGAAGGGATTATTGTCTGCCGGGATAAACTACCCGGTTCCAGCTGCCCCTCCACGGCTTCCAACGCTACTTCCACTGCTCCAACACTTCCAGTCAAGTATACGTGGGCCTTACCGGCGAGTCCCCTGGCCATATGTAGATTGGCTAAAGTTACAGCCCCAGCCTTACAAGCAGTATCAGCAGCCACCAAGGCAGAGCTAGCCGTAAAAGTCTCAATAATACCCAAAGCACCAAGCCGCTCCAGCTCTACCGGCCAAACATCTCGTACAGCCGCCAACAGACCGGGATGAGGATTGCCCAAAAAGAAATCGTCGATATAGGTGAGATTGTTTTCTCTAGCCCTTTGGAGTGCACCCCGGACCGCGGCGATCTCCCCAGTAACTGCTGCAAGGAGCTTGCCGGGGCATAGTATTCGGAGGAATATAAGTTCTACGGGAAAACCCTTAAGTAACCTATCAAGGGTTGCAAGACCCCAGCCTATGCTTTTGAACTCCATCATGGCTAAAGCCTTTGCCTCATCCACCTTCGCCACCCCGCCTAATTGTAATTATCCGATCACTGACGGAAGACACAATCCCCTCGATGCTGCTATGTACTGCAGCACCCAACAGGCCGTCCGGCACTTGGGCCACCATAGAGCCCAAACTAACGGGATCACCCACCCGAACTATCGGTTGCGCCGTCACCCCCACGTGCTGCTTCAGAGGTATCTCTACACTAGTAGGAGCCGGGAGCGAATCCCGTAAAGGGGCAGGCTTCACCCATCTAGCCAAGTCCAATCGGTAAACCAACCTGGAAGTGGGCACCCGGCCCCTAGGCCAGCTGTCTCTTGCTTGATCTAGCCCTGTGAAAGAAGGTTTGCCCAGACCCTCGGCCAAAAGCCAAGCCTTTACCCTCCTATTTACTTGTCTGGGGGATAATCCCATAAAACAGGCATAGTTATCACAGATACCGCATTCGCTACATAGGAAGGCGCTAAGAGCTATCTCTCCCTGGGGCCTGCCCTGGGCCATTCCCCGCATGATGCGATGGGGCCAAAGNGGGTGACCTAACATGTGACGAGGGCAAAGATCTGTACATTTGGTGCACTGACTACAAACACTATAAGCTCGCCGCANATTGGCTCCTTGGCTTTGGAGTCCGGTAACAATTATATGGTCCTTAGGCAGCACCACAAGGCCCTTTGTTGTCTTAGTAACAGGCTGCCTAAGATCGTGAATCAAATGGCCCATCATGGGNCCACCTTCAATTACGGCAAAATCATCGGGGGCCGGCAGCGGTCTTGCTAAAGCGAGGATATCTCCGACAGCGGTGCCTATCGGCGCCAAAGTGGTAAAAGGCTCTGCCACTGCTCCATGCACCGTCAGGTAGGTAGCTGTAACTGGTTCGCCTGCCAAGGCCCTGGCAATGTTATAGAGCGTCTCAATGTTGATGACCACCGCCCCCACCTGAAGAGGGAGCCCTCCGGGGGGTACTATCCTGCCTAGAACCTCGTGCACCAAGATCTGTTCATCCCCGATGGGATAGACATCGGGAAGAGATATAATCTTAGGCCAAGACCGAATGGCTGCCACCTGTCTAAGCTTTTCTACCAAGGGTTTGTGCTTAGCCTTCACAGCCAAATAGGCACACTCGGCACCCACCGCTTCCTGAGCCGCTTCGAGCCCCGTCAAGACGTCCTCCAAATGGTAGGTGAGGAGCTGGCCGTCCACCTCTAGAAGAGGCTCACATTCAGCTCCATTGGCGATAATGGCATCGGCTTTGGAGGCTAACTTGACATGGGTGGGAAAGCCAGCACCTCCGGCTCCCACTATTCCCGCTGCTTGCACCGGGGCAAGCAGAGCCTTTTGCCTCTGTTTTCTACCCAAGACCTTTCTCCCCTAACCTACCTGCCCCCAGTTCGTGTCAAGCGAAGGTCAACCCACCGGCCATGGTAAGATTCTGCTGCCGGGTAAAGGTCCGGGGCACGCAGATACCCTCCCCTGTGGGGCTAGCAATTGTGTGGGCGAAGTTGCCAGTACCGTCGATTCCCAAAGAACCATAGGAGGGCCCGTTAACCATCACAATGGTGGTCTCCATGGTCTTGGCAAATAGCGAAATCCGCTCCACATCCCGGGAATGGATGATGGCGGTATGACCAAAACCTTGCTCACTGTCGTAGGCAAGCCGCAGGCCAGTGGTAAAATCCTTTACCTTCACTATGGGTAACACCGGCAGCATTTGTTCGATCTTGACCAACGGATGGTCATGAGCCACNGGCATGATGGCGCCCTCGGTTCCCGGCGGTGGATTAATACCCGCTGCTTTAAGAATCGCTGCCCCGTCTTTGCCTACCCAATCACCCACCACACGACCGTCTTTAACCACCAGCTGAGTTACTCTGTCTGCTTCTTTACCAAGCAAGAGATAGGCGCCGTGCCTTTGCATTTCGCTCTGTAGCTGCGCCGCGATGCTCTCCACAGCAAAGACAGTCTTCTCTGCGATGCACAAGACGTTATTGTCAAACCAAGCACCCTTTAGAATATCCTGGGCTGCCTTGGCAATATCGGCTGTCTCATCGACTACTACCGGCGGATTGGCTGCTCCGGCCGCCACCGCTTTCTTACCGCAACTAAGGGCAGCATTCACAACGCCTGGCCCACCGGCAGCAGTCACCATAGCCACCAAAGGATGTCGGCACGCTTCGTTAACTATATCCAAGGTGGCCTGGTTTACAGCCACTAGGCAGTTGGGCGGTCCCCCTGCAGCCACAATGGCTCGATTGAGGACTCGAATGGCCTCTCGGCTACAGCCTTGTGCACGAGGATGGGGGCAGAAGAAAACCGTATTACCCCCTGCCAGCATAATGATGGCGTGGTTAGTCACAAAGGGCGTAGGGTGAGTAGTGGGCGTAATGGAAACGATAAGACCATAAGGTATCCGCTGAGTGATGGTGATCCCGTCATCCCCGCCCTGGATATCTCGGCTCAGGTCTTCTATACCTGGAGATAGGCGGGCAGCGTTGATGTTTTTTTCCACCTTATGCTCATAGCGCCCTAGGCCTGTCTCTTCCACAGTCATCCTGGCAAACCGCTCGGCGTTTGCCACTGCCGCCTCTCGAATGGCATCAATGATCTTCTGCCGAGCAGCCAATGGCATAGCTACCAGTTNTCGCTGGGCGGCAGCCGCGGCCCGTGCCGCGTCATCGACCTTCTCGAAGATGCCGTCTTGGCCNNCCCTTTCCGTGGGCTTGCCGTCAGCCTGGCCTAGCTGTCGGAGCACTTCTTCCACTATAATAGCGATACGTTTTTCGTCAACCTGCATAGACTGCTGCGGCGCCCCTCCTCACCCAACCTAACATATAGTAGGGTAAGGGGGACGTAGCTTCCCCCCCTTCCAGCGATCCTTTGCTCTTTACTCCATCTGGGGGAGCATTGCCCGCTCCACATCAGCATGGGGACGGGGAATAATGTGGGCTGCTATAACTTCTGATACTTTGCCGGCGGCGGCCGCTCCAGCATCGACTGCTGCCCGGATAGCCCCAACGTCGCCCCTGACCATCACACAAATGTAACCTGAACCGATCTTCTCATATCCCACCAGCTGCACGTTGGCGGCCTTCACCATGGCGTCAGCCGCTTCGATAGCACCTACTAGTCCCCTGGTTTCGATCAAACCTAAAGCTTCTCCCATCATCGATACTCCCTTCTTGTTGGCTACCTATTTGTTACTGGAAGGCAGCAAAATTGCTGCCTTAACTGCGGTGCTCTTTGAGTACTTCCTTGACTACCTGGGTAATAATCTCCTTGAGAGCTTTTTCATCTATCCGGCTGTTAGCACCCGCCGGCGATGCCCCACCTTGCTGCCTGGCAGTAGGTGTCTCACACAAGGCCGGATGGCTGCCGGTCATGCCTAGGTTTCGTCTGACTTCCAAGAGTCTTTCTACATTCTCAGGACTGATCTCTCGCTCCCCACCCAAGAGCCGGGCAAATAGGCTGATCTTAGCGCCCATCTCCAATGTCTCCATCTTAAAAAGAGCATTGTAGACATCGGTTCCCACAGTCAACGCTCCATGGTTTTGCAGAAGAAACGCATCATGGCACGGCAAGTAAGGCAAAATAGCTTCGGGAATCTCCTCAGTGGAAGGGGTGCCGTATTGAGTCAAAGGCACCCATCCCAGGTTGATTACCACCTCTGGCATGATGGGCTTTTCCAAGGCAAAACCTGCTACAGCAAAGGCTGTGGCGTAAGGAGGATGGGCATGGACTACAGATTTGACATCCTCCCTACTTCTGTATACGGCTAGATGCATCTTCAGCTCTGATGAAGGTCGCCAGCTTCCGCTAATGACCTTGCCATCCATATCCGTGGCAACAATCATGTCTGGAGTCATAAATCCTTTGCTTACTCCGGTGGGTGTGGTTAAAACCAAATTCTCACTGGCACGAATACTGATGTTTCCATCATTGGCAGCGACAAAGCCGCTGTTATATATCCGACGGCCAACCTCAATAATGTCCCGTTTTAACTGAAACTCTGATACCACTTTGCAGCCCCTTTCGAAACAGGCCAAATCTGTGTTTAGTTGGGATCTGGTTTGTTTGTTTGATATTTTCGCCTACTTAGCACCACATTCCTGCACTCAATGGGAAATAATTCGCGGCACTGGCAATTCTCACCGTGTATCCAAACAAGCCAACCTCCATACAATGGTAAAGGGTAGTAGTTCAACACTGGGAGGATTATCAATGGAGATCTGTCGCTACGCCGAACCGGTCAAAACTGCCGATCATAGTTGTATCTATTATTGTGGCCTTTACGGGTATGAAATGGGTCTTGATTTGGGGCATTGGTGTGAAGGGTGCAACGAGTATACCACTGAACTCAGCGGAGATGGTCACCGGGTCAAACATAGGCGACAAGTGCCTTGCGCGGTATGTCGCTTTAACTCAACCTGTAGATTTAAGCGCCAAAGCCAAAGGACTTGTCCGTACTTTAGCCAAAAATGAGAGGCAGCAGCGAAGGATCCAGAAGTACAGGCAACATGCCTACACTGCTAATCTTCGCCCACTACTTGTACTTCCAGCTCCAGCTCTACTTTAAACTTGTTCCAGACCGTATCTTTGACAAGCTCAATCAATTTGAGGATCTCCCCGGCAGTGGCTTGGCCTCGATTGATAACAAAGCCACAGTGCAGCTCCGATACCTGGGCATCACCTATGGATGCACCCCGTAGGCCTGCATCTTCAATGAGTTTGCCAGCGTAGTAGCCCGGAGGCCGCTTAAAGGTGCTGCCCGCGCTAGCAAAACTCAGTGGTTGTTTCTCCCGGCGCCTCTTGTTTAGATCCGCCATGATCACTTTGATAGTATCTTTGTCACCAATCTGCAGCTGTAGCAGAGCTTCCAGTGCTATGTACCTGTCTTGCTTCACTTTACTAGTTCTATACCCCAACTTTAGCTCTTCCAAATCCATAACGCTGATTCGGCCGGTCAGATCGCAAGCAGTTACTCTACGG
>JGI24707J26582_10001874_pt1 | contig 16223 bp, 14 predicted proteins | sample BioPla1DNA1_FD_26582 | JGI IMG/M metagenome (IMG submission 26582) | reverse complement strand
TATTAGTTAAAAATAAAAACTTTTTATTTTCTCGATAAAGCCAATCGACAAATTCTTTAACGCCAGGCAATAAATAATTACCATGATAAATTACACCGTCCATGTCACAAATGAACCCTTTAGTTTTATTAAAATCAATCATTTTCTACCTCTTGTCATCGTGTTTTCGAGTTGTTAATGATTTCTATTCTACAATCTTTAAACCCGAATAAAGTTAAATCTATATTAATCCTAAGTAAAGAGACTCAAAATATACAAAGAATCTATTTTAATAAGTTTACATAAAAATGATCATGTTGTTAATAAAAATGTAATAATACTATTTATTATCAAATATTTAATCTTATATTGTATAAGATTTTGCTGATTTTTCTGGCAATTTGATAGACTATTTGGCAGTAGTTTCTTTGACCTTTGACAGGTTAAGAAAATTGCCTTACGATACCTAGATATCCTAAATTTATCAAGTGATTTTATGTTAGAAAGTGAACGTTGTACTGAATGAAAATAGTAACAGGCACTGCACAAGCAGATATTCCCACACCATATCGAAATTTACGTGAACTCCTAGATTTTTCAGTCGAACGTTATCCTGAGATTCCAGCCTATATCTTTAATGCTAAAGATCAAAATGAAGAAATTACTGTACAGAAATCTTATGTTGAGTTACGACAAGATATTAATGACTTTGCCTTAGGTGTGGCAGAATTACTTCAATTAGAATTTGGCCATTCAGAGCCTTCTCATATAGCCATAATTGGAAATAATTCTTATCCGTGGGTTGTTTGTCATAATGCTGTGCTGTTTGGTTTAGGTGTTTCGGTGCCCTTAGATAAAGAATTGCCAACCAATGAAGTTCTTAGATTGTGTAATAGAGCTCAAGTTTCTGCATTTGCTTTTGATTACAGTCACAGAGATTCTGCACTTGCTTTAGCTAGAGATGATCAAAGAGTCAAAGTTTTTGTTCTACTAGATAAACCAGAAAAGAAAGATCAAATAGAAGGGCGACTAAAGCAACTTAACTCAAAAGCAAGAATTTTCACTTTTGCGGAAACTATTGCACATGGTAAAACTGTAGACCAACATAAAAAAGATGAGTTTAGGGCAATAGAATTACCATTAGAAGAAATGGCTGTTTTATCTTTTACTTCTGGTACTACAGCAGAATCAAAAGGCGTAATGTTAAGCCACTTAAATATAATCTCGAATGTTCGTCAAGGAGCCAAAACTATTGCCTATGATGCAGGCATGAAGGCACTATCTGTTCTCCCGCTTCATCATAGTTTTGAAGCAACTGTGGGGATGTGGTGTATGTGGGCATTGGGGATCACAGTTTGTATAAATGATTCACTTAGAACATTATTACCCAATATGCAAAAATGGAAAGTTGATGCAATGTTAACAGTTCCATTAATGCTTACGGCAATCTATCGCCGTGTAAAAAGGGCCATTGAATCTTCTGGCAAAATGAAAAGTCTCAAATTGGGACTTTGGCTTTCACGTCTACTGATGAAATTAGGTATAGACAAACGTCGCACAATCTTTCGTTCTATTCATGAAAATTTTGGGGGTTCATTGAAAACGATTATCTCAGGCGCAGCAGCGCTACCGCCCAATATTCAGCAGCTCTTCAATGATGTAGGTATCGATTGTCTTACAGGCTACGGTCTAACTGAAGCTTCACCAGTGCTGGCAGTAACTAGAATTAATTTTAATGTTGTTGGTAGTGTTGGTTTACCTCTTTCTGACGTTACTTTAGCTATAGAAGGACCAGCAGATAGCAGAGAAAATGCGGGTGAAATTCTTGCTCGGGGTGACAACATCATGCTTGGTTATTATCAAGATGAAGAAAGTACAAAGGCTACATTTACCGAAGATGGCTGGCTCAAAACTGGTGATGTCGGTTATTTTGATGAAAATGATTGTTTGTATATTACTGGTCGGGCCAAAAGTTGTATTGTGCTAGCGAATGGAAAAAATGTTTTCCCAGAAGAAATTGAAGATATTTTTATGAAATATCCAGGCGTAAAAAATATTATTATCTGGGGAGAAAGTTCTGCTAGAGGTGCAATTGATCTAGCGGCACGGTTTGAGATAGATATTGCTGATTTACCATCAGAAGTAAATCCGGAGTCAAAATCTGAAATTACTAAATATTTACAAGAAATAGTTTCTGAAGTAAATGATCAAATGATCCAGTACAAGAGGGTTAAATGGTTTATTTGGGATGAGTCGGAGCTAATCACTAATACTACTATGAAAGTTAAACGTGATGATGAAATAGCCAAAATCAGAGCAGCATTAGCTCAAAAAAATACTGATATGCATGAGCTAAAGGCAGATTATTTTTCATTATGATTCCTTAATAGCGTTTTAAATTTTACTAAATTAATCAGTGAGCTTTTGATAACAAATAGTTTTTGTAGGGCAGACAAATTCACATTCTTTACATTGCAAACAAATTTGGGCAGTGATTTCTGCTTTTTTATTTGGTTGTACTTTGACTGCCTCGGCAGGGCACACCCTTTCACATTGATAACAGCCAATACAATTTGATTTTTCTACAAATTGAGAAAAGCGAGACGAGCCTGCAAACATTTTTTGTAAGATCCCATAAGGACAAATTAAGTTGTGAAAAACATAAGGTTGATAACGCAAAGTAATTAATATTGCTATTACTAGCCAAACTAACAGTACAGGAAATGGTTTTTTGACTATCAGCCTTGTAAAAGTAAAGATTATGCCAGATATTATTAACGTGACCCAAGCAAATTTACCGGACTTTAGCCAGTTAGGGGCTCGTTTACCATTTTTCTGACTTTTGCTAACTCTAGCAACGGGAATTAAGAGTGTGTTAATTGGACAAATATAACCACAATAAATTCTGCCAAAGAAGATCGCAACGATCAGCGTAGCAGCAAATAAGATCAACCATAGAATTAATTTTTGCTTTACTAGTAGCACGATGAATACTGCTAATAAGATAATACGAATTAACCAAGTTAGAACTTTTTTTATTTCCATTTGTTTTACTCCATTTCTTAATTTTTTATACAAAAGATTTTAGAACGAACTATCATTAATCTATTCTATTTATAAAAAATCTGGAGTTACCAAGGCAACTAATATAAAATAATTCAAAGACGAAAGGATGAAATATATGCAAAAATTAAGTCAAACTGAATTATTAGCTTTGATTAATAAAAGTCCATTGCTAAAGACTTTGCCAGATGATTTGATTCTTGATTTGCTTGAGCGACGAGATTTTGTAATTAGCTTCTACACAAAAGACAGTGTTGTCATGTTTGAAGGAGAAAAATGTAATTCTCTCAAAATTATCTTAGCAGGAGCTCTGACTCTTGATCATCTTGAGCCAGACGGGAATTTTTTGACAATAGATTCTTTTTATTATGGCTGCGGAATTGGGGCTAATCTAATCTTTTTAAAAGAACCTTATGTACCTGTAACTATCATGACTACCAAAGACAGTATTTTATTGACTTGCAATAAAGAAATTTTATTAGATTTGCTCGGCTCACAGCGTGAATTTTTGCAGCAATATTTACGATTTGCTGGTATGCATGCCTATCGTTTAAATGAAAAAATAAAATCTTATAGTAAGCAGACAATTAGAGAAAAAGTTATGCAGTTTTTAGAAAAAGAAAGCAAACTACAAAATAGCAATTGTATTACATTATTATGTACAAAAAAAGAGTTGGCACAGCAATTTTATGTTAACCGTAGTTCTTTATCACGTGAACTAAACAAAATGCGAAAAGATGGCTTGATTGACTTTGATGCTAAAACAATTACTTTACTTAAATAAAAGAACTAGCTAAACTGATTTTTGTGCTAATTTGATACAAACAAGGAGAATCTATGACTGATATTAAAAGACCAATGCGGCGTTCCGATCGAGAAATGCCTCATGATTTTGCTCTTTATGTGATTGATAAATCTGCCTATGCAAGTTTAGCTGTTATGGGTGAAACTTATCCATACTCGATTCCTCTTTCTATTGTTAGAATTGACAATCAACTATATTTTCATTCTGCCACTGAAGGGAAGAAGGTCGAACTCTTTTCTAAAGAACCAAAAGTGTGTCTTTCTTTTGTCGGAGATGTTAAGGTGCCTAGTGTATATGACGAGGAAGAATTAGCTCAAATAAAAGTCGATCCTAAGCAATGGTCGCAATTAGCTCGTAATGTTTTTACTACAGAATTTGAATCAGCAATTGTATTTGGCAAAATTAGAGAAGTAACAGAATCTAAGGAAATAAGGTTAGCCTTGAGAGCAATAGTTAAAAAATATACACCCGAACATATGAACTTAGCTGATCAAGGAATCAAGGCAGGCATCGAGAGAGTAAAAGTTTATGCAGTTTCAATGGATCATGTTACAGCCAAACGCAAACGATATGATTCTGAAGGTAAGGAAATGAAAAATCAAAGAGGCTGGCCTCAAGCTTCTGATCTATGATTTTTGGCTAATTCAATAAACTGTAAATTTTTTAGTATCAGGTTTTGTTCAGCATTAGTAAATGGAGAATCTATGATTCAAAAAGAAGTATTAGAAGAACAATTTAGTATAAATAATGTACCGATTACACTTTTTAGACCGAGTCAGACTAAATCACAAAGTACATTTCTTTATTACCACGGCTGGACATCTTCAGTTGAAAATTATCGATTTTTAGGGAAGAGCTTTGCTGCTCAAGGGATAAAAGTTATTATGCCCGAGGTCGAAGAACATGGGACAAGATTAAGTGATCAATATTACTTTAATAGTTTTGACAATATGCTTATTACGATCGAACAAACTTATGCAGAATTTGCAGATATCAAAAATCAACTTTTTGAACAAGTTGAAATTAATCTTGATAAATTCGCAATTGGCGGTCATTCGATGGGGGCTTTCATTTCTGCCTATTTGTTTTTAAAATATCCTGAATTTCAACAAGCACATCTCTTTAATGGCGTAATTGATACGGAAGCCATTATTTATGAAATTGAGGGATCGCTTTTATCTTTAAGTGAAGAAGAGAGAAAATTAGTTAATAATTATAATCCTGCTCAGATGCTGGCTAAGTTAGGGCAGAGAAAAATGTATTGTTACAATGGGCTCCAAGATACGGTGGTAAGCCCTGTTTTTATGCAAAAATTCCAAACACAGATTTCAACAAACGGTCAATATTCTAATGAATTTATCTTTAATTTTTATGAAAATGCTGGTCATGATTTGACGTACAAAATGCTGAGAGATTGTTATAAAGCTATTTTATCTTAGTACTTTAAAGAGAAACTTAACACTTAACCTAGAAAGTTTTTCTCTTTGCTTTTAAGATACATAAAATAATTTTTATGGTGAAAATATGATTTATAATTTGATAAATGTTGCAAGCATTGTCATCGGTAGTTTAATCGGAATACTTTTTAAACGTTTCATCCCAGAACGTGTGACCAATAATTTAAATAAGGCTGTAGGCTTGGCCGTTATTTTTATGGCTATCGACATGTTTGTCATAGATGTTAACGTATTGCATGTGGTTATTATTTTAGCCCTAGGGACATTGATAGGAGCTTGGATAGACATTGATGGCATGTTAGATAAATTTGCCAAAAGTGCTGAAAATAAAAATCCCAAAGTTGAGAAATTAATAAGTGCAAATTCTAGTCAAATTGCGGAAGCCTTTGTTTTTACGACTATTCTGTATTGTGCTGGCTCCATGGCAATTGTTGGTTCTTTACAAGCAGGTCTGGTCGGTAATGGTGATATTCTTTTGACTAAATCCGTACTTGATGGGGTTTCATCAGTTGTTTATGGTGCTAGTATGGGTATAGGAGTTACTTTTTCTGCAATTTCTGTCTTGATCTATCAAGGAATCTTCGTTTTGTTGGCTCAATTTCTCAATCCAATCTTAAATGATGTCGCAATAGCCTTAATTTCTGCTGTAGGTGGCGTGATGATCATGGGTATAGGCATCAATATGATCTCTGATACAGAACTAAAAATTAGCAATATGATCCCAGCAATTTTCTTGCCAATTATTATGGCGGCGGTTGGCTTCATTTAAATTTTTTCTTTTTTCAGCAAAACAATAGTCAGAATGAATAGTTTACCAAAAAGATTTTATAATCCTTTGGTTCAGTGCTATCATATGTAACATGGTAAAAATATTTAAATCTTTGAAAAAATACAAAAGTTTTGTAGCAATGGCTTTATTTTTTGCTACAATTTGGGTTGTTTCACAACTAGCAATCCCGCGCCTCATGCGAGATATTGTTGATGTCGGTATTCTTTCTGGCAATATGCAATTAGTTATCTCACGTAGTCTCTTGATGATTCTGGCAGCAGTAATCAATGTCGGTAGTTTATTTGCCGAGATTTATTTTTTGACGAAAATTACTGCAGGTGTCCAAAGAGATTTGCGTGGTGATTTATTTGATCACGTAATTGATTGGAGTGCTTCAGCCAGGCAACAATTTTCTACCTCAAGTCTAGTTACGAGAACAGTCAATGATGTTAAACAAATAGGCAACTTTATTGATTTAAGTTTAAGAAAAATATATACACTAATCTTAACCATTGTTGGTAGTGTGATTATGTCTTTTGTCTTGGACTGGCGCTTAGCTTTGATTATTTTGGTTGTAGTTCCAATTGGCTTGATTTTGACCCAATTTCTAACTAATAGATCAACTAAACATTATGCAGGTATTCGCGAAGCTACCGATCGTTTAGTTCGTGTTTTTCGTGAAAATATTAGTGGGATCAAAGTTGTGAAAGCTTTTAATAAGACGAAATATGAGGAAAAGCGTTTTGAGCAAGCGACAGACGATGTCTATGAGGAATCTGTGGCAGCCGAGCGTAATATGCAACTTTTGTCTCCTGCTGTACAATTAATAATTAATTTTTTGATAATTATTTTATTATATTTAAGTGGTATTAGGGCTGAAAATGCCACAATTCAAGTTGGAGTTTTAATAGCTTTAATCGAATATGTAACTTTGGCTTTAACCAATATCCAATCGCTGGCTATGATTGTCACTATTATTCCACGCTCAAAGATTGCTTTTAATCGAATTGAAGAAGTGCTAAAAACAGATGATCCGATTAAATATCTGAGTCAAACAGAAACTGTGATAACCAAATCTGATCAATCTTTGCCTCAAACACAACTAGGTAGATTAGAGTTTGATCAAGTTAATTTTGCTTATCCTGGTTCAAGACATTGTGCTTTAGAAGATATTAGCTTAACAATTAATCCGGCTGAACATGTGGCTATTATTGGTTCAACTGGTTCAGGTAAATCAACCTTGTTGCGTCTTATAACTAGAGATTATGATGCAAATCAGGGCGAAGTAAAATTGGCTAATCAAAATGTCAAGGATTTAACCAAACAACAACTTAATGAATTAATCACGATTGTACCGCAAAGCACTTTTCTTTTTAGTGGTACAGTCAGAGAAAATATTAAAGTAGGTAGAAATGATGCTACTGATGAAGAAATTTGGCAAGTTCTTGATGCTTGTGAAATTGGAGATTTCTTCCGTGCACAAGAAACTGGCTTAGATACACAGATCGCTCAATCAGCAGTTAACTTATCTGGCGGGCAAAAGCAAAGAGTTGCGATCGCTAGAGGCTTGATTCGCAACACCCCAATCTATATTTTTGATGATTGTTTTTCTGCTCTAGATTTTTCTACTGAACGTAAAATCCGCTTAGCTTTACGTGAAAGATTAGCAGATAAGACCGTAATTATTGTTGCTCAGCGGGTGGCGACTGTTATGGATTTGGATGAAATTTTTGTCTTAGAGATTGGACAATTAGAAGATCATGGTCCACATAAAGATTTACTCGGGCGGTCAAAAGTTTATCAAGAAATTATGCTATCACAGCTTGAAGTAGAAGAAGGAGTAGGATAATGGCAGCAGAAAAGAAAACAACTGATGGTCTGCCAAATGTAGAAAAGGGTACTGGTGGTGCAGGTAGAGTATCTGGTTTATTAAGTGAAGATAAGGCACAAGATACAAAGGGAACTTTGGCGCGCTTGCTGATCACATTAAAACCATTTGCAGGTCTTTTTATACTAGCGCTTATCTTAACTTTGATGGCGACTATCGCCTCGGTCTTAGCACCACGCTTAACCGGCCAAGTGATAACGCTAATTACCGAAACCTTGCTCAATCGAATTGGTTTAGATTGGCAAAGTGTTACCAGGCTAATTTCAATTCTAGCGACTTTGTATTTAGTTATTTTTGTTGCAACTTATGCAGCTAATCGTTTGATGGTTAGTGTTACTCAAAAAATTATTCGGTCTCTCCGTGTCCAAATGGATAAGAAAATTAATTTAGTACCACTTTCATTTTATGATCAAGTTTCTGTGGGTAATGTTTCTAGTTTATTGACCAATGATTTGGACAATATTGCTAACACGCTTCAAACAGGGCTTACTAGCTCTTTAAACGGCGTTATTACCATGATTGGTGTACTCATAATGATGTTTAGCATCAGTCCTTTATTGGCTTTATTTAGCGTGATTATTTTGCCTTTAAATACATGGCTCGTTTCTGTAATAGTCAGACGCTCAAAGCCCACTTTCCGTCAAGCTGCAAGTTATACAGGTCACTTAAATGGTGTTATTGAAGAGGCATATCAAGGTGCAGAAGTGATCAAAGCCTATGGCTTAGAGGAACAGTATAAAGAAGAAGTCAAAGAATGTAATCAGGCTTTATATGAAAAAGATTGGCGTTCAAGTTATGTAAGTTTCCTTGCACGACCAGCCGGTGATCTGATGGCAAATATTAATTACGCCATTATTTCTATATTGGGGGGCTGGCTAGTTATTACTGGTAGAATTCCGATTGGTGATTTTCAAGCATTTATCAGTTATGTTCATTTGTTTAGAGCACCATTTGGACAAATTTTAGGCATCTTTAATACAATTATGAGTGCACTAGCTTCTGCTGAACGAATTTTTGAGTTTTTAGATACAGATGAACAAGTAGAAACAGGTACAAAAGAGCTTGATCAAAACTTAGTTAAAGGCGACGTTGAATTTGACAATGTAACTTTCCGCTATGTAGAAGATCAGCCTTTGTTTGAAAATGTAAATATTGAAGCCGAAAGTGGCAAACAAATTGCAATTGTTGGTCAAACTGGCGCAGGTAAGACGACTTTGATTAATTTGCTCCTTCATTTTTATGAGCTAAATGGTGGTCAAATTCTTTTAGATGGAAAACCAACAACAGAGTATCAACGTTCTGAGCTTCGTAAAGCATTTTCTTTGGTTTTACAAGATACATGGTTATTTGCGGGTACAATTCGCGATAATATTGCTTATGGGGCTTCAATCAAGGATGGTGAAGAATTGTCTGCCGTTTCTGATCAAGATGTGGTGGCTGCAGCTAAACGTGCTCATGCTAATCATTTTATTGAACGTTTGCCTAATGGTTATGATACAGAAATAGTCGAAGGTGCAACTGGTTTAAGTCAAGGCGAAAAACAGCTATTAACTATTGCTAGAGCTTTAATTAAAAAAGCACCAATTACTATCTTAGATGAAGCGACTAGTTCAGTTGATACACGTACAGAATTACAAATTCAAAAAGCAATGCATGAGTTAACAAGTAGCAATACTAGCTTTATTATTGCCCATCGTTTGAGTACAATTCGTAATGCAGATTTAATTTTGGTTATGGAAGATGGTCAAATTATGGAGCAGGGTAATCATAGAACACTGCTAGAAAAGAATGGTCTTTATGCAGAACTTTATCACGCAGGTTCAGCCAATAATGTACAATTGGAGCCCTAATTAATTGGCAAAACTAACTCAAATCTAAAAATGTTATCTTGGAGGGTAACGTTTAAATCGGCTCCAATTGCTTTGCCTAAACTACTAGCTATAGCAAGTCCCAAACCGGTTGTATGGCTACTACGAGATGCATCAGCCTGATAGAAACGTTCAAAAACTTGTTCAATATCTAGGTCATCGTTTTGATTAATCTCATTTTCACAAATAAATTTGGCAGCTATTTGTTGTTCTTTTCTTGGGTCTGACTCTTGATTTTTGTGCTTAGTTGTTTGTAAAGAAACTTTTGTAATTTTTTCGCCATGCACCAAGGCATTATTTATTACATTTTGCAAGATACGCTGGATCGCCTCGGCATTATTTGTGATAAGAATTTGATTTTCTGGTAAATCTATTAATGGATCATCAGCTTGTTCTTTAATTTGCTCGTAAAAAGAAAACAAAGTGTTTCGAACAAGACTTGTTAAATCAAATGATTCAAACTCCATTTGATAAGTTGGATCCTGCAATCTGGCATAAGTAAAAAGTGCTTCCAAAATNTTACGCAGACTATCGATTCTGTCAGAAATAATTTTCGAATATTCAGCCCGTTCAGCNTCTGTTTCTGCTGCTAACAATAATTGAAAATAGCCATCCAAAGAAGTNAGNGGTGTTCTAATATCATGTGAAAGATGGGTAATTGTTNCTAGAAAAGCTGTTTGTTTTTGCTCGGCTTCTAGCATGTGTTTACGATTTTTATCTAATAACAAATTAATTTCTGTTTGCAGATATTGTAACTCCTTATAAGTTACAACATCACTTAAACGCAGATTAGTTTTTTCTCTAATAATAAATTTTAATTGGCGCCAGATTTCACTAATGTGGCGCCGATAATTAACAAATAAGCCAATGCTGATTATATTTATAAGAAATGAAATACCAAGTAAGATTGTCTTTAATTCCACAGTTATTACCTCTGATTAAACTTTGGGCAATATCAGGCAATATCGCGTTTGCTAAAGAGTAACATAGAAAGAATTAAACAGACAAAGAAAAATATAATTCCTACAATCAAACCTTGATTAAATATATCTGTTTGATCGAGCGAGAATTGTATGATTCTGGCATCAACCAGATAATTTCCCAAATCAAAACTATCTGCTAATGGTAAGATTTTTTTGAGGACTGAGCTTAATAAAGCATAGATATTAGCAGAAAAGCCAGTGGAAGCAATTACAGTATAGATAATGGGTAAAGATAAACTACGTGCCTGAATTGATACAAGCATCACTAACATACTAAAGCCAAAGTGCATAACAAGTTGAGTTAATAGATATTTAGTAAAATGAGCATTAAAGGTTAATTCTAATGTGTTCTGATAAAGAATTTTGCCCATACCAAGTGTTAATAAAATATAGATGACTAGAAAAACTAGTGTAAATATACTTAGGATAATTGCTTTGACAAAAATATATGCATTACGCGATTTAAGATGACTTGCAAGATTTTTTATATAACCATTTTTATATTCTGCTGTAATGAAAAAAGCTACAAATATTCCGACAAACAACATCAAGGCACCTTGGTCTAGCATGGTTGAGATGTATTCATCTGCAGAAATATTTCCATCATCTGGAAAATCAACTGATTCATCAACAAAGATTTCAACTTCCACATTATCCAATTCAGTTTGTTCTGGTTGTTGATTTAAATTTGCTGTCTCGTCAATCTGTGAGAGAAAATAAATTGCCGAATTGATAAATACAATAAATAGGATCAAGGCAAGTAAGATTGTCCAGGTCGAACGCGTTTTCTTCAAACGATAAGTTTCCATTTTCAATAAATTTAACATAAAAACCTCTTTCTGATTTGTGAGCATGACCTGAGATTAGACAGATCCACTTGTGCGTTTTAAGTAGTAATCTTCCAGACTTTCATTGCGAACATTAATTAATAAAACTTGAATGTTGTTTTGATATAAAGTAGCAGCAATTTCACCACTTCGATCAAAACCTTCATACACTTCAATGGTCTGTTGATCTACAACTTTATAATTGTTAAGATCCAATTTATCGAGTACGACGGTTGCTAGTTGAGGCTGATCAACCTTTAATTCGATCCGCATTCCACCTTTTTTTAGGAGATTTTCATGTGTCAATTCTTCAACTAAATGTCCTTGATGAATAATGCCATAACGAGTAGCGATTCTTGAAAGTTCACCTAAAATATGACTAGAAACAATAAAGGTAATATTTTGATCTTTGTTCAATTGTTTAATCGTATTTCTAATTTCGGCTATTCCCTGTGGATCAAGCCCATTGATTGGTTCATCTAAGATAACTAAGTCTGGCTCACCGATTAAAGCCAGACCAAGACCAAGGCGTTGTTTCATGCCTAAGGAAAAGTTTTTTACTTTTTTGTTGCCAGTATTTTCTAAGCCTATTAATTCTAAAAGGTCTGCAATATAATTTTTTCTTTTAATCCCAAGTGCGATACATTTTGTTTTTAGATTTTCAGTAGCACTCATATTTGGAAAATAGCCTGGATTTTCGATTAGAGTACCTATTCTTCCAGATAAAATTTTGGTGTTTGAATTTCGCTCATTTGACATCTTCAAACCGAAAAAATTAAATTCACCCGAACTTGGACTTGCAAGTCCACTTAACATTTTTAATAAAGTTGATTTGCCGGCACCGTTGCGGCCGATTAGACCGTAAATGTCACCATGGTAAACATTTAGATCTACTGCTTCTACTGCTTTAAAATCGCCATACTGTTTAGTTAATTTATTAGTTACCAGGAGTTTTTCCATTTTCCACCTCCAATAAATTATTGATCATTTGTGTTACTTATATAATAGATGGCGAAAATTCAGAAAAGTCTAAGTAAAGTTAAAGAAAAGTTAAAGAAAAAATTGAAGATGTATCTGACGTTTATTTTCTTATTCAGTCAGCAATTTTAAAACCAATTCCCCACACGGTTTCAATATATTCAGTTTTAGTATGTTGTTTAATTTTTTTGCGAATGTTACTAATATGAACATTAACAGTTTTTTCTTCACCTAAAAATATATCATCCCAAGCATAAGCGTAAATATCTTCTTTAGAAAAAATTCGCTTTGGTTGACTCATTAATAACTCGAGAATTTTAAATTCAATTTTTGTGAGTGCGATATCATTATCATTAATTTGTAGCTTGTGATTTTCTGGAATAAGAACTAGCTCCTTATATTTTAGTTTAGAATTTACAAAATCTTGTGGATTTGCACGTCTTAATAAAACTTCAACCCTTACAATTAATTCACTTAATTCAAATGGTTTTGTCAGGTAATCATCAGCACCATCACGTAACAATTGTAATCTTTGATTAAGCCCATCAATAGCAGAGACGATGATCACTGGTATATTGTATTTTTGTCTTATTTGAGCTAAAACTTCATTGCCAGAAAGTCCTGGTAACATTAAATCTAAAATCACTAAATCGAGTGGCTGATTTTTTTGGTTTTCTAAATATAGAATTCCTTCTGTGCCAGAAAATGCTTGTTTGCTGTTAAGACCAGCTTTGCGTAACGCCTCAGCTATTAAGTTGTTTATATTAGTATCATCTTCAATAATTAGTATAGTTTGCATTTTCCAGTCAGGTTCTCCTAATCTTTATTAGAGTTCTTCTATATTTTTGATAGAACAAAGTTATTTTACTTTTGTGCATTATCAATGTAAAAATAGTAGTATATTATTAAATTTACATTATAACTTATTCATATACCATAAGAGTAAAAAGTATGTAATCGGATGTTAGAAAAGGATTAAGTTATGCAAGAAGTATTTTATCATATTTACCCTTTAGGATTTTGTGGTGCCCCAGAGCATAATGATGGCAAATTGGAGCATCGTATCCTCCATATGTTAGATTGGTTAGATCATATAGAAAAACTAGGTGTTACTGCCTTATATTTAGGACCAGTTTTTGAAAGTGATCGCCATGGTTATGACACGAGGGATTATAATATGGTTGATACTAGGCTTGGCACTAAAGAAGATTTACAAAAAGTTTTGACAGCTTATAAAGAGCGAGGTATCAAAATTATTTTGGACGGCGTTTTTAATCATGCTGGGCGTGGTTGTCCTTTTTTCCAGGATGTGATTAAATATCGTGAACAATCTCAGTATAAAGATTGGTTTTACATAGATTTTAACAATCGAGATAATCCAGATGGTTTTTCCTACGCTAATTGGGAAGGACATGCTGAACTTGTAAAATGGAATTTAGATAATCCTGCTGTTAAGAATTACTTATTATCAGCTGTCGATGGCTGGATAAATGATTATCAAATAGATGGTATTCGTCTAGATGTCGCTTACACTCTTAATCAAAATTTCTTAGCTGATTTAAATCATTTTTGTAAACAAAAAAATCCTGATTTTTTCCTTTTAGGTGAAATGATTGGTGGCGATTATAATTATTTATTAAATGATGGGCTTTGTGATTCTGTCACCAACTATGAATGTCGCAAAGGTATTTACTCAGCCTTAAACTCAAAAAACCTATTTGAAATTGCTCATTCTCTACAACGTCAATTTGGTTCCGATCCTTGGAGTCTATATACTGACAAAAAACTATATTCTTTTATTGATAATCATGATGTTGATAGAATAGCTTCGATCATTAATGATCAACGAGATTTACCACTTGTGTATTCGCTCATTTTTGCGATGCCAGGTATTCCAGCTGTTTATTATGGTTCCGAATGGGGTGCTTTAGGTCAAAAAATTAATCATTCAGATGCAGGCTTACGTCCTTATTTTAGTAAACCAGAGTGGAATGATTTAACTGATCTGATTGCAAAACTAGCAAAAATACATCAAGAATATGATGTATTATACACAGGTGATTATCAGCAACTTTATTTAACAAATGAGCAATTTGCTTTTAGTCGCAATTCTGGCGATGAGCAGCTAATTTATTGTATGAACATAGCAGATCAGCCAGTTCAAATGCAATTTGATACTCATAAAACAACAGCTCAAGATTTGATCTCGGGTGAGTTAATTGATTTGTCAAATGGAGTAGAACTTAAAGCAAAAACAGCTTTGATTTTAGTTTGAATTCTATAGTGATAAATTACAGATAAAACAATTTTGGAAAATTCAGGGTATATGCTTTGCAAAAACAGATTCTTATTATGCAAGTAAACAGCATAATTTTTCAAGTTGTAGAATTAAAGAATAATTTATTTATTTTAATTAGGCATAATTCCGTTTATGACTTTTCGTAATTGACAACCAAAGAAAAATAATCCTATACTTGTAACAACATCTTTTTAAATCATTTACAAATGATTCAATTTGGAGGAAAAATGGTTAACAAAACTGTACAAATTGATTGGACTGATGGAGTAGAAATGAAATCAATTGCACTTTTGATTCAAAAGGCATCTGCTTTCTCTTCTATTGTCTATATTTCAAAGGGTGATCGTCGTGCTAATGCCAAAAGCTTGCTTGGAATGATGTCACTAGGAATCGAAGATGGCGATGAATTAGAAATTAGTGCTGAAGGATCTGATGAAGAAGAAGCCGTCCAGGTTATTGCAGATTTTTTAGAAAATCAGGCTCTAGATTAGTCTACCAATAGAAATTTAATTAAACTAAAAAATGTCTTTTGAACATCGTTCTTTTGATGCAAGACTAGAATTATTACCGCAAGAACCAGGTGTATACCTAATGAAGGATGCATCAGGTTCTGTTATTTATGTAGGCAAAGCAATTAATTTGCCAAATCGACTGCGTAGTTACTTTACTCCCAATCCAAATGTTGAACCTAAGATCAAGGCAATGATTTCTCATATTGCAGATTTTTCTTATATAGTCTGCTCAAATGAACTTGAAGCTTTGATCCTAGAAAACAATCTCATAAAAAAACATCGTCCAAAATACAATACGCTTTTGCGAGATGACAAGGAATATCCCTATATAAAAGTAACCTTAAATGAAATGTATCCCCGTGTGATGAAAGCTTATCGCATTGGACCTGATCGTGAACAAGGTGCTCGTTATTATGGACCTTATTTAGCCTCAGATTTACAACGAGCTCTAAGGACTATCCATCAAATTTTTCCGGTTATGACCTGTAACAGAGTTCTGCCAAGAGATATTGATAAACAAAGACCTTGTCTTAAATATTATATTAATCGCTGTGTTGGTCCTTGTAAGGGAGATGTTTCTGTTGCTGAATATAGAGAAAGTGTCGATGAAATTTGTCGATTTCTAGATGGTCAATATGAGGACTTACTCAAAAATATAAAAGATAAAATGGAAACTGCCTCCGAAAATCTTGAATTTGAGAAAGCTGCTGCTTGGCGTGATCGGTATCAAGATCTAGAAAAACTTACAACAGAACAAGTAGTTGTAACTAAAGTGCCAGAAGATATTGATGCTTT
>JGI24707J26582_10001873_pt1 | contig 16225 bp, 18 predicted proteins | sample BioPla1DNA1_FD_26582 | JGI IMG/M metagenome (IMG submission 26582) | reverse complement strand
CCATAACAATAATAATAATTACCACTACCACCACCCTGCTGATTTCCGACAATACTGGTAAACGTTGCTGCTGCATTGTTGTAAAAACCAACACTACCACCACCCTGCTGATTGCCCACCAAATCAATATTATACGTACTGTTATTAAAAAATCCATAACAATAATTAAGGCTACCACCCACATCATCACCAACTCTATGAAGTGTATTCGTATGAGTAGCTAATCTATTAACACAGGCGGAAAGAGGATTGTTGACAGTTTGAGCAACATTTGTTCCATTAACAGTTCCTTGAATAGTAATTTCATTCGCACCATCAATCTGAAATTGACCTCCTTGTGCAATATTGTAAGGTGCTTCTACCGAACTTCTGTTCCAACTATTATAAGATTGTGAAGTTGTGATTGTAACGATATAACCATTCGTATAAACATCGTCATCTAAACTGGGCAACACTGATGCTGCAACCCAAGCCGACCCGTCCCAAATTTCCCAAATTGCTAAGGTGTCGGCATTTCCATTTGATATTGCTTTATAAATTGCCATTTCTTAACCTCCGTAATTTTCAACTATCAAAGCTTCTAAATCAGAAATAAACTTTGTGTCTTTTTCAACCAATTGATTGTGATTGATGACTTTTATAATTGTACTTTCATCTTCTTTTGTACAGTTAATAACTAATTGTTGATTGCCTGTTTCCAAGTCTTTGTCGATTTTAACGATAATTTGTTTCATAATTTCCATACTTTTCAATTTTTAAATCTATAAATTATATCTGTTTGACCATGCTACATTGGAGAATGTTTGTAATGATACAACATCTCCTTCTGGGTTACTAATTTGCTTCATAATACTCCAGCTTTCATCTGTTTCTTCTGTTCCTTCAATAGCAATACCTATATAAACAGTATATTCATCCCAGATAATATCTGCTTTTTTAATATATGATATATGCGATTGTATCTGTGTAACATAATTAGCTAAAATATTAAAAACTTCATTAATGTTAATATTATTGTCTATAACTAATCCATTATTATCAATTTGCTCTCCTGTGTATAGAAAACATTCTGCATTATAATATTCAGTACAAACTTTTTTAGTACATGGTTCTGGTGCTTCTAAACAGTCTTCTGACATTATAGGCTTACAAGGATGGCAATATGAATTGTTATATGTCATAATTACATTCTTTCATTAACATTAGACTTTTGGATATTATATTGATTTAAAGATTCTATATTACCAGATAATATAGATGCTGTATCATGCAATAATATCTCTATAATATCATCTTTAAATTCACATTCTTGTTCTATAGTAGGTGTTTCTCCTAATGATAAATCAAAACATTCTATATGCTGAACTCTTTTAGGATTTCTATAATATACCAATTTTGCTTCTTGAATCTCAAATTCATTATTGGTATATATTCTTATTTTATTACCTTGTAAAGTACAAAATGTTTCTCCCCATTCAATACTTGGTTTTTTAAATTCATCAACAAGCATATCTTCAACATCAGCAACTTGTTCTAAATGAATTTTTAAAGGTCTTTTAGGACAACACTCCATTAAAGAATTAGCTTTAACTCTTTTAAACTGATTATAATCTTCTGGCAGAGTATCTATAGATTCATAATATCTATCTTTCTTTTCCATATCAATATCTACTGTTGTAAGTAGTATCTCTAAATCATCAATATTTATTTTTGATGCTTCATCTCCTTGTCTTCTTAGATTATAACCAGAGAGTTGCTTCCTTACAAAATCAAGCTGTGCTTTATTGAATGCTGACATTATCTGCCAACATTCAATATTATCATAATCAGCACTATCTAACTTATTTAGATATTCTTTAATTCTTACTATAATTTCTTTGTTGCTCATTTATTCTATCCAAAGTTTTTCAACATAATTCATTATTTGATGCATTATATCTTCATTTAATGGATTTTTTAAATATTCAACAACTTCTGATGGATTTTTACCTAACATAGTATTTGATCTTAAATGATAGATATTACCATCTCCTTTCAATCCAATCAAATTATAATATGTAGCATCTTTTACTATAGCTCTTAATTTTAATGTTTCAAAATCTAAATTTACAACATCTAAAAATTCTTTTGCAGCTTTTCTCTTGTTAGTTTCTACACCATAACCATTGATGTAATTATCCATATTATCATAATATACATCATTAGGTGTATTCTTTTTATACTGTGCTGAATTGGCATCTATAACTTTACATACTAAGAATAATTTATCTATATTAGTTTCATATAGTTTATTCAACTCTGCTAATGCTTTATTTCTTACTTTCTTCAATTCAGTTTTAGTTGTTACAGAATCTTCTAATTTATCTAAATAAAACTTTACCCCTTTAGATGATTTTCTCATAACATCTTCTAATGATGTTGCTATCAATGAGAATCCACCAGCTTCTATAGCTTTTAGTTTTATTAAATCATAAATATCATTTACAGGATCTAAATATATAGGAGAATTACTCAATTTTATTGTTATAGATTCCCAAAAATCATAATTATCAACTCTTGCTGTTTCTACCTTATCCCAAAAATTCTTATCTTTAGGATCTATGTTATTACCAAAATATCTTTCAATTTTAGCAACACATTCTCTAATGTCTTTAATTTTAGCCTCCTTTTCATCTATAGGTAATGCTTGTACTTCTGGAGCAAATTCATTTAATCCTGTTATATATCTCTTTTTACCATTACCTGTTGGATCTAAATACATTATGCTTTCTTCTTGTGATGTCCCTTCAAATAATGCTAAACCATAATTTTCTAATCCCATATTTGCTATATTAGGATCTGAATAAGGTTTAATAGATATTAAACTATTCATTTTTAATGAATTGCTTTGTTCAATTTTTTCAATTTTAGTTTTCATTTTATTTTTCTTCTTTTAAATTTATTATTAAAAATAGAAGGGTATATTTCAACCCTTCTATACATATACATTTTACATTTTATAAACTACCACCTGTAATAGGATTTCTCATAACAAATTTTAGCACCTTAGTTGGATCTTTAACCCATATTGCTGGATACATTTGAGACATAAATACTCTGTATCCATTGAAGCTTCCACTTGATTGGAAACCACTAGATCTACCTAAGTAATCCATAGTACCATTTTGATACCATAGNCTTAATCCCATATCAGTTTTTCTCTTTAATAAATAGATGTTATCATTCTTGCCATCTGTTATGTCAAATACCATAAAGGTATAACTTGACAATGGATAACCATCAATTATNGGATTTTCAATGTCGTTAGTATGTACATTATCAAAAGATGGATTTAACACAAACTTAACATTTGCTAAGAATGGAATAGTATAGCTTGTGAATGAAAAACCATAATGCAAGTCCATTGCATTAGTACCACTTATACCATTTAAGCCACTCTTATCAAGATTTACTGATAANCCTGTACCAAGAGCTTCTTTTTTAATTGCCTCATTAACAAGTCTCATTCCTGCCATTCCTGTTTGAACAATAATAGTTCTTTTTGGATCTGGACCATCAAACTCAACTTTTCCTTGATAGAAATTATTAAGTTCTGTTTGGAACATATCTAATGAGAATGAATGTTTAGAGAAGATCTTTTTGAATGAGTTATTTAATTGTTGCCACAAACCTGCTGTCATTCTTATATTATCTGGTCCATCTTGCTCAACAATTCCACCTTTACCCCACATCAAATATCTCTCAATATCTTTACTAATTTTAACAATAGAAGCATTTTCTAACTTAGTTACAAAACTTCTTGTTAATGTTCCATTATTTAGTGCTTTTTTAACATAAGATTTTCCTTTCTTTTGCACCAAATCTTCTAAACAAGTTATTGATGGATCTAGATTGTTATCAAAATTTCTCCAAATTTCATTGATAATAAGATTACCATCTGTAGTCATCCCTTTCTTTAAGATAAGGTCTGCTCTACTTGAAATGCTGTAGTGTGCATGTGCTTCTGCTGTTCCAACATAGTTATAGAACTCTCTGTATCCTGTTTCAACATCTCCAATGTCAGAAAATCTTTCTCCATATTCTCCTCTTGCAGAACCAACTCTTTCTATTTTAGTTCCTGGTTTCAAAAACTGTTTATCTAAGAATTGTCCTTTTGGAAGCTGAACAGTATAAATAAAACCATCAGTAGAAGGAAGAATATCTTCTGCTGTGACATACATTTCAAGACCATTATACTTATCATAAGTAATGAAGTCTCCATGTCCATAAGCTCTTTTGTTAAGTTTAATTTTAAATGTTGAACCACCTTCTCCTAAATTAGTAGTTAGAGGTTCTACATCTTCAACAATGTATGGTAAATCTGATACAATAGGATGTTTCCATGTATATTTACCATCAGGATGATCTACTTCAATGATNTTCTTACCACCGAAGTTTGAAAATTGATACAAGGGCATTTCTACTTTTTGAGCCATTGCCCACAAATCTACAACCCCCAAATCATGTGGAGTTGCTTGTTTAAGCATATTATTTAAGTGATAACTATCAAGATGAGGAGTAACCTTCACAGATGTTTCTCTTAAATAAATGCCATTGTTAAATACTGGTGTTGCCATTTTAATCTAAATTTATGTTTATACTAATTTAATTTATCTCTCAAATATATTTCTTTGTTTTCTTTTTANTGTTCTTCTTTCAGACTTATCTTCTGGCATTGAAGAATTGGATTCTCCACTTTCTTGTGCCATCTTCAATTTTCTAACAGCTTCTTCTGCTGCTTCTTTTTTACCACTTTCTCTAATAGCTTTTTTATATTCTTCTGGTTCTGCTAGCAACCATAATGCTTCTGCTATTAAATCATATCTTGGTTTATCCCCCCATTGATAATCATCTAATAACTTGCCAAATAAATTTGTGGGGAAACCATTCCTAGCTTGGTATTTAGTAGTTGTCATTTCATTGAATAACATCTCTTGTCTTTTTTTATCAATCTTTATACCATTCAATTCTCCTACTTTTAATACATTTGCTATATTATCAATAAATGCTTTTCTTTTTTCTATTTGTTGTTGCTTAAATTTCTCTTGTTCTTGCAACTGTTTGTTTACAACTTCTTCCTGCATCTTATCAATAACAGGCTTAAATTGTTTTGCTCTTTTTTCTAAAGTTCCATTTTCATACCATTCTCTTATTTGGTCCTCAATAATTTCTGATGTTCCAAAATTTGTTGCATGTAAATATGCTCTTGCTATATGCTCTTGATGTGATGGTTCATTAGCATCTAATTGCTGAACTTGATTAGATTGCAATAATGCTCTAAATAAACCTTGTAAATCTGTACCACCATCCACAACATATTTTGTAGCCATTTGCAACTCTCTTGGTAAGGATGAGAAAAATTCTTCCTGAACTTTAGCCTCAATATCTTTACTCCTTTCTTCAATGTTAGTTTCCATTAATTCGATAAAATCTTTTTCTGTATATTCCTCTAACGGCTTATCGTCTTCAAATGGAATAATCAATTTTTTCTCTATTAATTTCTTAAATATATCAGCATTATTATAGACTTTATGACTGCCATCTTTTCCTTCATTATCATCATCTGGAGATAAAGATGGAATAACATCATCTAAATTTACCTCTTTATTTTTTTCTTTACCTTCTTCTCCTTCATCATCATCATCTATATTTTCATCAATCTTAATATCAACTTGTTTAGGATTAGTTAATACTGTTGGTGTAATAACATCTTCTGCTCCTGTACCAGGTAAAAATTCAAACTCACTAAGGTCTATGCTTTCCATTTTAGTTTTTTCATTCATAATTTTAAATGTTTTTTTAGTTACTATTTCATTCTAAAGATAAATCAAATTATTTAAATAAAAAAATTTATCATAATGTTACAAAATAAAAATAGACAATATATAGCTATTTCTTTTTTTCTATCACTTTATCCCTGTCTTTTTTAGGCAAATCCATATAGTTTTTATTAGCTTTTGCCACTTGTAATTCTTTTTCTGCTATATTTTCTTTTGACCTAATCTCTTTTTCTTTAACACTTAATTTTCTATGCTCTATATTCATATTTTGCTCATCTTTTCTTCTTTCTGCTTCTTTTCTTGCTTCTCTTTCTTCTCTTTTATCTAAATAATCTAATGCATCTAAATAATCACTTCTTTCATTCTCATTAATATCTACTGCTGCACTATAACCTGCTGCTCTTATTGCAGCAATTCTTTCCCTACTTGCTCTATCTTTTTCATTTTCATTTGCTTCGAATTGTTTTTCAAACATAAATTTTGCTGTTCTTCTTCTCTTCTCATCTCTTCTAATTGCTGTGTCATCTTTTGTTGTTCTGCAATTTGTTCTTCTGTCCTTTCTTCAATCTTCTTTAATATGGTATCCAACTCTCCTAAAGATTCTGTTTTTATAATATTGCCTAAATCATATATAGTAGCTCCTGTAGTATTATTATTTAATGCCAAACTCTTAATTTGTTCTAACATCATTCTTTGATCAACCTTAGTAGTTATATACACATTAAAATCTCTTAACAATAAATCTCTACCATTGATAGCAAAATTTACTCTCTCTTCCATAGAGGTCATATATTGCAATCTCACTGATGGTTTTGTAGAATGATAATACTGTGCCAAATTAGTTCTCATCTCATGTACTCTTGGCATCAAGTGTTCTGAATGTTGAATAAAATATATCTCTGTTTGTGCATAAGACATGCTAATAGCTTGCTCTATTCCTGTAGCTGTCTCTTGTGCTGATATATTTGCCATCCTTTGTGGAGACATACCAACACTCTCAAAGCATTGTTGCTTGAAATAATTAGCTAAATTAACTCTTGACATCAATCTGTTTGTTTCTTCTAAATTCAATACCTGTGCATGTTGAAATGCTACTGTGCTTTCTGTATTTGATATAGTACTATCAACAGGTAATATCTGAAAATTCTTCATAGCAACATATGCCTTTGCTAAATTATTTTTACCCCAATCTTCATCCATAGAATGTTGAGGTAATATATTTTGATCAAACATTATAACTGTTCCTAATTCATCTATCAATATATCTGATATTTGATTATTAACAAGGTTATATCCTATTTGATGAGGTTTCATCTTATCTACAAAAGCTCTACTTTCTGTATTCCTTTCTGAAAATATACATCCTTCAACAGGTAATTTGCAACCATATAAATTATTGTCCCCTTTAAATTGATATTTTAATGGACCTACATCTAAATATATAGGTTTAAAATCATAACTATTATTATCAACAACAGTAGCATTATGTGTATTTATTTTAACACCACCATAAACTTGGTTTATCCAAATCCAATCTATATGTTCTCCATATATAAGATTTCTCTTACTCTTATCTTTTCTTACACTATTATCATAGATTGGCTTATCTGTTACTTTATAAGTCTCATCAACAATAAAATCTCTAGCAATACCTGTTTCATCAATCTTTGATACATGACCAATAAGTTTTTTGCTCTTCCAATATGCTGTTGTTACTCTAAAGCTATTCTCTATACTTGATGCAAATGTATCTGTATCTGTGTTTAAAACTTCATCTATAACATCTAAAGATCCAAACATATTTTGAAATGATTGATATTGTCTCATTCCTAATGAAGGACCTTCTATATTCTCTGAATATGATAATGAAGGATTATAATAAGAACCATCATTACTTAAACCATTTAATACATATCCCACATCTCCATTTGGATTAAAAGCCTCAAATGATTCTAACTGTTCCCTTGTCATCTTATATCCATATCTATCAATAATATCAGATGCGGACATAATATCAATTTTCCCAACTAATGAACCATTAGATATATATTTTGTTTCAGGAGATTTTTTATAAAATGTTAATACAGGATTCCACAATTCTATATCATAATCATCTTCTCCCATAAACATATGCCAAAATTCAGAATCTGTAATAAGGNCATCTCCAAATGCTGTTATCTCTTTTTCTTTTATTCTAAATCTTTCACAATCAACATTATGTTGATGCATAGCCCATTGCTCTCCTATGCTTCTATAATCTTTTTTAAAGAATGTTTCTATTTCAGGNAATTTCTTAATAACATCAGCTTCCATCATTTGCTGTGCTTGCTGTGCCTGTTCTTCATCTTCTAAATCTAATCCCAATTCCTGAATCTGTTGTTGCATCTTATATGAACCATACTGCATTAATACTTCTTCTATTGCTTTTCTCTTTTCTTCAAGCATTTCATTAAAAGTATAATCATCTATAGCTCTATATAATATCTTATCAGACCTTTTACTAAATTCTCCAATCATTACTTTTAAAACATTGGAGATTAAAGGATAAAATTTTAAATCATAAACTTCTGAATCATCATCATTAAGTATGTTTATTAATTCTAAAGATTCATTATCATCATCAGCAATATAATCTCTTTTATCAATAATATCATTTGCTAATCTATAATTCTTTAACAATCTTTTATATTTAGCATTAATTTGCTCAAGACCAATCTTCTCTAACCAATCCATGTTTTGTCTCTTCCAATCATCTGTCTTATTTTGATCTAAAACAAACTGCAATGGTTGTCTTATAGTATAAGTATTACCTTCTACTTTAGCACCTTTTTTTATTTGTAAAGCATTATATACTTCCATTATCTTATTGTTTTAAAAGCACTTCTTTTCCCTCTTTTATTCATCTGACCTGATTGACCTAAATGTCTAAAAGGGCTTACTTTAAAATTACTATTTTTTTCTTTATTATCCAAATTTTTTGTTTCAGAAACTCTTTCTTTATTATATCCTTTATTTGCTGTCTGTATCTCAACAAATGCTGCTAAAGCACAAAATGATACTAACCTATCATAGTTGCCACCTGTTGTCCTATATGCCTGCATCTCTTTTAATAACATGATGTCTGGTATCCTCTCTATTCCATAAGTAACATTTTTTACACTACCATCATCCTCAAATTCTTGATATATAGGTTCTGACACAAAATTAATACCATATTGCAATATCTGATTTTTAAAAATATTACCATAATTAGCCCACCCATATTCTTGTGATTGTGCCCTTTTTGTTGTATTTACATCTTTAACAAATAACATCTGATCTTTAGGAGCTAAAAATCTTTGCTTATTCCTCATCTGCATATACTGAATAAATAAAGAAACATTACGCTCTATAACACACCATGCATTGTATAGCTCTAACATCATCTCTATCCTTTCATGTGTATCCTTTAAATCANNAAACCTNCCTGCCCACCAACATACNAATTTCCCTTGTTCTATATAAACTTCTTTACTACCATCTTCTTTTATCTTTGTAACTTCTGTAGCATTTTTGTAAATATATAAAGATGCTAATGATGTTGTCTCTGATGTACTTCCTTTAGCAACAGGGTCCAATGATGCAAAATATGTTCCAAATTTTGGCTTTTCTGAATTTGGTCTTTCATGCATTACTATAACTCCTTCTTTGTTTTCACTATTCATTCTCACAGGAAACTCATCTATAGGTCTCTTTTTTGAACTCTTTATTACAATATTCCCATTACCATCTCTTTTCAAATCTACATATTCTAAAAAATAATCATTATTCTTTATCCTATCTATTTGTTTAGCTATCAGTCCTAATGGAAAAGGACTATCTTCTCTACTTGCTAATGCTTCTTCTAAATTTATAGGATGTTGAGATATTCTTATCTGTAACTCATTAGTACTTGTTATAGTCTTTTTCCATATCTCTCTTTCTTTATATATAGCTTCTAATGCTTCTTCAACTAATGAATTTCCATATTCATCAATATATGGTGGCATCCCCCATTGTTCTGGAATAAATAAACCACAATTAACAATGCTACCCTCCTTATCATAGTATCTACATGGAACTGCTAATACATCTTTAGAATCTGGTCTCCTTATCAATTCTTCTAATGCAGCTGCCTCTTTCAAATCCCCAACACTACCAGAAACTATAAACATCCCTGTATATATAAGTCCTGACTTTATTGATGGTAATAAAAACTCTAATGTTTTACCTAAATTTAATGTTACACCACCTTCATCATAAAAGAATTTACTACAAGGACCACCAACTCCTCTTGTAGCATCTTCTTCTAACCTCAATCCTATCATGCTTGATTTTAACCCTATCTCCTGGTCCTTACCATCCTTCCTAATCTTTATCTTTTGTATCCAATGTTTTGATGTACCTTCATTCTTGTCTGGATTTCTTGGTCTATACCATGCTGTATGTGCATTCAAAAAGTTTGCAAATTCATACATATATCCCCATGTACCATCAACATATTCATTCTTAGAAGCTGCTAACTTATTTATTGAACCCTCATCAAAATAAAACCCACATATAAGTTTTGCTGCATGATAATAAGAAGATAACATCTGCCTTTTTTTGATGATAGCACAATTCTTATTTGAATGTTCAGCAATTTCTTCATATAACCCCATATGATACTGAACATCTCTGAAATCTATAAAGGTTATCCTATTCTTCTTTTCTTTGTTTTTTATAGGTAAGAAATTTAATAGCAAATAAAACTCTCTTACTATATACCATTCTGTATCCCCACTCTTAAAAACAACGCCATTGATACATTTGTCTTTTTCTGTATCCCAATATTTAATATAATCTATACTACCTTCTATATGAAAACAAAAAACACCATGTTCAGTAAAATGCCTTGCTTGTTCATTAAACTTAAATGATGTCTTATCAAAATTATAATCTCCAGGTTCTTTAAATAATGACCATAACCAATTTAAATATTCTGCATTATTCTGAAACTCTTTTCTGGACCACTCATCCTTATCACTATCATATAATGGTATTGATTTATACATTACATATATTTTTGTTGATCATATGCTACCTTTTGTCCACCTCTAACAGAACTCTTTTGCTCTTCCATCAAGTCTTCATAAGCACCCTTAAATGACTTCCTTATCATCTCAAAATTCTTTAATGTGTTTGTTATCTGATTTATATTACCATCTCTGCCATCTGTTATTGATGTCTCCTTTAAATATTCTGATATATTATCCAATGCTGTTGCTGCTCCTTCATAAGCTCTTGATATAGGTGTACTATACACTTCTTTCAAAAATCTTAACCCCTCTACCACCTCTGGGTCCTCTGGAGAAAATTTGACATCTCCTAATTGCTCAAATATCTTACTTTCCTTTTCATATTCCTTGTAATTGAAAAATGGATTATTATCTGGATTGGTACTTGTCATATAATGCAAATATAAATATACCTGCATATAATCTTTCTTATACCTCTCTTTTATTGCCCTTAAACTCTTTAATGTTTCACAATGTATTGTAGGTACTAATTCTCCATTTTCAAAATCAAAAATCTTTACCATAACTTTTCATTTATTATTGATTGAATCTCTTTTCTCAAATACGGCAATTCTATATATTCTATTTCTTTTATTATTGGCTTTCCATCTTTCAATAAATGTATAGGATAACCATATTTATTTTTTTCTTCTGCTTCCTCAAATTTTACATGCTGTATAACTAACTTATTTAATTTTAAATTAGGATTATGTCTTAATATAATAAAAGCATATATACTTAACTGTAATGCATATTTGTTAAATTCACAATCATCCAAATGGTGCAATGGCTTTAACATCTTCTTGCTTATACCTTCCCAATTTGTATATCCTTTTCTCTTTATCTCTTTTGATGTTTTATAATCTCCTATATCTAACAAACCATCATGTACCTCTACTAAATCTGCTTGACCACACCAACCTAATGAATCTAAATACACAAAATGCTCTGGATATATGCCATCTTCTAATTTCTGATTAGGTGCTACTTTATACCCTTCTTCATTAATTATTGATTTTATTATCTTTAATTCTTTCCCATATTTTGTCATGGTACTAAAACTTAACATATCTCTCTCTCTCTGATTATGATAAAAATTACCTAACATCAAAGATCTATTCAACTCATCTTCCCATGCTTGTAATATCTCTTCTACAGGCATCTTATACCATTTACTTCTTTTATTTCTACTACTCTTTATCGCCTGTGCTTTAGCATCAAATGGTTGCACATAAGAAGATACTACACTTGTAACACTTGTCCAATTTATACCTGTATCACACTTGTAACTATGATCATCTGGTTTAAATATTAATGTCATCGTTATTATTATTAAGTATATTATTCAAAAAGTTCATAAACCAATTACCACTTTCTAACAAAGATTCTTTCCATAATTTTCTACATTCTTTATGTTTGTAACTCATTAGCCAAAAACGATCTCTAATTTTGTTTGATAATTGTACATATTTTCTATTAAAATCCGTTAGTTTATAATATTTATAGTGATTGCGATTTATTCCACAATTATTTTTTTTATTTTCTAGACTAACTTTTATTGCTTCTGTATAACAACCACCTTCTATATACAACTGAGTAGCAGAATATATTAAACAATCTTCTAGTTTATCCCATACAGATGGCAAAACATAATATTTATACCAGTTTGTATCTTCTGGAGATTTATTTTCATAATGAATCATTTGATAATCAATCATTAAATTTTCCTGATAGTTGTTGATCTCTTCATCTGAAAAATTAGTTAACTTATAAGTCTTAGGAATCATTACAGTATGAATGTTAAAAGCAGTATCATGCTCTTTATAAAACACAAGATGATTCTTATATTGTTTCCAACCATATCCCAACATCATGGAACTCAAAGGTAACATTTGATATTGATCTTTTCTTGTTNTATCTAATACTTTTAATTTTAACATAACTATTTATTAATTTTGTTTTTTNNCATTTCTCTANTTAAAACTGGTATTAATAGTTGTTTTGCTTTTACTCTATCTTTCATAATTGTTGGTTTAATAAATCTTCTTCTTCTTCTGTCATTATTGCTTCCCATTTATTCAAATCACAATGTGATGATAATGACCTTGTTTTTAACCCTAAAGAACAACCACAATATCCACAACATGGACCTGTACCAGGAACTAAACACTTCCCATTATAATAATCACAATTTAAACATATAAGCTCCCTTTCTCTAGCAACTTCCTCTACATGCTCTTTTTTAAAAACCTTATTCCTTATCCCCTCCAGAATCTGATTTCTGTTTTTCCATATTTTCAATAAACTCATATCTTTCCTTTCTTTTTTGCTGTTTCTCTAATGTTATATTATAATTCTTCTCTGTCAATATTGCTAATTTATCATTTAACCAATCATAATAGTCTAACTTCTCTTTTAACCTATCTTCCCTCTTTTGTACCTTTTTATGCCATCCTATTAATTTAGGCAAATCCTTTCTCCACCTATCTGATACAACTAAATTAAATATAAGTGAACCTACCCTCTCAATATATATAGCATGATGTTCCATACTATTTATCATATTCAATAAATGCTGATAATAACAATAAACTATATCATCAACATCACTTGATGAATACCCTAACTCTTTAGCAACCTGTTCAGATAATTCTTTCCTACTTTTTTTCATTGTTCAAACTTAATAATTGATAACTCAACAATAATGGCTTATCTTCAACTTTAACTATACCTTCTGTTATTAAACTTTCAACTTCATCCCCATCCCTCTTTACTAAACCTTTTTTTATTAACTTAGTCAACCTATTCCTTATACCCTGTGATTTAGACCCAAATTCATCTGGAGATATGTCCTTATTAAAATAATAAGTGGCATCAGTACAAAAATTTTTTATCTTTACCTTACCATAAATAACTAATAAAGTCATTACATCTAAATCATTAAAATCTAAAACAGGTCGAGAAAATATATACTTCATAAATAATTGATACCTTACAATATCAAAATTACTAAGTCTATATTTCTCAACCTGACTGATTATATTCATGAGAAGAAAAATTATTTATTTAAAATTACCAATATCTCTCTCTGATCCATAACATGATAAATACCATCAACATCTAAAATAAACCCACTGTTCCTACCAAATAAAACTATATCCCCCTCTCTTACATCATTAACCTCACTACCTACTGATATAACTTTACCCCTCAAATATTCTTTTGTTGATGATAACAACTCTATCACACTACCATCTTTATCATTTCCCTCATCTATAGGCTGAACTAAAACCCTGTTTAATATCACTCTCATATTCTTCTTGTTCTCCATTTCTTCTATTATCTTCTTAATAGAAATCTTTTCTTGTATATCTTGTAAATCACTTGCCATCTTTATCAACCTTATTACTCTTTTCTACTCCACCTTTAACAACCTCATCACTCTTTTCTACTCCATTCTTACCAACCCCACTCTGATAAGTATTCAATGCATCTGCTGCCCTATACTGATTTACAATCATCATCATCTTCTTTGCCATCAATTCCTCATACTCCGCCTCTAACTTAACTATACTTATAAGATTCCTTAAATGTTCCTTATACTTAACTACACTCTTTGTGTCTTCCAAATTTAAAGACGCTTCTCCATTTTTTTTAACTTCACTATTTGTGTCTTCCAAATCTAAAGACACTTTTCTACTTTTTTTAACTTCTTTTTCTTTCATATTATTAATATTTTAAATTATTAAACTATGCAAATATATAAAACAAAATTTATATAAACAAATTTATTTAAATGTTTTTTTACAAATTTCCATAGTAAGGGCACTCATAATATAATATATAATACATATCTATAACATACAAATATAATATCATAAAATGAAAATGGTACTAAATATAACAAAGTAATAAAAAACAAATTACTAGTATAAAAGGAATATTATGACTCTAATATAAATAACACTGATTTTTTAAAATATAATAATCCCCAGCCACCTAAGCAAAAAAAATAAATGCTCGGGACTTTAATACCTTGTGACTTACATCTCCAACATGGAAGGTTATATTTCTTCCCCAGCATTTTATGCAGTCTGAATCTTCCTTACCTTAAACGGTGTCAGCACCACATTGTTGACATAAGTCTTTTGTCCTAACAGATTGCCTCATTTCTAGATGACAAGATAATATTATCTTCACTATACTCTGCCCCAACCTGCTTCTCCTCATTCCTATAGCATTACCTGGTGATAAGGGTTCAAGAGGACAAAGCAAAGATACAAAACTTTTATATCTAAAACAAATGTTTTTTATCTTTTTTTAAATATTTTTTTAACCCCTTTTCAATATAAAACAATACAAATATACTCATAAACATTCTTATACATGAATTACATACATATATGAAATTGTGAAAATATACCAAAATATGCTTGTATAAAAATAAATTACCAATATCAAAATAAGCAATCTAGTAAATCAATATCAGAGAAAAAAATATATAGCAGAATGAAAAATGTATAGCATGATAGGGATATAAAAGAATGAAAAATATATATCATGATAGAAAATATTGTGTATATGTATCTGAAGAGAGGATACTCCCTTAATACCCTACCCCCATCAAAAATTTGTGCTTGTACCCCCCTGTTGTTCTATGTATGATGTGATTTTTTTTTAAAAAAATTAACCTAATATAAATTACATTCAGTATTAATTAAATTTAGTAATAACCTTTAAAATTTAAAATTATGAAGATCAAATTTGTAAAAAATCAAACTACAGGTCATGTAGTAAATCAATTCATCAATTCTGAATCATTTGGATACTGCCTATTAGAAGCAACAGATATTGCTTTTAATGGTAACAGAATAAATACTGTTAAAAGAACATGCTTTCTTAAAGGTAATGTAGATGAGTTGCAAGCATTTGTAATGCTAATCCAAATGGATTGGATGGTAGAATCAGATTTGTTGAATTAACTGAATCTGATGCTAAAGATGCTCTGGATAATGGAGCAACTACAGAAGCACAAAAAGTATTTTTGTCAGAAGTCCATAAAGAGTTAGCAAAAACAGATTGGAACAAGGCTACAGAAAGTTTCAAGCTTCTGAATCCTTCTACAGGAGAGTTCTCAACAAATGGTGGTTCTCATATACTTAGAGTANAAGTATATGANCCAACAGGTTCTTTAGCAGATATTACTTTGCCAAGAGATAGCTGGAGTGTAACAGAACAAAATTTACATACAGCTGATGTGGAATAGGTAGTATGAAAGGCAGTACATATATATTGACAATAGTTAGTATATGTGTATTGCCTGTTACTGCT
>JGI24707J26582_10001854_pt1 | contig 16303 bp, 18 predicted proteins | sample BioPla1DNA1_FD_26582 | JGI IMG/M metagenome (IMG submission 26582) | reverse complement strand
CCCCCCTAAAAAACCAAAGCCTACCACAAAGGTAGATAGAGGAACTATAATCAGATTAAGAATAAATCCTATTAGTGAAATATAATAAAAATGATACGCTACTATAGGTAAAGTTGCAAGTCCTGCCCCCATGGAAGGAGATAAAATCTTACGGATTTTTTCAGGTATCCAAAATATCCTATTGAATAAGGGGCCAAGGAAAATTAGTCCCAATACCGCCGCAAAGGATAGTTGAAAACCCGCATTCCATAGATATAGGGGTTGCTTTATAAGAATTATAAATGCAGCTAGGACTATAGAGGTATGTACATCATAACTTCTCCGTATGATTTTGCTAGATAAAGTTAGGGTAATCATTAATACCGCCCTTACGGTGGAAACCCCAAACCCTGTAAAAACACAGTATATCCATAGGAAAGATACAATAGAAATTGTACTAACAATAGCTGGTGCCCTAAGGGCTTTAAATATCCACCATAAAAACAAAGCAATAATAGAAATATGTAGACCCGATATCGCCAATATATGAGATATGCCTGCCTGCTGATATATTAATTTTTGTTCCTTGCCTAAGGTGCTTTTTTCCCCAATAATCATTGCTTTTATTATGGAAGATTGTTCAAATGGTAATAATTTATCGTACACTTGAAAAAACCTACCCCTAAGTTGCTGCAAATAACTCCTAAAATTTTTCCTATCAGGTTTTATAGATATCAAGTCCCCAAACATTTTATAATCTATTCCTTGAGTTTTCATATAAAGGACTTCATTCCATCCACCAGGATTCCTAAGAGGTTCAAAAGCCATTATTTTTCCATCCACTTGAACTATATTGCCATATTCTATTTTACTATTTAGTTTTGTATAAAGTTTTATTTTAATTGGTTTTACATGGATTTTATTTTTACAAAGGATTTCACTGGATTTTATAATGCAGCTTATTTGACCGTCCCCTGTATCCTTGATATCCTCGATAACGCCTTTCACCTTAACATTCATACTGCTGTTTTTATTTATTGCTTCTTCTAAAATAACATCCTTAGGAATAAAGCTCAGCTCTATTTGTATATATCCAAACAACAAAAATAAGGGGAATACCAATATTCCGTTCCACTTTGTTTTTTTGTATAGTATTATTACAATAACAAAAATAAAACTAAAAAAAAGGATAGTGCTGCTTAAATTTAAGCAGTACCATCCCCCTAAAATACCTAATAAGTACATTAAAAATATCCAGATAAGCGGACGCTTCATTTTGTCCTCCACTTAATTCATTATCTAATTAAATTTTCATCTCTATCAAATAGACCGCTAAAATCATAATGCCCCTTAAATTCTTGTTGTTTTTCCCCTTCTATTAAAAATTGTACTTTTTTAACATTAGGTAACTCTGTAAGGGAATTTACAATAGAATAAATAGTCATAGTTTCCCCTGTAGAGCCTCCCCAATGTTTCGTTCTAAATTCATTGCTTAAATCCACATAACAAATTCCATCCTTAGTTTCGATATCCTTTATAGTTGTTTCTGGTGGAACTGTCATGATTAATTCCTTATTATTAGGTCCTAAAATCAATTGCTCCACAATGTATTTTTCCAATGAAATATTAGGATTTATTTCTATTTGTCTTTCTTCGGGAACTAATTTTTCTGCGTTATTGCTAGAAAAATATAATTTAACATTTTGTAAGCTAGCCTTAGTTATAGCATTGGACGGTTCAAGAACTATATCTTCCTTTGACATAGGACCTATAGCCTTACCATCTGCACCAAGAAGAGGCTCACCTTCAATCATAATTTCTAATAAGTCCACAAAATCAAATTCTGTAAGGCTTTTCACCAAGGATGCCCTAAGCAATACTTGTTTTTGTGCTGATAAATCTTTATATTGCGACGAGATATCAACTTTTAATGTGTTGCCCTCTAATACCATCGTATTGATTTTAATGTCCTGTGGAATAGAAGGTTGAAGCCCCACGGTTTTAGGCATTTTTTTAAGCTCCTCAACAGAGTATTTTATTAAGTCTTCTTTGCTTTCTAAATTGACCAACCGTTTTTCTTCTTTTAATTGTGATTTATCCCCATCAATAAAATATAAGATTACTTGCGTATCCTTATTTTTATCTTGTTTATTGTTTGACATTTTACAGCTTACTAATGAAATAAGTAAGATAAGTGAAAAAATAAATATGAAAATTAATGCGGTTTTATTTTTGGATCTCATCCTATCACCTCCGATAGATATACACTTATTATTAACTGTAATAGAATCAGTCTATATGGTATGGGATATTATATAATATAATCTTTACAATCATAGCAAATAGTTGTTACAAAATTATTAACTTTGCTTAAGTGGCAATCTTATAGTAAATTCTGAACCTTCACTCTCATTATTCGTTACCTTAATACTTCCATGGTGTAATAAAACAGTTCGATAGGTAATCGACAATCCCAATCCAGTTCCCCCCGTTTCTCTATCCCTTGTCTTATCTACTCTATAGAAACGATCAAATATTTTATCTTTTTCTTCTTCTGGAATACCTATTCCTGTATCGATAACCTTGATAAATGAATTTTGATGGTCTGCATCTACAGTTACCCTTACAGTTCCAGCTTCTTCAGTATATTTAATACCATTTTCAACTAAATTAGAAATAGCTAAGGTAAGTTTCATTTCATCTACTTCTGCATACACATCCCTAAAACTCTCATATATTAATTCTATATTTTTTTTGTTTGCTAGGGGGTGAAGACGTTTTAAAATTTCTTGAATGAGTTTATTTAAATTAGTATTTTGAACTGTCATGGGCACTTCTTTTCGATCTAACCTAACCAGTAATAAAAGATCATTTATAATTGCAGTTAATCTATCCACTTCTGAATTAATATCTATAAAAAATTCTTTATACATCTCGTTTGGAACTTCCTCTTGAAATAATAAAGACTCTCCTAAGACCTTAATAGAACTTAAAGGGGTCTTTAATTCATGGGATACATTTGAAACAAATTCCTGCCTTGACTGATCTACCTTCAAAAGCTGACTAGACATATGGTTAAATGCATTTCCAAGTTCTGCTAGTTCATCTCTACCTTTTATTTCGACTTTTTGTTCAAGATGTCCCTCTGTAATTTTTTGAATTACTTTTAACATTCTTTTTAAAGGATTAGTAATTACCCCTGAAGCAAAAAAACTTAAAATACCAATTATCATACTGGTGAGTATAGTTAAAAGATACAGCTGCCTTTTTATGGTATCTAAGGTTTTACTCACCATATCGTCAATTGGAGCAGATATCATTACTGCACCTATTATTTGGTTGCTATCTATAATGGATGCAGCAGCATATACTAAATTATCTTCGTGCTTTTCAGCGGTATCCTTTCCTTGAAGAGCTTTAAGTATTTCCTTATATACATGGGTCTTTTTCTTTTCTTCTGTTTGTTCTGTCTTATTAGAATCATAGGCCTCAAAACTATTCCCATCAACCACAATAATTCGGGCCTTGATTTCTTTGCTGGTTTGCTCAATCTCATATACAAACAATTCCCTTTTACTATCATCTAGTAAGTATTTTCCTATAGCAATATGTCCTGCGGTTACATTTGCCTGCCTGAGTAATTCTGCCTTTCGCTCTTCAATATAGTTATTTTCTAATCTCTTATATAGGGTCGTAGAAAATGCCATCAATGGTATAAAGCTAATGAGCATAAAAGTTAGTAATATCTTCCACCGTAAACTGTGAAATTGTTTTGTCTCAATCCTTAAAATAATAACCAACTCCCCATTTTGTATGGATAAATTCAGGCTGACTTGGGTTTGCTTCAATTTTTTCTCTTAGGCGTCTAACATGTACATCCACAGTTCTCACATCCCCTGGATAATCATACCCCCAAATTGTTTCCAAGAGACTTTCTCGGCTATATACTTTTCCAGGATTTGAGGCAAATAATTCTAACATATCAAATTCCTTTGCAGTTAGGTTTACTTCTTTTTCATCAACAAAAACCCTCCTACTACTTATTTCCATTTCAAGTCCATTGGTTTTTATCTTTTTCTTATCCGTTACATTTTCATTCTGAGTCACCCTTCTTAAAATTGCTTTTATTCTCGCCTTCAATTCCAATATGTTAAAAGGCTTTGTAAGGTAATCATCGGCCCCATATTCCAACCCCATAATTTTATCCATATCTTCACCTTTTGCAGTAAGCATAATTATAGGTACGTCAGAAAATTCTCTTATTTGTTGACAAACATTTAGCCCATCAATTTTAGGAAGCATGACATCTAATATAATTAAGTCATACCTATCTTTTTTCGCCATTTCTAAGGCTTCTTCTCCGTCATAGGCTGCATCCACAAGTAAGTTTTCCTGCTCCAAACTAAATTTAATCCCTTTTACAATTAATTTCTCATCGTCAACAACTAGAACTTTATTTTTCATTATATCCTCCTATTGTACTGTAATATTATTTCTTATTTTTTCAAAGGTCTTATCACCTATTCTTGATACGTTTTTAATTTCTTCAATCGTCCTAAAAGAACCATTGGACTGCCTATACTCAATGATATTTTGAGCTATTACAGAACCTATTCCTGAAAGTGTTTGAAGTTCTCTTGCTGATGCAGTATTAATATTTATTAATCCACTGCTACTAGTATTTATTGTAGAAACCTGCTCCTCTCTATTTTCCACTTTTAAGAGGGATTTGTCAATTTCTTCTCCTATTTTTGGTACATAAATTTTTTGTGTATCGATAACTTTTTCTGCTAGATTTAAATAGTTTAAATCTGCATCCTCTAGGGCCCCGCCTGCCATATCGATTACATCCTTAATACGGCTCCCTTCTTTCAGGGTATAAACATCGGGATTATTTACTGCTCCGCATATATAAACTGCCATAAGTATTTCTTCTTTAATAGGCTGTTCTTTAATAGGCTCTTCCTTAATAACTTCTTCTTTAATTTTTTCTTGATTTAATTTACTAGTATCTGCTTCTATAGGAGCCTGAATATCGGCTTCTATCTCGTATTCTAAGGAATTTAGTTCATTTATTGGGGAATCTATTAAGGATAATCGATTATTAATGTATAAAATTCCACATATTATAAATACTATTATAATGCATGCATAAAGTAAAGCTTGTCTTTTCATTTGCTTATTTCTCCTTTTTTATTATAATAGATAATCATCATTTCTTTACCAATTTTGATTTTTTTGATATACTTAAACAGTACTTTAAATAGAGAGGAGTTTCATAATGCACATTTCCCGTTTTTTAAGCAGGGCATGGGGTATTTTGGTGCTATCAACCTCCTTGGTTATATCCACGATTTGCACCCCATCTGAAATTTTTGCCCAAAATAAGCCAGTTATTCAATCTGAGTCTGCAATTTTAATGGATGCAAAGACCGGATTTATAATATACGAAAAAAATATTTACAAAAAGCAATTTCCTGCTAGCATCACCAAAATTATGACTACATTGTTGGCTATCGAGAACGGAAATTTAGAAGATACTATCACTTTTTCAAAAGATGCTGTTTATAGCATTGAGTGGAGAAGTAGCCATATAGGAATGAGAGAAGGAGAACAAATTTCTTTAAGAAATGCTTTGTATGGGATGGTACTTATGTCCGCTAATGAAGTATCTAATGCTATAGCAGAACATATAGATGGTTCTATTGATGGTTTTAGTGAGCATATGACTAGAAGGGCCAAAGAAATAGGGGCTATAAATACGAATTTTGTTAATCCTCATGGATTACATGATGAAAATCATTATACTACTGCTTATGATATGGCCTTAATTGCTAGAGAATGTCTTAAGTATGACGATTTTAGNGAGATTATAGGAACCATTACATATACGATTCCCCCAACCAATTTAGTCGAGGAGCCACGGCCTTTAGCCCATCAACATAGATTGTTTAACCAAAGGGCTTATCCCAATTCCTACTATGATGGTTGTGAAGGTGGTAAGACTGGTTTTACCGACGAGGCAATGCATACCCTTGTAACCTATGCAAAAAGAGGCGATATGGAACTTATTTCAGTTATTCTAAAATCTGAAAAACAGGCCATGTATGATGATACAGTAACATTACTAGATTATGGATTCAATCATTTTAAATTAATCCCTATAATAGAACAGGGCACCTCAATGGGTACTTTTCCCATTATCTATTTTGATGACGATGAAAACGAACATCAAGAAAATGTTGAGGTGTATGCCCAATCTGAAGTTTTTTGTGTGCTTCCAAAAGAGGCCTCAAAAGAAGATATAATTAAAAAAATCTCCCCTCCCAAAAAGGTAAATCTACCTATTAATAAAAATGAGGAAATTGGGGATTTGGACCTTGTGTTTGAAAATAAAGTTCTAGGTACCGTAAGTCTTATTTCAAGTGAAAACATAGAAAAAGCCCAGCCTGTTTCCACAAGTCAAGTTAAAGAAATAATAACCCCTCACAGCAGTCCTAATAAATATATTAGAATATTTATTATGATAGCTGCTACAGTGTTAATTTTGTTTGTGTTATTTTTTATTTTGATTTTGATTTATTCCTCTAAAAATAGAAAGCGCATGTACTACCTACCCAAAAATAAGCTCCGCCTTTCTAAGTCCTTGCACAAACGATAAAACGGGCGAAAATTCGCCCGTTTTATCGTTTACTTAATATTAGATTTTAACTCTTCTTTAGAGATAGTCTTAGCATCTCCCCATAATCTTTCTAAACAATAAAAATCCCTTACCTCATTATCAAATATATGAATGACTACCGAACCAAAATCAATTAAAATCCAGCCTGCTGAATGGTAACCTTCCCTGTGGACCAATTGATATTTATGTTTAAGTAATTCTTCTTCTACTGCCTCTGCCATGGCTTGAACCTGAATTGCATTCCTACCTGAGGCAATAACGAAATAATCTGCAATAACTGTTATATCTCGAATATCTAAAATCTTTATATCCTCTGCTTTTTTGTCGTCCAAAGCTCTATAGGCGATGCTAATCATTTCATTTAAACTCAATTTTTCTCCTCCTTTTTTGAAGTTAAGTAATCTAATGCCTGTAGGGTTAAGGGATGTAATGTTTTTTTATTATTCTTAATGTACTCAATCGTATTTATAAGAGCAAATATCACTGCCTTATCTAAATTCTCATAAGATAGCCTTCTCACGGTTTCCAACCCTTCAAAATTTTCACGATTGGGTTCTATATAATCTGCTAGATAGATTATTTTCTCTAGTTTTGTCATATGGGCTCTCCCCGTCGTATGATATCTTATGGCATCTAATATTTCTCTATCTAATATATTGTATTCTCTTTTTGCTATTTCTGCACCTAAAAAACTATGACATAATTCAATATCATCCCTCATAAATGAATCCAGAGGGATATGATACTCCTTGCATAATCTTGCTTTGGTGTTTACTGGCATATCCTTTGCACAATCATGGAGTAAAGCTGATAAAAATATCTTTTCTTTATCCATCCCATAAATACTCCCTAATTCTTGCGAAACTTGTACTACTCCTAAGGTGTGTTTGTATCTTTTAGGGCTAAGTGCCGATTGGAGTTTTTGTCTTATGGTATCATAATTCATCATAATTGCATCCTTTTACACATATAATTTAAACTTGTATATATAGTTTTCAACCGATTCAGGTACTAAATATTTAATAGGCATTCCTTTTTGAACCCTATTTCTAATATCTGTCGAAGAAATTGCCAAAGCAGGTACCTCTAAAAAATGAATCTTAGACTCATAATATTTTTTTATAATTTCTATCCTTTGGATAAGTTCTTCTATATTGTATTCCGGACGATTAACAGCTACAAAGGTACATAATTTTAGTAGTTCTTCTGCATCTTTCCATGAGAAAATATGCAGGAGAGCATCTGTACCGGTAATAAAAAATAATTCTATATCTTCCCCATAATCCCTTTTCAAATCCCTAATAGTATCAATCGTGTACGTTGGACCTGTTCTATCAATTTCTATTCTAGAAACATTAAAATGGGGATTAGCTGCGGTGGCTAATACACTCATTAGATACCTATGCTCACTATGGGTTACTTTTTTATCTGATTTGTGGGGCGGTTGCCCTGTAGGCATAAAAAAAACCTGCTCAATATTATATTGATATCTGACTGCCTCTGCAGTAACCAAATGACCATAATGAATGGGATCAAATGTCCCCCCCATAATTGCTAAAGATTTAGGGGTTTTGGCTTCATCAACTATATTTCTCATATATATAATCCTCCCATAAATTTCATCTACCGTTATTTAGGCAACTCAATTGATGGATTTTCTTTAGATTTTCGATACAGAACAATCTTTTTACCTATTACCTGAATAGGTTCAGAGCGGGTTCTTTCATGGAGTATATCACAAACCTCCCTAGGTAACATCATACAATTATTTAAAACATTTATCTTAATAAGCTCTCTCTTTTCTAAGGCCTCATCTATCCCCTTGGTCAAATCAGGAGTTACCCCACCCTTACCAATTTGAAAAATAGGTTCTATATTATTGGCTAAGCTTCTAAGGTATGCCCTTTGTTTACTGGTAATCATACATTTTCCCTCCTTAAATTCCATCTAATGGTTAGCATGAACATATCACTATTTGTAGTATTCAAATTCCAAATCATAGATTCTTACATAATCCCCTTCTTGTATACCACTTTCCACTAAGGCATCAATAATTCCTCGTTCCCTAAGATATTTTTGAAAAAAGGCAAGTCCCTTTTCTGATTCAAGATTGGTATATCCTATCATTTTTTCTACTCCGGTTCCTTCTACAATATAATAATTATCACTTGATTTATTAATGGTAAATGGTTCGTTAGTTTCTTTAGGTTCCTCAAATAGTTCAAAGTCTTCTTCAAACTTTAAAGGTTCGGCATCTATTTTTTCTAGTAATTTACTTACTTCTATCATTAATGGTTTTAGGCCTTTTTGTGCAGCAGCAGAAATGGGGATTACCTTGAAACCCATAGGCTCAAAAGTTTCTTTTAGCAAAGATATATTTTCCTCGCTCCCTGGGATATCTATCTTATTTGCAGCAATAATCTGGGGTCGTCCAGCTAGTTCTTCATTATAAGCCTTTAATTCATAATTAATTTTTTCGATATCTTCTATCGGGTTACGTTCTTCTAACCCTGCTGCATCCACCACATGTACTAGAACTTTTGTTCTTTCAATATGCTTTAAAAAGTCATATCCAAGACCTACTCCTTCATGGGCTCCTTCTATAAGTCCCGGTATATCTGCTATTACAAAATCCCTTCCATACGGATTGTCTACAACACCTAGGTTTGGATTTAGGGTAGTAAAATGATAATTTGCAATTTTGGGCTGAGCATTAGTGATAACAGATAAAAGTGTAGACTTCCCAACATTAGGAAACCCTATTAACCCAACATCTGCAATAACCTTTAGTTCTAAAATAACCCAGTATTCTCTTCCTTCTTGCCCACTTTCAGCATATCTTGGAGCCTGCCTTGTAGAAGTAGCAAAATGCTGATTACCTTTGCCCCCTTTACCGCCTTTAAGTAATATCCTCTTTTTTGTTTCTCCAGTCAAATCCGCCATAATTTTACCACTTTCGGCTTCCCTTATAATGGTTCCCGGGGGTACTTTTATAATTAAATCTTTTCCATCTTTACCATGGCATCTTTTTTTCCCTCCGTCTTCACCAGGCTGTGCTTTATAATGTCTTTTGTGTTGGAAATCCATAAGTGTACCCATACCTGAATCGACTTCAAAGATAATATCCCCACCTTTTCCGCCATCGCCTCCATCTGGCCCTCCATTAGGCACATACTTTTCTCTCCTAAAGGATACTGCCCCATGTCCGCCTCTTCCTGATTGTATAAATATTTTTGTTTTATCAACAAACATTTTATCACCTTCTTATTAAAATCCTTCTCTACTTTTTTATTATTCGCCACGGAATCTACTATTATAACAATTATGTACAAATAATATTATATACTAAAAAAGGTTTCAAATGAATTCATTTGAAACCTTACAAATATATGTTTTTACAATTAAGCAGGATATACAGAAACCTGTTTTTTGTCTCTGCCTTTTCTTTCGAATTTAACATTTCCATCAACTAAAGCAAATAATGTATCATCCTTACCTCTGCCAACATTATTGCCCGGATGGATTCTTGTTCCTCTTTGTCTATATAATATATTACCGGCTTTAACGAATTGTCCGTCTGCTCGTTTTGCTCCTAACCTTTTAGATTCGGAATCACGACCGTTTTTAGAAGATCCTACTCCCTTTTTGCTTGCAAAAAACTGAAGGTTCATTTCTAACATAAGTACACCTCCCTATATGAAATCTGAATGTTCTTATCATATCTTTTTTTAATATTCGTTAATCCAAATTCTAATGAATTAAACAATAATAAGGTTTTATCACTAGGACTTTTAAGTAAAACCACATTTAAAAATCCGCCTTCATCATCACTTTGTACCTCTATGGAATCCCTTGTAAATTGTTTTATTGAATTTACTGTATTGATAGCCAATGCACTAACAGCAGCGCATACTATATCTTTTCCATATTCACCATATGATGCGTGACCGCTTATTCTAAAACCAACCAACTGCTTGTCATCATTTAAATAAAAATTAACTTTAATCATGATTATGCATTAATGGCTTCAATTTTAATCTTCGTATATGGTTGTCTATGACCATGCTTCTTGTGGTAACCTTTTTTAGGTTTGTATTTGTAAACAATGATCTTTTTACCTTTTCCTTCTTCTATAACAGAAGCAGAAACACTTGCATTATTTACAAAAGGGGTTCCTACGGAAAGGGAATCATCTTTAGATACAGCGAGAACCTTATCAAATGTAATTTGCCCACCATCAGCTATTCCTAGTTTTTCAACAGAAATAATATCTCCTTCTTGGACCCTATATTGCTTACCACCTGTTTCAATAATTGCGTACATTCGTACACCTCCTTAAACCGATACTCGCCGAATACGGTACTTCAAGTCTAGAAGTTTCGACCTCTTCGTGCGGCTACATACCGACTAATGGTATCATAGCTCCTTCTAATTGTCAAGGTTTTTGCAAAATCCCTTTATTTTTCCTTTATAATATTGTATTTTTCGTTTGTAAGATTGTTATTTTCTATAAACTCTAATTTTTTGCCGTATTTTTTTTCAGTTAAAGACTTATAGGATGTATCCTTTGAGCTAAACCATTTTATCACCTGTTGGTTTGCTTCTATAGTAATCCTACTATATATTGTTTGAGTAAATATAAAGTCTATTTCCTTTTGGATTTTATCTCCGATATATTTAAGAGAATGTGTCATCCCCTTGCCCTCACAAAGCGGGCATTTATTAAATAATAAAGATGTAAGAGATGGCCCTGTTTTTTTTCTTGTCATTTCTACAAGTCCTAAGTTCGTTATGCCTAATACAGATGCCTTTACCCTATCATTTTTTAGCTCCTGTTCAAGAACATTAATAACTGCATTCTTATCTGCCTTGTCTTTCATATCAATGTAGTCGATAATTATTATTCCACCAATATTTCTAAGTCTTAGCTGCTTTGCAATTTCTATGGAAGCCTCTATATTAGTTTTCAAAATGGTTTTTTCCATATCTTTTTTACCTACATATTTTGCTGTATTTACATCGATAACTGTCATCGCTTCGGTGGTGTCAATTATAATCATACCTCCGCTTTTTAACCATACATGGCGATTTAAGGCTTTTTCAATTTGACTTTCTATCATAAGGTGCTGAAAAAGATTAGATTCCTCTTTGTATTGAATTTTGTCTTTTAAATGGGGAGATATCGCACCAATGAATTTTATTACATCTTCATAGATATCCCTATCATTAACAATATATTTCCTAATTTGTGAGGTTAATAAATCCCTACAGGCCTTTAGAGGAAGGGATATTTCTCCATACAAAAGGGACGGCGCTAATATGTACGTTTCCTTTTTTTCTATTTCTGCCCATCTAAGCTTTAAGAAGTTTAGTTCCTTAATCAATTCTTCTTCACTTTTACCCACACTATCAGTTCTTATGATGATACCGCAATTTTCTATTTTATGCTGCTCAAATATAGCTTTTAGACGTTCCCTTTCTGTATTATCCTCTATTTTTCTAGATATTCCGATGGAATTTTCCCTAGGTATAAGTACCATATACTTTCCTGTAATATTAATATTGGATGTAACTTTAGGGCCTTTCATACCCATTGCTTCTTTTTCTACCTGAACAGTAATATGCTCCCCTTGCTTTATATTTAAAGTAGAATTGTTTAGGTTTTGTTGTAATTTCCTTAAATCAAGATATGCATTTTTTTTATGACCTATATCCACGAAAGCAGCCTCAAGTCCTGGAAGAATCCTCTTAATAACTCCTCTATATATATTCCCTACTGTTTTATGTCTATTTTCATCATCAATATACAATTCAACTAGTTTTTGATTTTCTACCAATCCTACACGAATTTGATTAACACCTGCATCTACGATAATATCAGTGGCCATATGGCTATTCACTCCATCTTTAAATTTAGTAAGGGAATAAATTGGTTTTCCATTTCTGAAAATATTTCTGTTCTATGGATTTGCATTGTATATTCCCTAAACTTCCATTGGTTTTCTTCATAAAGTTTTTTAAGCACAGTTTCAGGTTTTAGATTTATCCTGCTTCCTGTTGCCAATTGTAAGTCAAGAGTCCATTGCTTATCTCTTTCTTCCATGGAATAATGCTGAATCATATGCTTGATGTTTATTTCTCTAACCTTCTTTTTCCCTTTCTTTATAACCCATATTTCTTTTTGAGAAAAAAAGCTTTCCCCCTTTTTTATAAAATCATCTGGAACATCTTTTTTATTGATAAATATTTTATAGCTGGCAGAGTCAACTGCTGCCATGCCTATTTTATCACCTTCCCCAAGATGAACGACATCTTCTATCTTAAGACCTACAGGGAGAACTTTGTTAAGACTGTGCTTAATTTGTATGTTTTCCATATTACAGTCTTCATTTAAATCTAAATCCATATATTCACTTTCACTAGTTGCCCCTATAGGTAGGGGAAGGGCAATATACATAAGCTGGTGAGGATTGTATCCCTTTGAATATTTTATAGGAAGTTTAGCTCTTTTTATACATCTTTGAAATAGTCTAATTAAGTCAAGATGACCCACAAATTTCGTGTTTCCAGACTTTGTAAACTTAATTCTAACCTTCATAACAAACTCCTCCCCCAAATCCTTTTGCCCCACAATCTTCACACTTTTGCCTACAGTTAGGGGTTCTTTTCCCGTTTAAGGCTCTTTCATGTTCTTTCTTTAAAAATGTCTTTGTTACTCCAACAAAAATATGATCCCAGGGAAGAATTTCATCGTAACTTCTTCTTCTATTGGCATAAAACCAAGGCTCTATCCCAGTTTCTTCAAAAGCCTTATTCCAATGGTCCATATTAAATAATTCAGTCCACCCGTCAAATTTTGCTCCAAATTTCCAGGCAGAATAGAGTAGTTTCCCTACTCGCCTATCTCCTCTTGCAATTGTTCCTTCTAGGGCACTGATTATAGCATCGTGATAATTATATTGAATCTGTCTTCTTTTTATTTTTCCTTTTAAAGCATATTGTTTATCCATAAATTCTTGATAACTATTTTGTGGCTCCCATTGAAAAGGCGTAAAGGGTTTTGGTACAAAACAAGAAGAACTTACAACAACTTTCACGGCCTTTTTTCTTTCTTCCTTAGGGATACTATAAAATATATCCACTATTTTTTCTGATAATTTAGCTATTCCCAAAATATCTTCTTCTTCCTCTGTTGGGAGTCCAATCATAAAATATAATTTTACCCTATCCCATCCACCTTCAAAAGCCCTTCTTGAACCCTCCATAATATCTTGTTCATTTATTCCTTTATTTATGACATCTCTTAGTCTTTGTGTCCCTGCCTCTGGGGCAAAAGTTAAACTGCTTTTCCGTATTTCCTGTATCCTTCCCATCAAATCTAAGGAAAACTCGTCAATCCTGAGGGAGGGAAGGGAGATATTTACCTTGGCCTCCCTACAGGTTCCAAGTAATTCCTCTGAAAAACTCTCCAATTCTGAATAATCGCTGGTACTTAAGGAAGACAATGATATTTCATCATAGCCTGTACTTTCTAACAGCATCATAGCTTGTTTCATAAGCACATCTCTTGATTTTTCTCTAACAGGACGATAGACAATTCCTGCATGACAAAACCTACATCCCCTGATACATCCTCTAAAAACTTCCAAAACTACTCTATCATGAACTGTTTGAATCCAAGGAATTATTGCCTTAGAAGGATAAAAGGAATTATTTAAATCCTTAACTATTTGTTTTTTTATCTTTGTCTTTGCCCTTTTATGGTTAGGAGTGAAACTTTTGATTGTACCATCTTCGTTATAATCAACATCATAAAAACAAGGTACATATATTCCTTCAACATCCAGCAGTTTTTCTAGGAAGTCCCTTCTTGAACCGCCCTGTTTTTTATGTTCTTTATAAAGGTTCAATACTTGTCCTAGTGAAGCCTCTCCTTCCCCAATATAGAAAAAGTCTACAATTTCTGCCAAAGGTTCTGGATTGTATGCACAAGGTCCTCCTGCACAAACAATGGGATGAGCATCTGTTCTGTCCTTGCTCCATATAGGTATACCTGATAAATCAATTAGATTAATCACATTTGTATAACACATTTCATATTGCAGGGTGAAGCCCAAAAAATCAAAATCGGCAATTTCATTTTGGGATTCTAATGAAAATAATTTAATATTATTTTCCCTCATTTTTTGCTCCATATCTACCCAGGGAGCAAAAACCCTTTCACAGTATGTATCTATTCTTTCATTTAAAAAATAATATAATATCTGCATTCCAAGATGGGACATACCAACCTCATAAACATCAGGAAAACAAAATGCAAATCTTATATCTATTTCTTTAGGATTCTTTATAATAGTATTTACTTCATTTCCGATGTATCTAGCGGGCTTTTCTACCTGTGTTAATATTTTATCTTCTACCCTTAACTTTACCATTGTTTTTCCTCCATAACTACAATTCGTTTAATTAAAAACTTATTGCAAATTCAACATCTAATATATGAATGACTTGGCCCTTTACCATTCAAATGTGCAATTTATATATTACCTTAACAAAAAAAATAATCAAATCATAAGTAAGTAATTTTATTCATGATTTGATTATTCCATGGCTTCCTCCAATATGGGTAAATCTACATAACTAATAGGATCAATACTTAGACCATTTCTAAAAATACTATAGTGCAAATGGGGTCCTGTTGATAATCCTGTATTTCCAACAGTTGCAATTATTTGGCCTTGTTCAACCAAATCTCCTTCTTTTACAAGAATTTCATTACAGTGGGCATATTTGATTGTATATCCCCCTTGTACTTCATATTCCACAACATTTCCATAAGTATAAGATAATTCTCGTTTTGATACTCTTCCACTTTTAACTGCTACTATGTCTTTATTTTTCTCCGTGCCAATATCAATGCCATCATGGAACTCTTTCTTATCTAAGACAGGATTGGTTCTATTTCCGTAGGCAGAAGTAATAATCCCTTCAACAGGATTTATCCATGGCTCTTCATATAATCCAATACCTGCTCTAAATCCTATGGAATCACCAATTCCATAGGCTCCCCCAATTCAGGCTCTAATATAAAAATTTCTTCATCCTTATTAAGATTTATATCTTCTAATTCACCACCATTTTGTTCTATATCTAGGATTTGATCCTTTGGCATATTAGGTTCTTCTATTAAACAATCTTCCATCCTATCTTTATCACTGCTATTTTGAGTTTTATCCTCTTCAACCCAATCTTTTACTAAAGGAATATTACCAACTGTGTTTTTTACCGTGGTTATTGCTTCATCCCATGTCATATTATAATATATAACTTCACCAATATTTTGTGTGAGTGAATTTGTAAATTCTAATGGGGTGAACTTTAAAACTAAAATAAATAGAAATACAAAAACACTAATTCCTAGTTGTTTTAACATTAAGTTTAATATTACTTCCTTCGTATTGACCTTTTGATTTCGATATCTTCTTGTAGAGCCATGTAAATTCCTTCTCCTTTTTTCCATAATGCCCCTCCCATATTAATTTTATCAATACAATAGTCTATGGATACAATTAATTATATTACTAGGGCATTGTTTTTATGAGGATTCGGCTGTATTTATTAAAATGCAAAAAATGCACCAAA
>JGI24707J26582_10001853_pt1 | contig 16307 bp, 9 predicted proteins | sample BioPla1DNA1_FD_26582 | JGI IMG/M metagenome (IMG submission 26582) | reverse complement strand
CTTCTTCTAAAGGAACAGTAATAAAAGAATTAAAAGATGAAGAAGTCGAAATTCTAAAAAAGGAACAAAAATATAAAGTTTAAAAATAAGACTGAACCAGAAATAAGGAAATGATTTAATATAGTCGACCATTTAAAACAGGTGCCTGGTAAGGCACCTATTGTTTTTCGATTATATCATATAAATATTCTAGTAATTTTTTATTTTGCTCAGGAAGTAAAAAGCAAAATCTCATAAACCTTGAATCCAAAAATGGAAAGCTTCCTGCATCTCTTATAATCATATTTTTGTGAATTAATTTTTCAAAAATTTCCCCTGAACTAATATCATCTCTTAAAAGTTTAAAAAGAACAAAGTTTGCACTTGGTTTATATACTTTTATATTTTTCCATGTCCTTAATTCATTATATATTTTATTTCTTTCTGAATTTATAAGTTCTTTTGTTGCTTCAATATATTCTTCATCTTCCATCATTATTCCTGCAGCAAAAGCAGCTAAGGAATTGATAGTCCAAGGATTTTTAATTTCGTTCATTTTGTCTATTAGGTCTTTGTTTTTACAGATACCATATCCAAAACGTAGTCCCGGGGATGAAAAAAACTTAGATATACCTCTTAAAATAATAAGATTATCATATTTTTTAGATAGAGGTATAGCCTCTGCAATTTTTATATCTTCTACAAACTCCATATAAGTTTCGTCAATCATTACGTATATATTTTTACTTTTGCAGTATTCTATAATAATTGAAAGCTCCTTTTGATAAAGAACAGAAGCTGTAGGATTATTAGGGTTGCATAAAACTAATAAATCTATATCTCCTGTTAATAAAGCTTTAAGATTATCAATATCTAATTGAAAATCTAATTCTTCTTTTAGGGGAAAATATTCTACTATCCCACCATTTAGTAATATTTCTCTTTCGTATTCTGAATAGGTTGGACCAATAATTAAAGCTTTTTTTGGATGTATTATATTAATAAAAAGAGAAATAAGCTCTGTAGAACCATTGCCAACTATGATTGAATCAAAATCTGCCTCGGTAAATTTAGAAATCTTTTGTCTAAGATTAATATATTTTCTATCGGGATAAGTAGATATTAAATCTAGATTATTAGCTAATTCTTTTTTTGCCTTTGGTGAAATTCCAAGAGGATTTACATTAGAACTAAAGTCAATAAGATTATCTCTTGGTATCCCATAATATTTTTCTATAGCTTCAAGGTCTCCACCATGTAAATAATGTTTAGATTTTTCCATACTATCTCCTTCTTCTAAATAAAGTTTTATATATTATACATTAAATATTTCTAATAAAAAATAGTCATATATTTATTATCAAATATTATTTATTTGAAAACTAAAAAGATTGATATATAATAATAAATAATAATGATAAAAAAGTAAAGGAGGATTATCTTGAAAAATACTTTTTATGAAGTTAAAAGCGAAGAATATTATGAAGAACCTCCTATACTTAATGTATCAATTAATGAATTAAATTTAGAAATAGCCGCTTTTTCTGTATATACTGGTGCTTTTAAGATAAATAATGTTGGGAAAGGAAATCTTAAAGGTAGAATTTTTTCAAAAAACGGCTATGCAAGTTTTAATCCCCCAAAGTGGGAATCTAATGAACAGGTGATTATTTATCGTATAGATACTAAAGAACTTATTAGGGATTATCATTATAAAGATATATGGCTTATTGAAACTAACGGTGGGGAAAAAGAAATCTTAGTAGATATTAGTATTACATATCCCTTATTAATTATTGATGATAAAAACAGTATATCAGACTTAAAAGAATTTGCCAGTTATGCAAAAAGCAACTGGAGCAATGCAAAAGAAATATTTTTTTCACCCTTATTTATATCTTGGATTAATAATAATAAAAATATAGGCTTTATTAATATTTATAATCAAATAACAACAATAAAAGATAAAGATTGGGCACTGGAATATTTTCTAAGGCTAGCAGGCCTTAAGCATACTCCAAGTTTATGGATTCAAGAAAATGAAAGAATAATAGATATGTCTCCTATCAATAATAAAGCCCTTTTAAAATCTCTTGTCATCCGTAAAAGAGGCTGGGGTTTATTAGAGGGTGAAATTAGTAGCGATGTAAGTTGGATAAGATTAAAAAAGACAAGTTTTAATTTGATGGACTTTGATAATAATAAATTAATTGTAGATTACGAAGTTTTAGCAGATAGAATAACAAATAAAATTAGTCTCGGGAAAATATATGTTAAATACGAAGATAAGGAAATAGTTTATAATATTAAACTAATAAGAAAAAAAGCCTTAACTGTTACTTTTTCAAAGAAATCTTTTAAACAAGACGATGTTGGCGTTTTGATTGTTGATAATTATACAGGGGAAGACTTAATGTTAGAAGTTAATCCAAAAGACCCTTGGATTCTTTTTGAAGCCAAAAAATATCTTATTGCAAAGCATGCAGAAATACCTTTTAGAATTCATATGACAAGATGGCATAAAATAGGGATGGGAAAAGTTCCTTATTATGATTCTTTAATTGAAATCCAGGCTAATTCAAAGCGAAGAATATTTAGACAAAAGCTAATTAAAAAAATAGATGTGGTTAATTAAGGAGAAGTTATATGAATGCATATATCAAGGAAAGTTTGGATTTTTTAAAGGAAAAAACAGAAGATAGCTCTATTAAGCCCTCTAATGAATATAGGATTAAAACAGTAAAAGTTATGTATTATTGGCTTTTTGGAGAAATAAATCATTTAGAAAGAAATACTTATTATAGGGAAGCTCTTAAACTTTTATCCAAACTTTATAATGAAAACCCTACAGATATAAGGCTTTATTTTGCAAGTATATACTTAAATATTAAAATAGAAGAATATGATGAAGCTTACGAAATATTAAAGATCTTATTAAAGAACAAAAAATACTATGAAGCTTCTAATAAGGTAAACTATGGAATCATTTATTATTTAAAAGCCTTACTTGATTATTACAACGGTAAGCATATGTTTATACAAAAATCTATTAAAATATTTGAAGAGTCTATAGAAACGACTAATAGTTCTATACTACATTTTTTAAAAGCAGACTTAGAAAAGAAACTTTTTTTAGAAGAAAAAAATGAACTAAATCATTACTACAATGCTTTTAAAGCTGGATTTAGGAGTCCGTTTTTATACCTTAAGGTTTATAGATTATTTTGTTTGAATCCATCATATTTTTACAATATGAATGATATGATTAATGTAGTTTTTATATGGGCACTTCGTTATGATTTATTAGATGATAAAGGAGTAAAACAATTTTCAGAAGGATTTTTGCAAAGTGAAGAAAGCCTTAATATACCTGAAAATTATATAAAAAAGGTATATGATAAATGGAACAATGATAACTTTCTTGCATTATTATGCAAAAAGTATATAAAAAATAATAAAAGAGATAAAGAGGCTTTAGCCCTTTTTAATGAAGCAATAGAAAAAAAGCTTTATGTTGAAGGTATTTATCAAGCCTATGCTGAGACGGCTAAAAATCTAGATTATACAGATATCCCTTTGGCATCTCTTCATCCTATTTTACTTGGAAATCCCGATAAAGATTTATTAGCTTATGTATACTCGATAGTATGTAAAAAATCAAAATATAAAACTTATTATCAAATAAATTATAAGAAAATTTTTGATTTTGGAATAAAAGCATTAAAAGCAGGGAAAAAAGGAAAGTATTATATTGATATATACATCAAGCTTTTAGAAAATAATGCAAATCATAACCAATTAAAGAAAATTGTATTTGAGCATTTGTTCTTATATGAAGTTAAAGTTAAATCTCCTTATATCAAGTATCTTTGGATAGTGGAAAATGAGAAAGAAAAGATGACTACCTATACAGTTAATAGTAATAGTTTATACATAGAAGCGGCGGCAGATAAAAAAGAGGATTTAACAATATTTTGCGTTGGACAAAGGCAAAAAAGCTTTTATCCTGATAACCTAATAAGTATTAATAAATTGGTCAATGTTTCTTTTGAATTGCTATTAAACTATTATGATGAAGATTATAAAACTACTAATTTACTTATTGCTCTTACTAAACATTTAATTAAAATGACTAAAGAAAATACAGAAATAACAATAGGCAGTAAGGCAGAAAGGATAATGACAGAATGCCTGGAAAACAGCAATCTTTCTAATGAGTTTAGAAAAGAAGCTTCTGCAGCTATTGGGACTATACTAGCAAGAAATAATAAGCTAAAAAAAGCTTTTTTATATTTTAACCCTTTATCTTTTGAAGATTTATCCCCTTTTCAAGTTGAATATGGAATTAATGCCTTACTAGAAGGGGGAGAGTTTGAAAAGGTAATAGCTTGGGCACAAGTTGCTAAGGAATTAAATCATGAAACAAAATTTAAATTAGTTAAAAAAGCCATAGAGAAAAAGATAAAAAATCCTTATATAATTAATAGTTCCTATAAGCTTCTTTTAAAGCAAAAGTACGATGAAGATATTTATCAATACGTTATTGAAAATTATAAAGGCAGTATGGAAGATTGGTATAAATTAAGAGAAAATTTAGTTGCCTTAGGTAATCCAACAGTTGATTTAGATAAAAAAATACTCGATAAAGGAATTTGGACAAGAAAACTAAGCAGTAAACTAGAAGAAGTATTTCAATCCTTGTTTAAAGAAAAAATCCCTATATCAAAGGCTTTCATTGATTTTTGTAATTATGAAGTTTTGATAAATGAAAAGATACTTACTAATGATACTATAGAAATCTTAGAAGACGTTTTTGAAAAAACAAAGAGTATGCCTTTAGCTTCTTCCCTTTTTTATAATTATGGGAAAAGCAATATTGATGCAAAAAATAAAAAGGAAATCATTCAACTTACTTATGAGTGGATGAAAAATAATGATTTTATTCTTCCAATTATTAAAGAAAAAAAAGACATTTTCCCTTATTCTTCGTATATAGAACAAAACACGCCCTTTATTCACTTCACAAAAGGAGGGAGAGAAGTATACTTTTGTTATAAAATTAAGGGTTTTCCTTTAAATAAAAAGAAAATGTACAATATAGCTTTTAATTTATATGGAACATGTGTATCTATATTTTATAATGAAAGCATGGAATATTATATTGAAGAAACTGATGAAGAAGGCAATATCCTATTAACTGATGTAAAGATTTATAAACACGATATAAGAAATATTTATGCAAAACCGAAAGAAATATATGAAAAACTAAACAATGCAATAATATATAACAGTGAATCAAAGTATGAAAAAGCAGAAGAAATATTAGAAGAAATGATTCTTGAAGACAGAAGAAATAATGTAGGTTATTTATTATAAATTAGATATAAGGAGGAAGTATTCATGGGAACATTAGGATTGGATGTTGAAAGAGGTTTATTTTTAGGAATTGACTTTGGTACTACTAACTCAGTAGTAAGTGTATATGACTTTAAAGAAGGGCAAGTAGAAACTATACCCCTTGATGGTAGCAATATTTTCCCAACAGCTATTCAGTTTGAAACAGATCCTGAAGATCCTGATAAATTATCAAGAATTTTTGGAATACAGGCAAAAGAAGCTGCAATTATTTATCCTGAAAGCACCGTTTTATCTATAAAACGTTTACTTGGAACAGACGAAAAAGTTAAAATCTTAGTAGGTGGCAAGGAATATGAATTTACTCCCCAGCAAATTGCAGGAGAAATTTTAGGCTATCTTAAACAAAAAGCTGACGAGTATGTTCAAGAAGAATTAAATATTGCAGGAGAATTTTCAGGCTGTGTTATTACAGTGCCAGCAAATTCTACGGACAAGCAAAAGAAAATGACTAAAGAAGCTGCAAAATTAGCAGGTTTTGATGAAGATAATATTTATCTTAGATTAGAGCCAGCTGCAGCTGCAATTTCTTATGCAGTTAATGAAAGAAAAGATAAAAAAGTATTGGTATATGACTTTGGTGGCGGTACCTTTGATGCTTGTATATTAGATATTAAAATGACAGAAGCGGACGAACCTAAAATTTCTATTTTAAGTACTTATGGTGTTAATGATTTAGGTGGAAATGACGTAGATAAAATAATCATGGATATGATTTATGAAGAATTTAAAAAGATGACTAACGAAGAAATTGACTTATTTGATTTTAATGTAGACGATGGAGTTTCTAAAAGACAAAAAACTACAGCTTTAGTACGTTTGGCACAAGTAGCTAATCAAGCAAAAGAAAGACTTTCTTCATCAAAATCTACTAAAGTTGTATTAGCACCTTTTATTCAAGAACCCAAAATCGTAAATATAAATATGGAAATAACAAGAGAAGCATTTTTAAATCATAAAAGAGTTAATCCTTTAGGTGATTCTGCTGATTTGTTCGAAAAGATGGAAGGAAAATCAGTTGAAGATTTAATAGAAGAAACCATTAAATGTGTTGATGAATGTCTAAATGGTGCATCTTTAAAAGCAGAAGATATTGATGAAATATTCTTAGTTGGAGGTTCTTCTTCCATTCCAAGAATAAGAGAAAAAATTACTGAAAAATTTAATAAAGAACCTTTTAAATCAAAAATAAGCCCAGCATTAAGTATTTCACAAGGAGCAGCTCATTATTGCAATATGATTATGATGCCTACAGTAAAAGGACCTGTTGTACAAGAAAAAACTATTCACCCTCTAGGTCTTGAAATATCCGGTAGAAGATTTATGGAAATAGTAAAAAGTGGTATAGATATCCCTGAAGAAGGGCTTACTGTAGAAGCGGAAGAATTACTTATGACCAATTTTGATAACGTTACCAGTATGGCTATTGTTGTATATGAAAACACAAAACCTGCCACAGAGGAGAAAAAGACTTATTATGTAACAGACGAAGGTATGAAAAGACTTGCAGGAACAAGTCTTAGGGGTATTCCTCCTAAAGTAAAAGGTGAAGAAAAGGTTAAAGTTATCTTTCATATTAGCCAAGACAATATGCTTAAGGTTACAGCAAAAAGTATGAGTACTGACGGAGTAGAAACCGAATTATCCGTGGATGACTTATACTAACAGCTAGTAAAAGGAGGATTATGCATGTTAAAAGACTATCCCCCTGTTTTACTAAAGTCAAAGGGATTAGTTGAAGCCTGGAGAAACACACTTCAGGCTTTCGATAAATTTATTGAAGAAAACATTAAAGGATGTTTTTTTCATATAAAAATGAAAGTCATGCTTAGAATTCTTCATCATTTAATAGAAGAAAACAAGCTTTCTATGTATGACGAAAAAATATTTGAATACTTTGACAATCTAATGCTTTACTATAATAATACATTAAAGTTATTTTATGATAACGAGGAAAAAATAAAGACAGGAAAAGCTAAGGAAATCTTAGAAGGCATATGTGATGTTTTATCTGCTCAGCTAAGACAGTTTAAAGAAAGCCAATTAGCTGACCAAACTATAGCGGATGAAAAGTCAAAGATAAATCCTATAAAAGCAGAAAAAGACAATTTCCTTACAGAAGAAAAGATAGATATACTAAACCAATTAGATGATTTAGAAAAGCAGTGGGCTTCCAAAAAAATAAAAGATTATATAATTTCCTTTAGAGAATATTTAAACATTTTAACAGAAGATGAAGAAAAAGAAATTGAACTTATTGAAAATATTTATAGTGCCCTAATAAAAGATCTTAAAGAATCATTATATATTGGCTATGTAAGAAAATCAGAAAAAGGAATTAAAAAGTTAAATGATTTTCATTTAAGAAAAGCAGCAAATTTTTATTATGAATCTATAAAGCAAGAAAAAGAAAATATTGAAGCCATTATTAAAATTCAAGTAAAAGCTTTAGAAGAAGAAATGGAAGTAGAAAACTACGAAGAAGAGGAAGAACAAATCATACAAGAAATACTCCATACTGTAAGAGAAGCCTACCAGCATTTAGGAAGAGAAATAGATGAATTAGAATTATTCTTTAAAGAATCAGAAGAAGATAATAAAATAGTCTTATTTACTAGTGAAGAATTTGAAGAATATCTTAATAATCAAGGATTAAAATCTTATATTAATGATATTATGGTAAGAAAAAAACTTAACCTTAAGGTAGATGAACCTGATGAATGTTTAGAAAGCTTTGAAGTTTTTAATAGTAACTGGGAAGAACTAAAAGAAGAAATATTAAAACTATATATTGAAAAAATTAACTTAGATGAATTCAAAGAAGATATTAATAAAAAACTTCAAGCTAATATTGACTTATCTACCAAGGTGAGCAGATTGTTTTCTGACTTTATAACTAGTTATGAGAAAGAAAAAGAAAAAATTAATGAAGAAGCAAAGTATTTAGCTATTCTTGATGGTATTTATGAAACAATTAATATTAAAATAGAAAGTATTAATGAAAACATTGAAGCATTTGCTAAGACAATTGAAGAAGTCAATAGTCATATTGCTAATGAAACTAACCTTTCTTATTTTGAAGAAGAGTTTATAAAGCTTAATATTGAAATATATAATAGATTTATAAATGAAGCAGTTAAAGAATATTCCATAGAAGAAGAGGGCTTTTTTAACTGGGCACAAGAATATTTAAATAAGGAATATGAAGAAGCCTTTGCTTTATTTGATAATAAGGTAAAAAATTTATTAGAAAAACTTTATCAAGAAGTTAACCGAAAAATAAATAAATTCCTTAAAGAATATCTTCTTTTTGAAGTTAGTACTTACGAAGAAATAGTAAATTATTCAGTTTCAAGACTGCGTGAGGAAACTGACGATTTTGTTACCGAGTATGTTGCTAACATAGATAAGCTTACTTTATGCCTGGAAGATACCCTAAAAGAATACGAAATTGAATTTGTTGAACCTGTTCCCCACGATATGTTTAATGGAAGAGAACATGAGGTCCTTATGGCTGAAGTTAAAGAAGGATTTAAAAAAGGAGAAATCATTAAAACCTTAAATAAGGGCTACCGCTTTAATGATCAAATTATATTAAAAGCAAATGTTGTTGCATGTAAATAGTGAGGATGGGATTTATGAGCTGGAAACTATTTAAAAAACAACTATCATCTAAGGAATTAGATGATGAGACGAGGTTTATATTAGGTATCGATATAGGAACCAGAGCCACAAAGATTGCCATCTGGAATGTGAATAGAAAACAGGCAGAATTAATCGATATGAGCGGAGGCTACGGTAATCCTTCTATTCCAACTGTGATGCAGTATATTCCTGAAAATAAGGAATGGGTTTTTGGTGAATATGCCCTGCTTAACAAAGGGGACTTTGACGATATTACCATCAATAATATTATATCAAAGCTTGGAACTAAGGAGCTTATAGAGATTAGCGGCAAGGCTATGAACATACCTAGCATTCTTGCTAGATATATAAGAGAAATAATTGATATGTGTAAAAACTTAAACCCTAATGGTGAAGTTGTAGGACTGGTGGCAACAGTTCCTGATTATTTTTCTGAAGAAGCAAAGGAAGAATTTAAAAGAGCTTTTGCCATGGCTGGCTTAGAAAAAGTTCTTATTACTTTTATGAGCTTTAGGGAATGTGTACTTAGGTATTTATACTTTGGTCAATCTATAGAGAAAAAAGAAAATGTATTGTTTATAGATTATGGTGGAGAGCAGATAAGGGGAGGATTGGTTCAGGTTAATCCTGAAGATGAAAAGCACGTTAAGGCAGAAAGTTTGTCCTTTTTATTTGATTCTTCCCTAGGAGGAAAAAAGTTAGATAAATTATTAAAGGAATTATTTATTGATTTTTATTGTGAAGAAACTGGACTATTAAGAACACAATTAGATGAAGATAATATTCATCAAATAGAAGTATTTGCATATCAAAGTAAAGGTCTCTTATTTCAAAATTATTATAGGAGAAAGCCTACAAAATTATATTTTAATTTTGCTTATCCTGCTTTCCAAAAGACTTTAGAAGTAGAGCAGATGGACAAGTTAATAGAGCCTCTTGCTATAAGCATTAAAGAATTTATTTCAAATTTACTTAAAAAAACTATTAATGGGGAAATAAAAAAAGAAGAGATTGATAAAATAATAGCCGTTGGTGGCGGTTTTGAAATGAACTGGGTAAAGAGGCTAATGAAAAATGAGTTTCCTGAGATTGATATCGAATATCCAAAGGATTCAGAAGGAACCCTTGCCCTTGGAGCATGCCTTGGGGCAGCTTCTTATCTGGGAGTTATTCCTGAATTTATGATAGATATTAAAGACTGCCATAAATTAACCTTTGATATAGGGGTTAAAGGTTTATTTGAGAAAAAAACAAGGTTTATACCCCTTATGGAAAGAAATACTTTTTGGTGGCAAGAATCCAAAGCTAAGATTTTTATTTTGGATCTAGGTAGGGATAATTTTTTAGAAATACCATTATACGCAAAAAACGATCAGGGAGAAACTAAGACTTTAGATGTAATAAAACTTGATAATCTACCAAGAAATCCTTCTAGAACCTTAAGGCTTAAATTTGATTTAAAGTTTAACCAATATGATAGTATTGAACTTAGTGTAAAAGATTGCGGCTTTGGAGAAATAATTCCCCCTTCGGATTACTTTGAAACTTTTAATATAAAGCTATAGATATTAGTATAAAAAGCATAAATTTTTGCAAAAGAAGGAGTGAGATAGTGAATTGGGAAGAGTATAAAAGGCAAATTGAAGAAAAAGGTAGTTTGCCTGAGGAGTGGTACATCTTAGGTATAGATTTAGGAACGACTAATTCAGTAATAAGCTACTGGGATAATACTAACAAAAAACCAGAACCCATAGATATTAGTAATGGCTTTGGCAAAATTCCTCTTCCTTCTGTTGTACAGTATAGAGAAGGAGAAGGACCAGAAGGGGAATGGGTGATAGGTGAAGAAGCTTACAGATCCATGAAGATTTATCCTGAGACCACTATAAGATCTATAAAAAGAAAAATGGGAACCAATGAAAAAATTAATATTGCTGGAAAAGAATACTTACCTGAAGAAATATCTGCCATGATTTTAAAAGAGCTTATTTCTCACTGCAATAATATAAATCCTAATGCAGAAATTGCTGCATGTGTTGTTTCTGTTCCCTATGATTTTGATGATGCAGCAAAAAAAGCTACAATGAGAGCTTGTGAGTTAGCAGGACTTAAAGATAAGTTTATATGCTTAATAGAAGAGCCTAAAGCAGCAGCCTTAGCTTATAACTTTAGGCATAACCTTTCACAAGATGAAAAAATAATGGTATTTGACTTTGGGGGAGGAACCTTAGATATTACTTTATTCCATGTAGTAGAAAAAGATGACTACCGCATTAAGCTTCAAGTTATAAGTGAAGGTGGAGAAGCTTATCACGGGGGAGACAATATTGATGAAGCAATCCTTGAGAAGTGTTACAAATTTATTGAAGATAAAACGGGGCAAACAAAAGAAGGCATGGCTTTAGAAAATCAAGCAGAACTTGTTATGAGGTCTAGAGAAACAAAGGAGAGGCTATCAGGGGTAAAAAGCTTTAGAATACCATTTACCTTTTGCATACCACCCTTTGTGGAGCAAATAAGCAGGGATCAATTTGAGGAACTTATCCATAATTTTATAGAAAAAACAAGAAAATTGGTGTTAAAGTCTTTAAGAGAAGCTTATACAGGGGCACTGACTCCAGATGATATAAACAGGGTTCTTCTTGAAGGTGGCTCCTCACAAATGCCCTGGGTTAAAGATATGTTAATAGGTATTTTTAATGACGATAATAAGATTTATACATCGGAAAGACCTGCTCTTGATATTTCTTTAGGAGCAACCTACTATGCTGCAATGAAGATGGGACTTTTAACCCATCCTGATTTAGAAGCAGAAAAGATGGAAGTAGAATTTGAAGTTACAGTACCTCATGATATTGGCTTAGAAGTAGACCATGGAACTAGAAAGTCTTTCTTTACTATGATAAGAAGGGGTACACCATATACACTAGCTAAAAAGAGTCATGTGTTTACCTTAACTGGTAAAAACCCTCAAGACATGACGACCTTAGATCTTAGAATCTTAGAACGTATCGATATAGAAGATACTATAGAAAATTGTAAATTAATTGGTGAAGTAGAAATTCAAGGTTTACCTGAAAGACCTTCAGGTAAAACAAAGCTGCAAGTAACCCTTTCTGTTGAGGAAGAGGGAGGTCTTGTTAAAGGAATGGTGGAGGACTTAGGTTTTGGAGAGGAATATCCTCCTAGTGGTTATAAGCAATCCTTTGACCCAAGCAGGTTTAATAAGACAGTATTGGAGGGAGAAGAATGAGTTATCTAGGAATTGATTTAGGAACTACAAATTCAGCAGCAGTGATATATAAAGACAAAACTGATGAAATGGAAGTTGTTAAAGTTGATGGGCTAGATGAAATCCTGCCTTCAGTTGTTTGCTATGGTGAAGAAGGTGTTATAGTAGGTGCTGAAGCAAAAGCTGGAGCAATTATCTATCCTGAAAACACCGTTATTTCTGTTAAAAGATTTATGGGACAATCTGAAAAAATAAAAGTAGGAAACATGGAAAAGCTTCCTGAAGAAATTAGTGCCGAAATCCTTAAAAAATTAAAGAAGGCTGCAGAAGCTCAAAGCGGAGAAAGTTTTGATGAAGTAGTAATTACCCATCCTGCATATTTTAATGATAGACAAATCTTTGCAACAAAAAAAGCAGGGGAACTAGCAGGTTTTAAAAATGTTCATCTTTTATCAGAACCTTTGGCTGCTGCTATTGAATACGGTTATAGGCAAGGTTATGCTCAAACCCTTTTGGTATATGACTTAGGCGGCGGAACCTTTGATGCTTGTGTATTAAAGGTATCTCAAGACGAAAGTGGCCAAGAAGTATTCCAAGAACTATCTGACGTTGGGGATATGAATCTTGGAGGAGACGATTTTGATAGTGAACTTATCCGCTTAATGAAAGAAAAGTTTATTGCCGAAAGCGGAATTGATATTGATAAACTTGAAACTATAGAAAGAAAAAGAGTTCTTCAAAAATTAAAGCAAGAAGCAGAACAAGCTAAAAAGAAATTATCAGGAACCAACAAAGTTGCTATAAGAATAAATCCTTTGTTAATTCATGAAGGTGTTCCAAAGAATTTATCTATGGAATTAACAAGAGAAGAATTTGAAGCATTAATTAGAAAATACGTTGACAGAAGCCGTGAAATAATTGAAGAGGCTCTAAAAAGAGCAGGTAAAGAACCTGATGAAATATCAAAGGTTATTTTAGTGGGAGGCTCTACCCTTATTCCCATGGTTAAAAGAATGGTAGGAGGCTATATAAAAGAACCCTATAGGGCAACAGATCCTGCAAAAAGTGTAGCTATGGGAGCTTCAATATATAACTATTTAATTCACTTACCAAATAGTGCTGTTAAGGTTGGACAAATAACCAGGCAAATATTTGGTACTGAAGCTATCGTAAATCTTGCAACTATGGAAAAGAAACTTATTCCTATTATACCTATGGGAAGTCCTATTCCTGTAAGACTTTCCGATAGTAATTTTGCAAGTATGACAGGTGCATCTTCAGTACAAGTAGATGTTTATCAATGGGAACAAGGAAACGAGGACGAAAAGAAATATGTAGGAAGCGTAATGCTTTCAGGTCTTTCTGGAACAACTCAATTAGAAATAACTTATGCCATTGATAAAAACAACCTATTTGAAGTATATGTAAAAGACCTATCTACAGGAAAAACTGAAAAGGCTGAATTTGACAGAACAAAAGTATTGCCACCACCTAAAAAAGATACTCCAGCCACAGCTCAAAATATGAATATAGTCTTTATTATAGATACTACAGGCAGTATGGACACTTATATAAACGGAGTAAAAGACAGGGCAATAGAATTTTCAAATATCATAAGAAGCAAGGGAATACAATTCCAATTAGGCCTTATAGGTTTTGGGGATTTAAGAGAAAGAGAAAACCCAAGCGTATATAACTTTACAGATGAAGTAGAAAAATTCCAAAGACAGGTTAAAAACATACCTAGAACCTACGGAGGAGATATCCCTGAGTCTTCTTTAGATGCGGTATTAACAGGAGTAGAATTACTTCAAACATCAAAAGTAGACAAAAGCGGAAAGAATATATTTATCTTAATAACTGATGCACCACCTCATGTGCCCACAGAAAATGGCAAACATGTTCCTGAAATCGTTGATATCTTAAAAGAAAACAATATTACAACCTATGTTGTGGCAAGAAAAGATAAAAACAGCATAGAAAGTTTTGATCCTCTAACCAAACCTGATGGAAAATATTACGATCTACAAGATAAATTTACTGATATCCTTGACAATATAGCAATAAGTATCACAGAATTAGTCCGTCTATAAGAGGTGAAAACTATGTCCTCCCTAATACTTAGTGTCTCTCCTGAAATAGTGGAGAGACCCTACTATTTTTATATGACCAAGGTCAGAGTTTATTCCATAGAAGAATTATATTATCACTGCTATCATTATTGGAAGCAGTCTATTGACGATTTTTTAATGGGTAAACTAGAAGATTGGATTAGAGTTGAGCTTGGACTTTCCCATATCAGTGGACAAATTGCAAAGATAAAAGATGAATTTCCCTCTATAACAGAGCAGTATATAAGATTTTTGGGCCTTATTGATTATTTTTATGACTTCGAATTAGAAAGTCTTAAAAAAGAACTATATAAATGGGAAAACAAAGCTGAATGGGAAAAGTGCAAAGAAAAAGCCGATTACTTTATGGCACAAGATAAGCCTGAAGAGGCTATGAAATGGTATAAAAAAGCCATTGTATTCGAAGAAAATGCAAAAGTCTACAACAATATGGGAGTTGCCTCTATGAATATGGGTTGGTATGAAGATGCATCATATTATTTTCAAAAAGCTTATCAAAAAGAACCTCAAAACATCCCAATTTTATTAAATCTTGCAGATGTATATATATTAAAAGAAAACTTTAAAGAAGCGGGAAAATATTTAACTCAAGCAGCCAAATTAGATGATTCAAAAATAATTTGGTACTACTACGGAGAACTCTATAATAGTATAGGCAACAAAGAAAAGGCTATAGGCTCATACCTAAAGGCTATCAATAAAGGAGATAAATTTGACAGCTATATAAAATTAGCAAGGATATATACAAAAGAAGAAGAATTTGAAAAAGCACAAGATTATCTTGAAAAAATACAGCCATCCCTAAGAAATGAAGTCTACTGGATGGAATATTCAAATCTTTATGAAGCATGGGGCAAAAAAGATCTAGCCTTAGAAGCCGTTCAAAACAGTATAGCTAGAAATAAAAATTATATTTACTCATGGATTGCCCTGGCAAGATTCCACCGAAGAAATAAAAACCTAGAAGAAGCACAAAAAGCAATCAACGAAGCCCTAAGAATAGATGCAGAAAATGAAGAAGCAAAAATAGAAGAAGCAAAAACACAAAAAGAACAAGGTAAAGAAAAAGAGTATAGATTGTCATTAAAAGGATTAATAAACAAATGGATTCATAGATATAGGCAAGATACAGTGTAAAAGCGAGGAGAAATCCTCGCTTTTTTAAATACAAAAAAATGCACAGCTTAATTTCTAGATATTAAAATTTTAGAAAAAGATAACAAAAACATAAAAATTTTTTATAAGAAATATGATAGTTTTTTATATTTTTTGATAAAATGACATAATTTTTTGTTAATTTTTCTGATAATTAATTGAAAATTGTATATTTTTATTATATGATATGTATAATAGAATATTTAGAATATAATAAAAATTTTTAACAGTTTAGGAGGGATGAAATGGAGTCATTGAAATGTCTGTACCCTAGTACATATGAAGAAAAATCTTTAAACCAAGCATATCAAAAGGCTAGATAAAACATATATGAAGGAAATATCAATATTATAGAAGAGTATAAGGATATACCATATTTATTTTATGATGATAATGCTAAAAGATTTAGGGCAGAAGCATCACTTTATGATGTTGTAAGATTGTATGTTGCCTTTGATTATATTATTTCTAAATCAAAAAATATATCTTTTAATAAAATTAAATCTTATCAATCATTTTTTGACGCAGATAATAGTTCAGAGCTAGTTAACCTGATTAATTCATTTTTATCAAAAAAGAAGATTAATTTATTTAAAGAAATTGAAATTGATATAATAAAAGGTTCTATTTATAAAATTAAGAGATATTTTTGGATCTATGTCAATACTTTGGACAATAATTTAGGCTTTTTATTTTTCACTTGCTACCTTGATAATCAAAACATAAATTAGCCTAGATTTTCACCTGTT
>JGI24707J26582_10001848_pt1 | contig 16333 bp, 17 predicted proteins | sample BioPla1DNA1_FD_26582 | JGI IMG/M metagenome (IMG submission 26582) | reverse complement strand
TACTATGATGGAAATTCATCAGTATTAAATACTCCTATTTCTAAGGTATCTTGGGCATATAATGAAGATGTCAATCCTTATGAATATGATCCTGAAAAAGCTAAAGAATTATTAGAAGAAGCAGGATGGAAAGAAGGAGCAGATGGTATTCGAGAAAAAGATGGTAAAAAATTATCTTTCACTTGGGATACTTATACAGAAAGTAAATTTGTAGATAATTTAATTCCATTATTGCAAGCGGATTGGGAAGAAATTGGTGTAAAAGTAGAACCTAATCTAATGGATTTTAATGCTATGGTAGATAAAGTATTTAATCAACAAGATTTTGAAATGACTAACTTAGCATGGTCTTTAACGATTGATCCTGGTGATAACTATACGACTTTTCATTCTAGTGCTGCTGAAATAGGTGGAAATAATGCTGGTGGATTACAGGATGCTGAAGTGGATCGATTATTAGAAGAAGGATCTAAAGAATTTGATTTTGAAAAACGAAAAGTGATCTATCAAGATTTTGCTAAACGAATGAATGAATTAGTTCCTTATATGTTTTTAAATCAAGGAGATAAATGGGATGTATACAATGAAAGAGTAAAGAATTTTAAAGCTACCTCTTTCTGTGATTGGACTTATTATATTCTTGATATGGAATTAGAAGATTAATATAGTTTTTATACTAAGAAATAGAAATGAAATAAAGCCCTGTACTTACTTTGCAGGGCTTTTGTTTCGTATTTATAGGTTATGTTAATGTTATATTATAATATATAGGAGGGAAATTATGATAAAATATATCCTAAAGCGGATTTTGCATATGATTCCAGTTATTTTTATTATTTCAATTTGTATTTTTGGAATTATTAAATTAACTCCTGGAAATCCTGTTGGATCGAATTTAGATCCTAAGGCTACGGCGGAGGAAAGACAAGCAGAAATGGAACGACTTGGATACGATAAGCCCATTCCTGTTCAATATTATCATTGGCTTAAACGCTCTATTCATGGGAATTTTGGGGAATCTTATATTTATAAGAAGCCTGTTAGTGCAGTAATATCTGATTTTATTTGGAATTCTTTTATATTAAATGTAATTGTATTTATTCTTGCTTTTTTAATTTCTATTCCTATTGGTATTGTTAGTGCAGTAAAACAATATTCAAAGACGGATAGTTTCTGGACACTTTTTTCTTTATTTGGAATTTCTATGCCTTCTTTTTTCTTTGGACTTCTTTTGATTTATGCATTTGCCGTAAAAAAACAATGGTTTCCTATTAATGGAATGATAGATGCTGGAAGTAGAACGACTGGTTTTGCTCGATTTTTAGAAGTGGCACATCATATGGTACTTCCTGCTATTGTTTTAACAATTTCTAGTCTAGCTGGATTGGTTCGTTATACACGAAATGGAATGTTAGATGTATTAAACCAAGATTATATTCGTACCGCTCGTTCGAAAGGTTTAAAAGATAAAGTAGTTATTTATCGTCATGCTTTTCGAAATGCTCTTATTCCACTTGTTACTTTATTAGGCTTTCAAATTCCTGGTCTTTTTTCAGGAGCTGTTATTTTAGAAAGTATTTTTGGATGGCCAGGTATTGGACGAGTTATGGTAGATGCCATTAATCAAAGAGATTACAATTTAATGATGGCACTGATGATGTTCTTTTCAATATTAACATTGATAGGAAATTTATTGGCTGATGTGGGATATGCCCTGGTAGATCCAAGAGTAAAAGTAGAGGAGAGGTGATAAGAATGCAGGAAGAACAAAATATAAATAAAACTAAAGTAATGAGCCCATGGATGATGGTATGGTCACGTTTTAAGAAAAAGAAAACAGCAGTAGCGGGACTTATTATTTTTATATTGTTAGTATTAAGTGCTATATTTGCACCATTCCTTACTCCTTATCAGTTAGAAACGATTGATAAAGCAGCTAGAAATCAGGCACCTTCGGCGGCGCATTGGTTGGGTACTGATAATTTAGGACGAGATTATTTGACTCGTATTTTATATGGTGGTCGTGTATCATTAAAAGTTGGTTTATTTGCTGTTATTATTAGTATTGTTTTAGGAATTATTATAGGTGGTATTGCTGGTTACTATGGTGGATGGATTGATAATTTATTAATGAGAATAACGGAAATTGTTATGTCTTTTCCTTTCTTAACCATTAGCGATTACCATTTCTGCTGTAGTAGGAGAAGGATTACCTGGGGAGTATAAGATGTATATTACGATGTTTATCATTGGTTTATTGAGTTGGCCCGGGTTGGCTAGGATTATACGAGGACAGATTTTGTCTTTGCGAGAACAAGAATTTATGTTAGCTGCTACTGCATTAGGTTTATCGGATAGACGAAAAATTTTCAAACATTTGATTCCCAATACGTTAGGATATGTTATTGTATATGCCACATTAGGAATGGCTTCTGCTATATTAAGTGAGTCTTCCCTTTCGTTTTTAGGTTTAGGAGTAGTANCTCCTACACCTACATGGGGAAATTTAGTATTAAGTGCAAGAGATGCACATATATTAACGACTCGTCCTTGGCTTTGGATACCACCAGGATTATGTATATTTTTAGCGGTTATTAGTATTAATTTAATCGGAGACGGACTTCGGGATGCGGTAGATCCTAAGTCACATCGTTAGGAGGTGAATTATGAGTAAACATTTATTAGAAGTAAAAGACTTACGAACTTATTTTTATACAGATAAGGGAGTTGTAAAAGCAGTTGATGGTGTTAATTTTCATGTAGATGAAGGAAAAACTTTATGTATAGTAGGTGAATCGGGTTGTGGAAAAAGTATTACTTCCATGTCTGTAATGCGTCTAATTCAAGAACCAGGTAAAATTGAATCTGGACAAATTCTATATCAAGGGAACGATTTATTGGATTTATCCGACGAAGAAATGCGTAATATTCGGGGAAATGAAATATCAATGATTTTCCAAGAGCCGATGACATCGTTAAATCCTGTTTTTACTATTGGATATCAAATCATGGAAACGTTGATGTTGCATCAAAAATTATCAAAAAAAGATGCAAAGAAGAAAGCAATTGAAATGCTACAACTAGTACAAATTCCTAGAGCGGAAAAAATTGTAGATGAATATCCTCATCAATTAAGTGGAGGAATGCGTCAACGAGTCATGATTGCTATGGCTTTAGCTTGTATGCCTAAGGTTTTAATTGCAGATGAACCTACAACTGCGTTAGATGTTACGATTCAAGCTCAAATTTTAAATTTAATGAATGATTTAAAACAACGATTAAATACAGCTATTATGTTAATTACTCATGATTTAGGGGTAGTAGCAGAAATGGCTGATTATGTAGTAGTGATGTATGCAGGAAAAGTAGTAGAAGAAGGTCCTGTAAAAGAACTATTTGCGAATCCTAAACATCCTTATACCATTGGACTTTTAAATTCAAAACCAAACCTTAAGGAGGATAAGGATCGATTAGATAGTATTCCAGGGATGGTTCCTAATCCAACGGATCTTCCCAAAGGGTGTTATTTTTGGCCACGATGTAAATATGCTACTGATTTATGTAAACAACGTCAACCGGAGTTAAAAAAGGTAGATTCCAATCATCAGGTCAGTTGTTTTGTAGCTAGTGGGGAGGTGGAATCAAGTGCAAAATAAACCATTATTGGAAGTTAAAAATTTAAAAAAATATTTTCCTATTTATCAAGGATTTATAAGAAAAAAAGTAGGAGATGTAAAAGCAGTTGATAATATATCTTTTAATTTATATGAAGGAGAAACGTTAAGTCTTGTAGGTGAATCAGGTTGTGGTAAATCAACAACAGGGCGGACTATTTTACGATTATTAGAACCTACAAGCGGGGAAGTTTATTATAAAGGAAAAGACGTATTTAATGCTTCAAAAAAGGAAATGCTAGAACTTAGACGTGATATGCAAATTATATTTCAAGATCCTTATAGTTCTTTAAATCCTCGTATGTCCGTAGGAGCTACGGTAGGAGAGGCTTTAGTGCAACATAAAATGTACAAAAAAGGGAAAGAATTGGATGATCGGATTAGAGAAATTGTTAAAATATGTGGATTGGCCGATTATCATATTAATCGTTATCCTCATGAATTTTCCGGAGGACAACGACAAAGAATTGGGATTGCAAGAGCACTTGCATTAAATCCATCTTTTATTGTAGCGGATGAACCAGTATCAGCATTGGATGTTTCTATTCAAGCACAGATCATTAATTTATTAATGGAATTACAAGAAAAAATGAAATTATCTTATTTATTTATTTCTCATGACTTGAGTGTAGTAAAACATATTAGTGATCGAGTAGGAGTTATGTATTTAGGATCTTTAGTAGAGTTGGCAGACAAGAAAGATTTATATGATGATCCAAAACATCCTTATACACAAGCGTTATTATCTGCTATTCCTATTCCAGATCCTACTGTGAAAAAGGAAAGAATTTTGCTACGTGGGGATATTCCAAGCCCTGCTAATCCACCTAAAGGTTGTAAGTTTCATACCCGTTGCCCATATGCAAAAGATATTTGTAAACAACAAGTCCCAGAATTTAGAAATTTAGGTACCGATGGAAGTAATCATTTTGTTGCATGTCATTTTGCAAAATAATGGATGTGATTTTGTGACGAAGCAAAAAAAATCGACGCAGTTAAAAAACGACCAAAAGGAAATACGATTCAGTTTTAGTGATATAATAGCTATGAGTATAGCTGTTATTCAAATAGTATTACCATATATTCTTATTTTTGTTTTGGGATTAGCACTTTTTATATGGTTGGCTACTACATTTTGGTTTAAGTAAATAAAAAGGCTTCTTTATGATAAATGTATAAGACATAGAGAAGCTTTTTTTATGTTATAATATTACTATATAAAATAAGTAGATAGAAAAGAAAGGAGAACTCGGATGAAACAAGCTCATGTTTATTTAGCAGATGGATTTGAAGAGGTAGAAGCATTGACGGTGGTAGATATACTTCGAAGAGCAGGGGTAGAGGTTATAACAGTATCGATGATGGATGCTTTAACGGTTAAAGGAACACATGATATTATGATACAAGCAGATAAACAGTTTCATGAGGTAGCCCAACAAGAAGTAGATCTTTTGGTTTTACCAGGAGGAATGCCAGGAACAACTTATTTAGAAAAGCATAAAGGATTAGAACAAAAATTAAAAAGAGCGATGGATAAAAATTTATATATTGGTGCTATTTGTGCTGCTCCTAGTATTCTTGGGAAATTAAATTTTTTAGTGAATAAAAAAGCCACTTGTTATCCTGGTTTTGAGTCTTCTTTGCAGGGAGCACAAGTGGTTACGCAATCTGTTGTACAAGATGGGAATATTATTACTTCTAGAGGAGTGGGTACTGCACTTGATTTTAGTTTGCAACTGGTAAAAATCTTGATTAGTGCTGAAAAAATGAAAGAATTGAAAGAAGAAATAATAGCAATTTAATATACTTATTACTGTAATATATCTAAATGTATACAAGAAAAAAGTTCGTATATGGTTTCAGAAGTAATGTTTTCAATACCTAATGTATCGACTGCAGAGTAGACTTTATGAGGAGGAAGATTATAAATATAAGAGATGTCTTCAATAGAATATTCTACAGGACTTTTTCTTTCCCATTCTCTTTTAAGAAGTTTACACAATTCACTACTACCATGATACATAATCATAAAAAAAGTGGCAGGATTTATAGAGGAAATTTTTTCTCTTTTCATAATTTCATTCACTTCTTCTTCTGAAATATAGAGTAATGAAGCAGTTGTATGTATATTTAAATGTTCTGGTTCTGTTTTTAAAAATAANTCGATTTTTTCTAATTTAGGAGCTATATTTTTTTGGTATACTTCAAGAAATGTTGTTTTGGTCATAAGAGTGTCCTTCCTATAGTGTAGTTTTATTAAATCCATATTCATTATATCAAAATTTCATATAAAAACTATAGGGAAAGCTTGGTACTTTACGTTTTATGTTTTATAAATAGTTGAAGAAATATGATTGTAGTCTTGTCACGGGAATTAATGGCTGATATAATAAAATTCAAAGAAATAAGTTTTACTTTACTATATCCCTATGATATAATAGAATAATGGGTAAAGAATGTTCATAGGTTATATAGTAATGAACAGAAAGGAACTTTAAGGAGGAAAAGAATGAGCACAAAAGTAGAAGCTTTAGAAAAAAATATGATTAAGCTTACAATAGAAGTAGACGCAGACAGATTTGAAGAAGGAATGAAGTATGCTTATAACAAAAATAAAAAACATTTAAATATACCTGGATTTAGAAAGGGTAGAGTACCACGTACTATTGCAGAAAAATATTATGGTGCAGAAGTTTTTTATGAAGATGCTATTAATTATGTAATTCCAGATGCTTATGAAAAAGCAATTGAAGAAAATAATTTAGAGGTAGTATCTCAACCTAAAATTGACGTAGAACAAGTAGAAAAAGGAAAAAATCTTATTTTTACAGCTGAAGTAGCTGTAAAGCCAGAAGTAGTTTTAGGACAATATAAAGATATTGAAATAGAAAAAATCCAAGTAGAAGTAACAGACGAAGAAGTACAAGCAGAATTGGAAAAAACACAACAACAAAATGCTCGTATTATTACAATAGAGGATCGTCCAGTACAAGATAAGGATCAATTAAGCATTGATTTTGAAGGCTTTGTAGATGGAGAACCTTTTGAAGGAGGAAAAGGAGAAAATTATCCTCTAACTATTGGTTCAGGTACATTTATTGATACATTTGAAGAACAATTAATAGGTAAAAATATAGGTGAAGAAGTAGAAGTTAATGTAACGTTCCCAGAAGATTATCATGAAAAGGCGTTAGCAGGCAAACCTGCTCTTTTTAAAGTTACTGTAAAAGAAATTAAAGAACAAGAATTACCTGCATTAGATGATGAGTTTGCAAAAGATGTTTCTGAATTTGATACATTAGATGAATATAAAAAAGATCTTAAGGCAACACTCTTAAAACAAAAGGAACATCAAGCAGAACATGAAAAAGAAGATAAAGTAATGGAAAAGGTTATTGAAAATGCTAAAATGGAAATACCGGATCCTATGATCGAAACTCAAGTGGATCAAATGGTACAAGATTTTTCTCAACGATTACAATATCAAGGTCTTCCTTTAGATACTTATTTACAGTTTACCGGTAATAATATGATGACTTTACGAGAAAACTTTAAAAAAGATGCTCTTCGTAATATTCAATCTAGACTTGCGTTAGAAGTTATTGCAAAAGAAGAAAATATAGAAGTTTCTAATGAAGAGTTGGAAGAAGAAATAAAGAAAATGGCAGAAATGTACAAAATGGAAGTTGAAAAATTAAAAGAAAGTATTTCAGAACGTGAAAAAGAGTATATGAAAGAAGATATGAAAGTTACGAAGGCACTTGCTTTTGTAATGGAACATGCAAAAGAGGTAGAATAAATTTATTTTATTCTACATATGATAAAACAAATAGGAGGAATGCAAAATGAGTTTGGTACCTGTTGTTGTAGAACAAACCAATCGGGGAGAACGTTCCTATGATATTTATTCTAGACTTTTAAAAGAACGTATTATTTTTTTGGGAGAAGAAGTCAACGATGTTACTGCTAGTTTAATCGTAGCTCAGTTATTATTTTTAGAAGCAGATGATCCTGACAAAGATATTCACTTATATATTAATAGTCCAGGTGGTTCTGTGAGTGCTGGTTTTGCTATTTATGATACAATGCGTTATATTAAACCAGATGTATCTACGATCTGTATTGGAATGGCAGCAAGCATGGGAGCTTTTTTACTTGCTGGAGGAACCAAAGGAAAACGTTTTGCCCTACCTAATTCAGAAATTATGATTCATCAACCTCTAGGAGGTGCTAGAGGACAAGCAACGGACATTAAAATTCATGCAGAACAAATATTAAGAATAAAAGAAAGATTAAACAAAATCTTAAGTGAAAATACTGGTCAGCCTTTAGAAGTGATTGAAAGAGATACAGAACGAGACTTTTTTATGGATGTTACTCAAGCAAAAGAGTATGGAGTGATTGATCAGGTAATTACAAGAAAGTAAGGTAAAACAGTGAGGTGACGTAATGGCCAACCGATATGATGAAAAAAAACAGCTAAAATGTTCTTTTTGTGGAAAAAATCAAGAGCAAGTTAAACGATTGATTGCTGGTCCTAATGTATATATTTGTGATGAATGTATTGAATTATGCGCAGAAATTATCGATGAAGAGTTTGATGATTTTCAAGAAACTACTCAATGGACAGAGATTCCTAAACCTGTTGAAATTAATTCAAAGTTAGATGAATATGTAATAGGACAAGAAAGAGCTAAAAAAGCATTAGCTGTTGCTGTCTATAATCATTATAAACGGGTATATTCTGGGCATATATATGATGATGATGTAGAATTACAAAAAAGTAATATTATTATGATTGGACCTACAGGTTCTGGGAAAACTTTATTAGCACAAACATTAGCAAAGTTACTGAATGTTCCTTTTGCCATGGCAGACGCTACATCCTTAACAGAAGCAGGTTATGTAGGAGAAGACGTAGAAAATATTCTCTTGAAATTAATTCAAGCTGCCGATTATGATATTGAAAGAGCTGAAAAAGGGATTATCTATATTGATGAAATTGATAAAATAGCAAGAAAGTCAGATAATCCATCGATTACAAGGGATGTTAGCGGGGAAGGTGTACAACAAGCGCTACTAAAAATTTTAGAAGGTACAGTAGCAGCGGTNCCTCCTCAAGGTGGAAGAAAACATCCGCATCAAGAATTTATTCAAATTGATACAACGAATATTCTCTTTATTTGTGGTGGTGCTTTTGATGGTATTGATCAAGTGATTCAAAATCGAATAGGAGAAAAAACGATGGGATTTGGTGCAGCTATTGAAAGTAAGACAGAGCAAGATATAAGTACTCTGTTACAGCAACTTTTGCCCCAAGATTTATTGAAATATGGATTAATTCCCGAGTTTGTAGGACGAATTCCTGTCATGGTCACCTTAGATCAATTGGATGAAAAAGCTTTAATCGATATTTTAACGAAACCTAAAAATGCTTTAGTGAAACAATATCAAACGTTATTAGAAATGGATAACGTATTATTGGAATTTGAGGATGAAGCATTACAGCATATTGCTCAAAAGGCACTGAATCGAAAAACGGGTGCACGAGGATTACGAGCTATTTTAGAAGAAATAATGCTTGATATTATGTATGATGTTCCATCGAATCAACAAATAGAGAAATGTATTATTACATCAGATGTAATACAAGAAAAAGGCGGACCTGTTTTAACTTATAATGAAAATCGCCAACCTATCAAACGTCCTAGAAAAAAAAGATCGAAGCAAGATGAAACAGCTTCATAAATGTACAAAACCCACTGATTTTATTCAGTGGGTTTTGTTTTTTAAACATAAAAATCTTTCACTTGTTACATACTATAACAGAGAATATTTTACTCGTGTTAAAAACGAATAAAAGACAAATATATGGAGAAGACAGGAGTGAAAGATATGACGTTAAATCAAATCATGGTGGGCTTACAATTTATATTTACTATTATTATGGGGTTGTACTTTTTTAATTTATTAAAAGGTCAACAAACTAGTAAAAACTCGATTGATAAAGAATCAAAAAAAGAATTAGAGAAATTACGTAAGTTACGAATGATTCAGTTGTCAGAACCTTTATCAGAAAAAACAAGACCAACCGAATTCAAAGAAATTATTGGTCAAGAAATGGGATTAAAAGCCCTAAAAGCGGCTCTTTGTGGTCCCAATCCTCAGCATGTTATTATTTATGGTCCACCAGGGATTGGAAAAACAGCTGCAGCTCGTGTTGTATTAGGAGAAGCTAAAAAAATGGAATTTTCACCTTTTAAGGCAGGAGCAAAGTTTATTGAAATGGATGCTACTACTTTGCGTTTTGATGAAAGAAGTATTGCAGACCCTTTGCTAGGATCTGTTCATGATCCTATTTATCAAGGTGCTGGTGCTTATGGAGCAGCAGGTATTCCTCAACCTAAGGCAGGCGCTGTAACGAAGGCGCATGGAGGTATTTTGTTTTTAGATGAAATAGGAGAGTTACATCCGATGCAGCTGAATAAATTACTAAAAGTATTAGAAGATCGAAAAGTTTTTTTAGAAAGCGCCTATTATTCTTCTGAAGATCCTAATATACCTCTTTATATTCATGATGTTTTTAAGAATGGGTTACCAGCTGATTTTCGACTTGTAGGGGCAACAACACGTACACCGGAAGAAATTCCACCTGCTATTCGTTCACGATGTACAGAAATTTTTTTTCGACCATTAAAAACAACAGAAGTGGAAAAGATAGTAGAAAATACGGCAAAAAAAGGAGAGTTTCAATTAGAAAAAGGAGTAAGTACTTTAGTCGCTCAATATGCAAATAATGGGAGAGATGCAGTTAATATTATTCAAACGGCAGGTTGTATTGCTATTTTAGAAAATCGTTCTTGTATTACTATTGCAGATACAGAATGGGTTATTGAATTTAGTCGTTATAGTCCTAAACCGGATAAAAAAATTAAAGAAGAACAAAGGATTGGATGTGTAAATGGTTTAGCTGTATATGGAATTGATATAGGATCTTTATTAGAAATTGAAGTAATAGCAAGAGCTGTAGAAAAAAATCAAGGATCTTTGATAGTAACAGGAATTATAGAAGAAGAAGAATTTCAAAAAAATGGTGGAAAAATGCGTAGAAGAAGTACAGCGAAAGCGTCGGTTGAAAATGTTCTTACAGTCATTCAACGAGTTACAGGATTACCTTATAAAAATTATGATATTCATATTAATTTTCCTGGAGGTATACCCGTTGATGGTCCATCGGCTGGAATTGCTATTTTTTCAGCATTATATTCAGCTATTTATCAGAAACCTATATCTAGTACGATAGCAATGACAGGAGAAATTTCTATCCAAGGTAAAATCTTACCTGTAGGAGGCGTTCATGCAAAAATTAATGGTGCTATAGAAGCAGGGGTTAAAACCGTTTTTATTCCCAAAGCCAATTGGCAAGATTTATTTAAGGATTATGGTATTCAGATTGTTCCAGTAGAAACAGTAGAACAATTATTAGAATTAATTTTTAAAGAAAGAGAACATTCATTGCCGATTGTGACAGATGCAAAAAGAGAAGTTTTAACTGCAAAAGGAGTATAAGATGTAATGGATTTAGATGAAGATGCAGAATGATCATTCTGCATTTTCAATTTGTGATAAAATAAGGTATAATAGAGTCTATTATAAACAAATAAATGAAAAATATCGTATAATAAAGTATACTTATTTATAGTGTGTTTCGAAGATTTTAATATTGCATAAGAGTTATTTAAATATTGACTTTTTTATTTTATTTATATTTGCAAAAGAAAATATGAGGTGAAAAATATGAGTGATCAATCATGTACATATAATAATATGCCTCTTTTAGCATTAAGAGGATTAACTGTATTTCCTAATATGATCTTACATTTTGATGTAGGTCGATCGAAATCAACCAAAGCTTTAGAACAAGCGATGGTGAATGATCAGTATATTTTTTTAGTAGCACAAAAAGATGCAACGGTAGATGATCCAACACCAGAAGATTTATTTCAAGTAGGAACGATATCGAAGGTGAAACAATTATTAAAATTACCAGGAGATACGATTCGTGTTTTAGTAGAGGGTATAAACCGAGGACAAATTTATTCTTTTATTCAAGAAGATCCATATTTTTTAGTAGAAATAGAAGAAACAAAAAAAGAAGAAGAAATAGAAAATAATAAACAGAAGGCTTTATTACGTGTAGCTATAGAAACTTTTGAAAAATATGCAAAAGTAAATGGAAAAATTTCTAATGATACATTATTAAGTATTTTTTCTTTAAAAAAACCTGGTCAATTGGCCGATACGATAGCTGCTAATATTCATTTAGAATTAGAACAACAACAAATGATTTTAGGAAGTTTAGANCCAGAAGAACGTTTGCATTCTATGATTCAAATATTAAAAAATGAAACAGATATTTTAATGATTCAACGAAATATTCAAACGCAAGTCAAGCAAAATATTGATAAATCACAACGTGAATATTATTTAAGAGAACAATTAAAAGTAATACAAGAAGAATTAGGAGATAAAGAAGGAATAAAGGGAGAAATTGAAGAATATAAAAATAAGTTAAAAAAAGTAAATCCACCGAAAGAAGTAGAAAAAAAGATTCAAAAAGAATTAGATCGAATGTTAAAAATTCCTTATGGTTCATCGGAAGGTACGGTGGTACGTAATTATATTGAATGGGTTTTAGATCTACCTTGGAGTTATGAAACAGAAGAATCTCATGATTTAAAACGAGCAGAAACCATTTTAAATAATGATCATTTTGGATTAGAAAAAGTGAAAGAAAGAATTATAGAATATTTAGCAGTGAGGCAAATGGATTCTTCTTTAAATAGTCCTATTCTTTGTTTAGTGGGACCTCCAGGAGTAGGAAAAACTTCGATTGCTGCTTCGATTGCAAAAGCATTAAATAGAAAGTATGTTCGTATTTCTTTAGGAGGACTTCGAGATGAAGCAGAAATTCGAGGACATCGACGGACTTATGTAGGAGCTATGCCGGGAAGAATTATTCAAGGATTAAAGCAAGCAGAAACGAAAAACCCCTTGATTTTATTAGATGAAATTGATAAAATGAGCAGTGATTTTCGTGGTGATCCTTCTTCTGCTTTATTGGAAGTCTTAGATGCAGAACAAAATCATAAATTTAGAGATCATTTTATTGAATTACCTTATGACTTATCAAAGGTCTTATTTTTAGCTACAGCAAATACGCTTCAAACGATTCCACGTCCATTGTTAGATCGTTTGGAGATTATCCATGTGTCGAGTTATACAGAAGATGAAAAATTAAGAATTGCGATGGATTATTTATTACCGAAACAAGTAGAAAAACATGGATTACAAAGATCTCAACTTCGATTAAATGAAAATGTGATGAAGAAAATTATACAAAATTATACCAAAGAAGCGGGAGTTCGAAATTTAGAGAGGACGATAGGAGATCTATGTAGAAAAGCAGTGAAAGAATTTATCACGCAAGAGAAGATGTATATTCGTATTACAGAAAAAAATCTTGAGAGGTATTTAGGTATACCTAAATATCATTATGATAGGATTACATCTCAGGAAGAAATTGGTGTAGCTAGGGGATTGGCATGGACTTCTGTTGGAGGAGATACGTTATCGATTGAAGTTAATACGATGAAAGGTACAGGAAAATTTGAATTAACAGGTAATATGGGAAATGTAATGAAAGAATCAGCGAAAACAGCGATTAGTTATATTCGATCGAAAGCGGTTGATTTTGGGATTAAAGAAAATTTTTATAAAAATATGGATATACACATTCATATTCCAGAAGGAGCGGTACCAAAAGATGGACCTTCAGCGGGTATTACAATGGCTACAGCTATTATTTCAGCTCTTACTAATATACCAATTAGAAATGATTTAGGAATGACAGGGGAAATTACTTTACGAGGAAGGGTTCTTCCTATTGGTGGATTAAAAGAAAAGTTATTAGCAGCTAGGAGAGCAGGTATTCAGACCGTTTTAATTCCAATAGATAATCAAAAGGATATAGAGGAAATATCGGAACATATTTATCATAATATGAATTTAATTTTTGTAAAATCTATGGATGAAGTCGTAGAATATGCACTAATAACACCTATACAACTAAATAAAGAGAGTAAATGGAAATAAAGAGTAAGGAGGGGATTTAGTTGGAAGTAAATAATGTAAAATTAGAAATAGTATCGGGTAATGCAACACAATTTCCTACTAATCATTTAATAGAGATTGCTTTTGCAGGGAAATCAAATGTAGGTAAATCTTCTTTGATTAATACTTTAATAAATCGAAAAGCATTAGCACGTACTAGTTCAAAACCAGGAAAAACCCAGACTATTAATTTTTATAATGTAGAAGATCAATTATATTTTGTAGATTTACCTGGTTATGGATATGCGAAGGTGTCAAAAGAACAACGAGAAAAATGGGGAGAGTTTATAGAAAGTTATTTGCATGATCGTCCTCCATTAAAACTGATTCTTTTATTAGTAGATATTCGTCATGCACCAAGTGAATATGATCAAATGATGTATGAATGGATGAAACATTATGGGTTTCCAATGATTGTAGTGGCTACCAAAATGGATAAATTAAAAAAAAGTCAAGTAAATAAGCATATGGCAATGGTTCGAAAATCCTTGCATATGGGACAAGAAGATATTTTAATTCCTTTTTCAGCAATTACAAAGCAAGGGAAAGAAGAAATATGGGATATATTGGATCAGACTTTGTCTTTATAAAGGCGTATATAAAGATATAAAAGATGATTTAGAATGGTAAGGAGGGAGTTTTTATGCAAAAGAGACGATTGCATTTATCAAGTAAAGATAAAAAAATTGCAGGCGTTTGTGGAGGCCTTGCAGAGTATTTTGATTTTGATCCTACCTTAATCCGTATTATATGGGTTTTATTAACTATTATGACATCGGCTGTAGGTTTTATGGGTATATTAATCTATATTGTTTGTTGGGCAGTTATGCCTATAGATGATGGGTTTCAAGATTTGCGTTAGGTTTTTACAGTGCTAAATTTTATAATGCTAAATAAATAGGCTTATATTCAGTGTCCGTATAATTTTGCTGAATAGTAAGCCTATTTTAATCTATGGAAGAATCTTTCATTAGAGAAGATAAAAATTTGCCATATAGAATAGAAGCATTTTTTTTCCAATTGTCACAAACTTGTTGTGCTTGCTTTTTGGAAAAAGCTGTAAGTTTAATTTCCATCAACAGAGTTTTATTTTCCATGGCTTTACATGTAACTAGATATTCATTTCTTTTTTGAGGGCAATATTCTGCTAGAATTTCTATTTCCTTGCGGACTTGAGGACGATTTGTTTGTACGTAGTGTAAAATTTCTTCTTGAACAGAAAATGGAATACGATTTAAAAAATATTCTAAAGTTTTTTGACCTTTTGGTTCTATTTCATATCGAGTAGTATGTTCTTCTACTTGTGTTTGTAGTAATTTTGCATCGACTAATTCAGTTAAGTATTGTTGAATTGAAAAAAAGTCTGTATAATCTCTTTCAAGCATAAATTCAGTAATCTGAGTATTAGATAAAGGAATCTTCATATGATGAATTAAAAAAAGAATGATTAGTTTATTCATAGTTAGTTCTTGTGTTGATTGAGTCAAGGTGATCCCTCCTACGTGAATCTTTTCCTATACTCTTTATTGTATAATAAATTTAGTATTCATACAAGGGGGAAACCTTGTTTATCTTACAATCATTTCCTTTTACTATAAATATACTAGTTTCTAAAGTTAAATATTTTCATCTTCCTTTTCTTTTCGAATGGATTCACATAGTTCTAAAATATAAATCCATTCGTTTTCAGTTTTTATATTTTGCAATAAATGTATAAAATCAATACGCGCTCTAGGAATATATTCTGCTTTTAGGCGTTCCATATCTTGGTCGGTTTCAATAAAGGCTGCTTCTGTTAAAAATTGGATAGCTGTTTTGCCAATAGCAAAAGGTAAGTAGGGTTCAACACGGTCCATAATTTTTTGCATTTCTTGATAGTGATCTGAAAAAAGACTTCCTTCTGTAGTTTGAATATAGGAATAAAAAGATTCCATATTTAAAAAGGTAACATTACTGATAGGAGAATAATCAAGTCCTGTAACTAAATCCCGCAACTGATAGAGATCATTTTCTAATTCTTGTTTGGATAATCTGGATAACATAGGAATCCCTCTTTTCTAGATATAATATATTGTAGTTATTTTTGAGTAATAGTTATGCATTTTATTCCTTGTTTTTAATTTATTTTAATTTAACAAATATTATTTTGCGAATGCTTTATAATAATGCTATAATCATAATATAAATGAATTAAAACAAAATGAAGAGAAGGAGAATGTATATGGATTATCAGGATAATGATTATCAACAGCAAGCACCCAAAGAACCACCGAAGGAATTATCTACTGGTATGAGAGCAGGACTGATTATAGGTACTATTTTCATCAATTTATTAGGAATTATACTAGGTATTGTTTGGATGACAGATCAAAATGCTTCTTATGAAAAAAGAAAATTTGGAAAGACATTATTAATTTTAGGTATTGTTATTGTTATTCTTCAATGCCTTTGTGGTTTTATTTACATAGGAATGTTTGCAGGTCTAG
>JGI24707J26582_10001840_pt1 | contig 16361 bp, 9 predicted proteins | sample BioPla1DNA1_FD_26582 | JGI IMG/M metagenome (IMG submission 26582) | reverse complement strand
CCGTGGGATATATCTTCCATAACTTTAGCTACTTCATTGGCTGCCGTGGCAGATTGCTGGCTAGTTGCTGTAAGTTCCTCTGATGAGGCTGCTAGCTGCTGGCAAGCTTCTAAAATATTTTTTATAATATCCTTTATGGAATCTTGCATAGTAGAGATTGCCCTTGAGATTTCTCCTAACTCACTATTTTGCTTGGTTAAATCTTCTGGTATATCCTTTGAAAAATCTCCCTTTGCCATAAAGGCTACTTGCTCTTTTAGTTTATTTATAACTCTTATAACCTGATTAGATAGGGTAAATAGTATGAAAGTTAGTATTATAAAAACAAAGAGACCTGATGAGATAATAGATAATATGCCTTTATTTATGGCTGCTTGTACATTTTCCATGGAGTAGCCTATACTAATGGCCCCAATATTTTTACCATTTATAAGGGCTGGAATATTTACGCTATAAACATTGATATCTTCTGCCTCATAGTATCTTTTGCTTGCGTGTGGGGTTTCCTTAAAGGCAGCAGAATAAAGGCCTGGGTCATCAGTAAGGGAAAGACCGATCCTTTCCTTATCACTGTGGCCTATAACTTCTACATCTTTATTTACCAAAAGTGCGTAAGCAACATCTTCGCTTGATGCTATTTCCTCAAGCAGGGTTTGATAATCCAGTCTATCTGTAATTTGCTGTATATTATCTGCTAGGATTCCTATTTGTATAAAACCGTTTTTATTATCTCTTATGTAACCATATTTGTAATAATCTTCTGTGACTAGGTTTTGCCTTATATCTTCCATAAGTTCTGTTTGGTTCATTGTATTAAATATGTAGGGGTTTGTTCCTTCTTCCGCCTTATAGCCCAAAAATTCATCAATGTTAGAGTGGATGATTGTTCCTGTATTATCATAATAATTTAACTCGTCAATACCTAATTCCTTAGCTAAAAATTTAATTTGTGTATTATCTAATTCTTTACTATATTGCTTAATAATATTGCCAGATAGTCTAATCTTATCTTCGAGTTGGTTATTTATAGCTCCAATAGAAAATGAGTTGTCCTCTAATCTATTGAGGAATTCGGTTGACTGCTTAAGCCCGGTAGCTTCCATCTCTTCAAGGAGACTTTTCCTAGTGTAATAGGAAGAAGTAAAACCTATTATTGTTATACCCATTAAAACCACAGATAGGGGTATAATTATTAGTTTAATTTTAATAGAACTATTCTTATTTTTTGCCATAATAAACCTCCGTGTGAATGATTTATTATTACCATATCATTCACACAGAGGTTGTCAATAAACTAATTATAGAAAAAGGTTAAATTTTGAATATACTTACCCTTTCATTAAGTTCTTCAGCAAGTTTTGCTAAATCATCGCTTGAATTTGCGATTTCTTCTGTTGATGCTGTCTGTTCTTCCACTGATGCAGAGGCTTCTTGGCTACCTGCAGCATTTTGCTCAGATATAGCTGATAACTGCTCCATAATATTTACAATTTCTTCTTTTTGCCTAGCCATATCATCACTTGATTTATTAACAAAATCTATAACTTCTTTCATATCATCTATGGCCTGGGCAATTCCATCGAACTGGTTGCTAGTTGTAGTTACATGTGCGGATTGCTGGGCAATGACTTCAGCCCCTGTTTTCATGGTTTCAACTGCACTTGCGGTTTTTTGTGTTAGTTCATTAATAATACTATTAATTTCTCCGGTAAATTCAGTTGATTGATCAGCAAGTTGTTTGATTTCATTGGCAACAACTGCAAATCCGCGCCCGGCTTCGCCAGNTCTAGCGGCTTCAATAGTAGCATTAAGGGCTAGAAGGTTGGTTTGGTCTGCTATGCTTTGTATCATTTCACTAGCTACTGCTATTTGGCCAGCGCTATCATTAGTGTTGCCGATAATAGCCTGAACTTGGCTAGTGGACTCCTTGCTAAGGTTTGTTTGGTCAATTAATTCTTCTAGTATTCTTAGGCCTTCATCTTTAAGCTGGTCAACTTTTTCGGCTGTAGCATCTAATCTTTCGATATATACTCTGTTTTGGGTTACAAGGTCTCCAAGGTCAGAGATGGATATAACTCCTTGCTCAGTTTCATTAGCCTGATCTGCTGCTCCCTGGGAAATATCTTCTATAACTTTAGCTACTTCATCGGCGGCCATGGCAGATTGCTGGCTAGTTGCCGTAAGTTCCTCAGCTGATGAGGCTAGAATCTGGGCTGCCTCTAAAATGTTTCTTATGACATCTTGCATAGCAGATTGCATGGCTGCAATTGCCATGGAAATCTCGCCAAGCTCATCATTTTTACTAGTTAAATCTTTAGGAACTTCCCTTGAGAAATCACCATCGGCCATAAAGCTTAGCTGCCCTTTAAGTCTATTAATAACATTTATAACATCCCTAGATGAAGCATACAGGGCAAAGGCTAATATTAGGAAGATTGCAAGACCTGTAGCTATTGATACTGTAACATTTCTTCGTATTGCAGATTGTACACCGGCCATTGAGTAACCTATATTAATAGTACCTATATTACGGCCATCTATAATAGCTGGAACGCTAACACTATAAACATCTACACCTGCAGGTGCATAGTATGTTTTAACGGCGTGTTCTACTTCTTCAGTATTAGAATATAAGATGTCTGGATTATCAAGTGTTAGACCAATACGTTCTTCATCACTATGGGCTATAACCTGCATATCCCTATCAACTAAGGTAGCATAGGCGATATCATCACTTAAAGCTATTTCACTTATAAGAGTTTGGTAGCTAAAAGCATCAGTTAAGTCATTGATTCTATCTGCTGCAACGCCAACTTGTATAAAACCAGCATAGCTATTGCTTATGTATCCATATTTAAAGTATTCCCCCGTAACGGTATTTTGCCTAATTTCACCCATATATTCAGCAACATTACTAGAGCGGAACTTATGGGCCTCACCGGCTTCTTCAGCTGTAGTGCCTATATAGTCATTATGGGTAGAGTAGATAATTTTGCCATCAGGATCAAAATAGTTAATTTCATCAATACCCAGTTCTCTGGCATACCTTTTAAGTAGGGTATTACCTATTCCTGAACCATTAATTTTAACAATGTTTCCAGCTGCTCTTATTCTATCATCAAGCAAACCATTAATAATTTCTAGAGAGGTGTTGTTTTCTTCAAGTCTATTTAAAAATTCAGCAGATTGCCTAAAGCCGCTTTCTTCCATTTCACGCAACAAGCTAGCTCTTGTTAGATATGATGAGGTAAATCCTATGGCTGTTACACCTAACAATACTAGTATTAGGGGTATGACGATTAGTCTTATTCTAATGGTTCCCCGTTTTGCGGATTTGTTTTTTATATTTGGTTTTTTTATATTTGTTTTTTCTGGGTCATTTTTCTTAGGTTTTTTAGGGGTTATTTTCTTGAATAGTTTCCTTGTAAAAAAAGGTTTATTGCTTTTACGTTTCTTTGAATTATTCTTTTTTATCATGATTGACCTCCTGTATTTTACTATGTTACTATGTAATATGTAATGAAATGCCAAAATATAGATAAAACCACCAATATAATCATAACATTTTAACATTAAAAGTCAAATGAAAGCATTAAAAAGATTAACAATAATATTTTATATTTTTATGCTTATTTACAGAAAATATTTATAATGACAAATGGTAAAGATTATGGCAATATATAGATTAGATTTCAAAAAAATCCGCGATGTGGTATAATATTAAAGGATTAAAATTAAGTATATAAAGGAGTGCGTATGGGTAATTCGTCAGAAGATAAAATTAAATTATATTCTAATGATCATAAGGTTGAGCTTGTGCTAACACAACCAGGCCAGGATGATGATGAAATAAGCCTTGGGCAATTAGTTCAAAAGATCATAGATGGTAAGAAAACAATCATGTTATGTACCCTGATAGCTTTGCTAATTACATTGGTGGGCTTTGGTGGCTACAATTTTATTATGCAAGATGAAGTTGGATCAGTAAGCACAGTGCTTTCATTTAACTTTAAGGGGATTAAAGAAGGACTTAACCCTAATGAAGAGGAGTTTAATATTAATGAGCTTACAAATAAGAAGGTGCTAGAGGATACAGTGAGCCAATTAGGACTTGCATCTAAGGGAATTGATTCAGAAACTCTTAGGAAAAATATTCTTATCCAGGGTATAATACCAGAGGATATTATTAATCAAATGACCCTTATTAACCAAATGGCTGAGAAGGATGTAAGTCAGCTTGAAAAGTTAAATGAAATGGAATATTTCCCAACACAATATAAGGTAGACTTACATATTTCTAAGGATATGGATTTAAGTGGGGAAGAAGCAGAACAGATATTAACATCTATAGTTAGCAATTATAAGACATATTTTATGGATAAATATAATGATAGGAAGGTTTTTAGCTCAGCTATAACAAGCTCTGATCTTGATAGATACGATTATTCAGAGTATATTATGATTGTTGATGATCAGCTTGAAGAGGCAAGGGTTTACTTAGAAGAAAAGCAAGTAGAGGCGCCTGAATTTAGGTCAAAGACAACAGGTGTAGGTTTTGAGGATTTAATTTCCCAGATTGATTTTGTTAGGAATGTGGATATTAATAATGTACAGTCTATTATAGATACATTTGTAGTGAGTAAAAATAAGGATAGGTTATCAACTATCTATAGGAATAAAATCCAAAACCTAACTATAGAAATGGACCAATATAGGCAAGAAGCAGATTCCCTAAGGGCTGCAGCTAATGAATATAAGAAGGATTCAATGGTTGTTCTTGGTGAGGATGGCCTAGATACTGCCATGGAATTTACTTTGGAAAGTAAGGCTTATGATAAGCTTATAGAAGATGCTATAAATGCCGAAAAAATGGTAGCAGAATACAGATACGATATTCAGCGCTATGAAGCTTTATTAAATAGGCTAGTTGGACAGGGAGAGGCAGAGGTAAATATTGATATAACTCCTTATATAGCAGATGTAGAAGAGGATATAGGGAATATAACAGAAAAGGTGGAAGATTTAGTTAACAATATGAATACAACCTTAGATGATTATTATACTAGGGAAGTATTTAAGGGTAGTGTAAAAATGGATGTTCCAGCTATGTATAGTTCAAACTCTATGGCCTACATTAAGAAGTTTACAATGGCATTAGCTATATCAGTTGTGCTGGGAATGATGATAGGTGTTATGGGTGCGCTATCTAAAGGAATACTGCAAGAAGAAGGACAAGGGGGCCCAAATGAAGAATAAATTGAACTTTAAAAATAAAGTAATATGGGCGCTGTTTTTAATTGTTATTGTAAGCGCAGTAGGAATATATGGTAAAAGTTTATTTGTTAATGAGATAAAGGGTAAATCAACAGCAAGGGTTTCCTTTAACTTTGAGGGCATAGACCAAGGACTTAATCCCCAGGGGGGAGTATTTGATGCTCAGGCCATGAAAAGCCAAAAAGTTCTTACAAATGCTATAGAAAAGCTAGAGTGGGACGAGGACAAGGTTGATATCCAGACTTTAGCAAGTCATATTATTATAAAAGGTATAGTCCCTGGTGATGTAATGGGACGAATAATGCCAAAGATTTCAGAAGATAAGGATTTTCAGATGGAAAAGGTGGCAGGTGCATCCTACCATCCTACTCAATATCAAATAGCCCTGTCTCTTAGTAGGGATATGAATCTAAGTAATGAAGAGGCAAATCTATTATTAGATGCTATAATAGAAAGTTATAGCGAGTATTTTGTAGAAAGATATAAGGATACTCAGGTTATAGATGGGATTATTACCAAAATTGATCCGGAAAAGTACGACTACTCGGAGTATGTAGAGCTTGTTGCAGGCCAATTAGATGTTATGAAAAGCTACTTAAGTGATAAGGAGCAAATATCTAAAGATTATAGATCTACATCTACTAATCAAAGCTTTGGGGATCTCATTGCTGAGCTAGAGCTTATAGAAGATGTCCAGCTTGGTAATGTAAAGTCCTTACTAGATAGCTTTGTTATTACCAAGGATATACAAAAATCAGAAATCGTATATAAAAATATGATTAATAGGATGAATAAGGAAAGTGAAAAATACAGGCAAGAAGCCCAAGTTCTCAAAAATATAGCAAGGGATTATAAGAAGGATAAGCAGGTTATCCTAGGTTCAGGAACAACACTTTCGGATTTAGATAATGAACTTAAGAAGGATCTAGACGAGGAAGATGAACAATCCTTATATGATAGTCTGATAGAGCAGTCTATACAAGTAGAAAACAGGGCCAATAAGATGGAAAAACAGGCAAAAAGATACGAAGCTCTTTTGGCTAATATAAATGCTCAAAAAGAAAATGGTAGCAGTGTAGATGTTCAATCATACCATGCAGAAGTTGAGCAAAATATAGAGTATATATCAGGTCAAATGGAAGAAGCTATGGAAAGTATTAAGCTAGTAGTAGATGATTACTATGAAAATGAAGTTTTTAGTGATAGTATCACCCTGCTTAATAAACCAAGATATGTTAGTAGCTTTAGGATGAATCTTATTAAGGATACTATGAAGGTTGCAGCCATTGGATTTATTATGCTTATAATAGGATTAATAAGCTATCTGGCAAAAAAAGAAACCAATGATTAATAGGTATATATATAGGCATATTAACATATAATATAGTAAGCTTAGCAAAAGACCTATTGCATAGAAAGATGTGTAATTATTGGCTATTTTATACGACGGCTTGCAATAAAAAATATATATGATATAATAAATTCACAAAGGAAATACAAAGCAGTACAAGATAAATAATGATTTCCTGAGGTGTGCGACACTCTTGTTATTTTGAACCTACAAATACGATTTGGGAGCCGTAATGATAAAAATGTTGATGCCAGGCCACAATCTAATTCCCTTTGGGCAGTGGAAGGCAGATATATTTTTGAAGGCACCCCCCTGGCGAAGCTAGGGCGTCAAAATGCAAGAACCGGCATTTCGGGTATGTAAAAATACAAACCGCTAGTTTAACTAGCGGTTTTATTTTTTTACAAAAAAACGGGGTCAGTACCCCAGCAATTTAGAATACTTAATCTTTAGTGGCATATAGATAGTAGAGGCTAGTCTATATGGAGGTGCAAAAAGATGGAAAAAAGAAGTCTTAAGTACAAGTATGCATTTTTATTATTAATCATAATAGGGGCAGCTTATGTTACAAAGGAAAACTGGATGCCTGAGGCTCAGTTAGTTACAGCGGAACCTTTAGAAATTGACCTATCCACATCCATATCAAGGGCAAATGCAGCCAAGCTTATAGCCTATACCTTCTATGATAAGGATGAGATTGCTAATCTAGAAAGAAATATAGAGTTTGAGGATACCATTCCCACATTTTGGTATGATAAATATATAAATGCAGTAACTACACTAGGCTATATGGAGGGGGTGGATAACAAATTTTATCCAACAGAAATGCTTACATATAAACAGGTGGTTGATATACTAAGCAAGGTTTCTGGTGAAAAATATAATATTAAAATTAGGTCCAAGGACAATGTTGCTGATCAAAAAATTTCTATGCAAAGATTTATTGAGATATATTCAAGACTTATAGGTAAATTAAATGAAGAAGATGAAGGGAAAAATCCCTATAAGATAAAAGAGGAGGAAATCATTGTTCTAGCAACTCCTAGTACAAACGAGGAGCTTGGTGCCTGGGAGTTAGCTACGGATAAGGGTACATATGGTTTTGAAGGTGTTCCTATGGATGCATATATTGATGAAAAAATAAGGATTATTACAAAAAATAAGGAGGTTCTGGGTGTTGTAGAAGTAACGAACACAAATCCTTCCCTGGAAAGTGCCTATGTTGCAAGTGTAGAAGAAGATAAGATAGAAATCCTAATAGGCGGGATAACAAAAATATATAATACAAATTTATTAGATGAAAGTTACATGGATAAGCTAGTAGACCTGCACTTTGAAAATGGAAAAATAATAAGGGCCGATATAAAAAAGGAAGCCTACAAGGATAAGGTGCTTAGGGTGAATGATAAATCTATAGAAACAGAAAATGCTGGGATGATACCTGTTAGGGAAGATCTTAAAATATATGATAGCACAGAAGATGGGCTAGAGTGGAAGGCCTTAAATAATATAGTAGTAGGTACTAAGGATATTGAATACACCATGAAGGACGGTAAAATAAATACAATAACCATTAAGAAAAAACCTAAAATGGAAAGCATAAGACTGCTTCTTACAACTACAGAATTTGAGGGTAAAATCCACGAGGACGTAGAAATTACAAGCTCCCAGGCCTTTGAGGTGGATTTCTATGGAGATAAAAAAACCTATCAGGCAGATGAGATAATGGATATAAAATCCTGGTCTAAGAAAATGACCAAGGAAAAGCCAAGAATTAAAATAAGCTCCCTATCTGATGATGGGCTTTTGCAGGTTAAGACCATAAAGAGGCGGGATAAGGAGCCCTTATATACTGGAAGTATAGAGGTTTCCAAGGAAGAAGATGGGGGTTATACCTTGATTAATGAAGTATCAATAGAAGATTATGTAGCAGCGGTAATACCTAGTGAGATGCCAACTAGTTTTGGCCTTGAGGCCTGTAAGGTCCAGGCTATAGTAGCCCGCAGCTATGCAAGCATACATTCAAGAAATAACAAGTTTGGTAGTTACGGGGCCAATTTAGATGATTCAACTAATAGCCAGGTTTATAATAATATACCGGCAGATGAAATCTCCCTGTCAGCAGCTAGGGAAACAGCAGGCCAGGTTATACTGCATAATGATCAGGTTGTTAGTGCCAACTGTTTTTCCACTTCAGCAGGATACACTGCCAACTACGGAGAAGTCTGGGCAGGTTCAGAGGGGATGTTTCCGGCTAATACACCAGTCCACTCTGTATCAAAAAAACAATATGAGGGTGAAGATTTAATAAAAGACATGGAGGATGAGGGGGAACTTGCCAAGTTCCTTAAAAAAACTGCCACGGACATAGATGCCTTTGATAATAAATCTCCCTGGTTTAGGTGGCAGCTAACTATGAGTGCAGATGAACTTACTAAAAGCGTAAATGCAGGAATAAAAAACCGCTATAAGGTAAACCCGGAGCTTATAAAAACACTGGATAAGGATAGGGTGTTTAGGGCAAAGGATATAGAAGATATAGGCCAGGTGGAAAAGGTACAAATCCATAAAAGAGGTGAGGGCGGCAATATTATGGAAGTTATTTTTTATGGTAGCAAGGATACCATAAAAGTTGCAACAGAATATAATGTAAGAACATTTTTTGCCCCACTTCAAAGGATAGAAGGAGCAGACCCTATAGTTATTAAGAGGCAGGATGCAAGCGAAATAAAAAACTATGATATGCTACCTAGTGCTTTTTTTACCATGGAGCCTGCCTATGGAGAGGATGAGAAACTTAAATCAGTAACCATATATGGGGGAGGTTTTGGCCACGGAGTAGGTATGAGCCAGGATGGTGTAAAGGGAATGGTAGACAGGGATTATAACCATTTACAGATATTAGAGCATTATTTTCCAGAAACCAGAGTAGGATCTTTTTAGTTAAAAGATTTTTGCTTGTTTATTGACAGGTAGTTTCAATACAGGTATAATACAGGTATAGTACAACGGCTGGAAAAGAGGTGAAATATGACTAATCAAGGACCATTATATATGCAGATTAAGAATTATATACTCGAAGAAATTAATAATGGTAAATTTAAACCTGGTGACAAGCTGCCATCGGAAAAGGATTTTACGGATTTATTTGAGGTAAGCCGGGTTACTGTTAGAAGTGCCCTAGCAGAGCTACAATCAGAAGGTGTTATAAGCAGGATTTCTGGTAGGGGAACTTTTGTTAGTGAGGATTTAAAGCTAGATTACACAGATAGTAAAGCTGCAAATAGTAAAGCTAGTCCCTTAATAGGTGTAATCTTATGTCACCTTGATTCACCCTTCCATATTCACCTACTTACATCAATTGAGAAGGAAATAGATAGGCAAGGATATCAGATGGTATTTGGCCTCTCAGGTGACGATGCTAATAAGGAAGAAAAATTAATTGCTGAAATGGTGGGGGCTGGTGTAGAGGGGTTAATTATATATCCTGTAGATGGGAAGTTTTATAATGAGCAAATACTAAGGCTTAGTATTGAGAATTTTCCCCTTGCCCTTGTAGATAGGTATTTGCCAGGAATTTCTGCTTGTAGCGTATATTCAGACAATAAAAAGGGTTCCTATATGGTAGGGGAATATTTAGCCTTAAGGGGGCATAAGGATATAGCCTTAATATCTCCAAGTGCCAAGGGAACAATACCCCTTTTGGATAGATTAGATGGTTTTTCAGATGCACTTAATGATAACAATATAGCCATAAGGTCAGATTACTGGATTACAGATTTAGTAAATTGCCCAGTTCCAGACAAAAAGGCCAGGCATCTTGACAATATTAATAAGATAGAAGGGCTACTAGAAGCCAATAGTCAAATAACAGCTATATATGCCATCAATGGCCTAACAGCCTTAATGGCCTATAAGGCGGTTACCAACCTGGGCTATAAGGTGCCAGAAGATATGGAAGTTATTTGCTTTGATAATACAACAGGGTATTTTTCTATAGAGGACTATAAAATAAGTTTTATAGATCACTCAGAGGAATTTATGGGTAAGGCTGTAGTTAAGTCTCTTATTGAAATAATCAAGGGAGGAAGCCCAGGAAATACAATAGTGCCTTGCACTTTAATTGCAAAATAAATAATATACTAAAGAAGAGGTGGTTTTATGAAATATTTAGGTGTAGATATTGGTGGTACAAAAACTGCAGTAGGTCTAATTAATGAGGAAAATAAGCTAGTAGAAAAAAGGTCCCTAGCAACAGATGTTAAGGGCGGGGTAGCAGAGATTGCAAAAAATGCAGCCAGGCTTATTGATGAGATTTTTGAAAATCAGGGTCTTACATATTCTGATATAGAGTATGTGGGGGTAGGAGTGCCAGGTTCTGTAGACAATGATAAAGGATTAGTTCTATATGCAAATAACCTGGATTTTTTAAATGCTCCTTTAAGGGACGAAATGGCCAAATATATTCCGCTGCCAATATACCTTGAAAATGATGCTAACTGTGCAGCTTTAGGTGAATACTTTGCCTTTAAGGAAAAAGAAGATGTTGATGACTTCTTTATGGTTACTTTAGGTACAGGGGTTGGATCAGGTTCCATTATAAATGGTAAACTTTTTAAGGGCTTTAATAATGCAGCTCCTGAAGGGGGGCATATGAACCTGGTGCCAGGTGGAAGATTATGTACTTGTGGTAATAAGGGATGCTGGGAAATGTATAGCTCAGGTACGGGGCTTACGATGACTGCAAGGGAAATTGCAGAAGAAAATCTAGATAGCTTAATGTGGGAATTAGCAGGTGGCAAAATAGAAAATATCGATGGAAGGACACCTTTTGAAGCTGCAAGTAAGGGAGATAAGGCTGCTAAGGAAGTGTTAGACAAGTTCTTTTATCATTTAGGTGTTGCACTTGTTAGCGTGGTTAACCTATTCCAGCCTGAGATTATAACGATAGGTGGCGGGGTTAGTGAGCAGGGTGATATTCTAATTGATAAAGCCCAAGAGGCCATTAATAATGGTTCATACACTAAAACTAGCAGGGTAACAAGGGTTGTTAAGGCTGAGCTTGGCAATGAAGCAGGAATATACGGCGCAGCATTTTTAAGAAGATAAACCAGATTAAATAGGAGGGTGAAATATGTTTTATCCGATAAAATTCCAACCTATATACAAAAGTATGATATGGGGCGGAGATAATATAGCTAAAAAATTTAATAGGCAGGTTCCGGAAGGTAAGATTGGGGAATCATGGGAAATCTGTTGCAGGGAAGATGGTATGAGTATTGTATCCAATGGTAGCCTAAAGGGTAAAAGCTTTGAAGAGATAATAAAGGAACATAAGGAAGATTTATTAGGTAAGGATGTTTATGATGAGACAGCTACACATTTGTTCCCACTTCTTATTAAGATTATTGATGCAACAGATAACCTATCAGTTCAGGTACATCCAGATGATGAATATGCAGCCAAGCATAATGATAGCGGAAAAACAGAGCTTTGGTATGTGTTAGATACAAAACCAGGTGCTTCCCTTATATATGGGCTTAAAGAGGGAATGACAAAAGAGGAATTTACAAAGGCTGTAGAAGAAGGAAATATAAAAGATACTTTAAATGAAATAGAAGTTAAACCTGGCGATGTGATTTTTATACCGGCGGGAACAGTACATGCCCTTTTAGATGGGGTTATGATTGCAGAGATACAGCAAAACAGTAATGTAACCTATAGATTATATGACTGGGACAGGTTGCAAGACGATGGTACATCAAGAGAACTTCATGTAGAAGATGCTCTTAATGTAATAGATTTTGATAGGCCTTTATTTACACCAAATGATGGGGCTTGCTTTACAGTTGAGGAAGTAGAAGTTGATGGTCTATATTATAGCAAAACAGACGGATCAACCTTTTACGTTTACATGGTAACTGAAGGATCTGGAGTAATGAAGTATGAAGGCGGAGAGGAAAGCTTATCCTTAGGTGATACCGTCCTAGTACCAGCTACTATGGGGGGCTATAGTATAGAAGGAGAGTTAAAGGTTTTAGAGGTATTTTAAGATTAGGTTAAAGGTGTGTGTATGTGATATACACACACCTTTTTTGCCTTTAGGGGGACAGTTCACAAGTAACGCTAGTAATTAGGGGACGGTTCACAAGTTATAGCAGTATATAACTGCCAATACTTGTGAACCGTCCCCTTTTAACTACTGCAAATACTTGTGAACCGTCCCCAACGTACGCATGTAAAGTGAATGTAAACATCATGATGTAGTTGTGTAAAGGTTACAATTGAAAAAGGTAAAATTATATCAAAAAAGTGTTGACCTTTGTCTTATGTTGATGTTAAAATGAAATTAAGATGTAAACGTTTGCAAAGCAAATGTAAACTAAATCGCTAATGGAGCAAAGGGGTAGATAAATATGCTAAGTTTTAATATTGATGCAGTGGATGATAAGTACAAGGATCCTATTGAAGTCTTAGGGCTAAGGTATGGATTTAACTTATCGCCTAATGGTACTAAGATTAAGGCGGTGCAAGGATCTGAGCCTATATTAGATATAGAAGGTAAGGATGAAATCACAATAACTTACCAGACGGATAATGACTTATTTAGGGCTATAGGCCTTATAGTAATGTCCCTAAAAGAAGGTAAGGAAAGTATAGATTATAGGGAAGAAAAGCAGTTTACATTTAACGGTGTTATGGTAGATTGTTCAAGAAATGGTGTTATGAATGTAAACTATGCCAAGGAACTCATAGAAACCCTTAGCATAATGGGACACAATACCATGCTTTTATATATGGAAGATGTATATGAAATTGACAGTGAGCCCTACTTTGGATATATGAGGGGACGTTATAGCCATGAGGAGCTTAGGGAAATAGATGATTATGCCCATAAGTTTGGAATAGAAGTTATCCCTTGTATTCAGACATTAGCTCACTTAGAGGAATTCCTAAGATGGGATATTATAAAGGACAAGTATCGTGATATTGATAATATCCTATGTGTAAACACAGATGAGACTAGGGAATTAATCGATAATATGTTTAAAAGCCTAAGTAGCTGCTTTAGATCAAAAAGAATTCATGTTGGGATGGATGAGGCCTACAATCTAGGCAGGGGTAAATATGCAGATAAATTTGGCCTAAGAGATAAGACTGATATTATGCAGGAGCATTTAGAAGATATTTTACTTATAGCTAAGAAATATGACCTAAGACCTATTATCTGGGATGATATGTTCTTTAGTGGTTATTCTAAGATTGAGGAAGGGCAATTGGCAGTTCCAGAGGGTATAGATCTTATGTACTGGGATTACTACAATAATACCAAAGAACATTATATAGATAAGATTGACCAAAGAAGGGGACTGGAAAGGGAAGTAATGTTTGCTGGTGGCGCCTGGAGATGGATAGGTTATGCTCCTCACCACTCAAAGACAGAAGTAACAACTAATGCAGCCCTTTCTGCCTGTAAGGAAAAAGGAGTTAAAGAAGTAATTGCAACAGCTTGGGGTGATGATGGTAATGAGGCGCCTTTAAGTGCACTACTTTTTGGAGCAACACTTTTTGCAGAGCATGGCTACAATGAGGAAGTTGATAATGAAGGCTTTAGAAGAAGGCTGGAATTTTACACTGGTATAAAGTATGAGGATTATATGAAACAGGAGAAATTTGACATACTACCAGATATGACCAAGAAGGCAAATACAACTAACCTTAGTAAGTATATGTTCTATGAAGACCCTCTTACTAGCCTATGTACCAAGCACATTGGCCAGGTAGAGATGGATTTAACTAGCTACTATGATGAACTTGAAAAAGACTTTGCTGAAATCGCCAGAAAATATGAAGAAGGAACTAATAATTACATTGTCTTTAATATGTTTAAGTCCTTTGCAAGGGTACTTAAATATAAGTGGAATATGGGACTTAATATTTTAAGAGCCTATGATAATAATGACAAGGAAGCCTTAAAAGGAATAATAGAGTTCCAGATTAACCCAGCTATTGAAGCCATGGAAGAATTTAGGCAGTGGAGATTTAAAGAGTGGCGATACTGCAATAAAAGCTTTGGCTTTGAGGTTCTAGATAGAAGGATTGCTGGTAATATGCAAAGGCTTAAGACAGCAAGCTTAATTATAGAAGAATATATAAATGGTGAAATAAACAAAATAGAAGAGCTAGAGGAAGAAAGATTAGATGCAACATATTATAGGGAAGATGGTATGGGGGATATAGTTCACTTTAACCAGGCCCAAAAAATTATGACAGCATCCAAAATGGCATGGTTTTAATTAAAGGAGGTAAGTATGCAAAGGGTTCGTATTAGTGACATTGCGGATGAAGTTAATGTATCTCGTAATACGGTGTCCAAGGTTTTTAATAATCGGGGACATGTATCCGAGCATACAAGAGAAAAGATTATCCGCGCAGCCATAGATCTTGGATATGAAAAGATTCCAGAAGAATGGATAAATGAAAGGCAAGTCAAAAATATTTTAGTAATAGCAACAGCACCTGATTATTCATACTACTGGGGAGAAATTATTAATGGAATTATTGATGAACTTGAAGAGGAAAAATACAACTGTTTTTATCACTTTTTAAGTCCACAACAAATTAGGGATTTCACCATACCCCATATGCTAGAAGGCAATGAAATATCAGGAATAATTATTATGAATGTATACGAGCCCAAGGCTGTAGANCTTATTAATGGGCTTAATATACCAACAGTCTACTTTGATATCCCTTTAGAGTGTGATAACTGGGATATCAAGGCAGATGTTATATCTGTTGAAGGCAGACGAAGTATTATGAAAATTACTAAGGACTTTATAGATCAGGGACTAGAAGAAATAGGCTTTATAGGAGATATCACTTATTGCAAGAGCATATGCGAAAGGTGGTATGGATTTAAGCAGATGATGACTATGGAAGGCCTCGAAATTAATAAGGACCACTGCCTGACCCAGTCCCCAGGGGGCCGTTTCTATTGCCCTAATGAGCTAAGCAATCAAATGGATAAGATGTTTGGTAAAAATATTTCTATGCCCCAGGCCTTTGTATGCGCCAATGATGCTATAGCGTATAAGCTTATTAGCAAACTGGAGAAAGAAGGCTATAAGGTGCCAGAAGATGTTAAGGTATCGGGCTTTGATGGTATAGAAAATAATGAAAACAAGGACAAGCTTTCTTCAACTGTAAAGGTTGAGACAAAATATATAGGAAGTAGGCTAGCTGAGCAAATAGTTTGGCGAATCGAAAACAAAGATAGACAATATGAAACTATAAAAATCAATGGTGACATAGTATGGAACCATAAGGAAAGAGGAGAGTAATATGACAAAGATTATAGGTGAAAAATTAAGTAACATTCCATGGCAGGACAGACCAGAAGGGTGCACAGACCCAGTATGGAGATATTCTAATAACCCGGTTATTAAAAGAGATCATATCCCATCATCAAACAGTATTTTTAATAGTGCAGTAGTTCCTTTTGAAGATGGTTTTGCGGGCGTATTTAGATGCGATAGTAAGTCAAGAAGTATGGATATATTTGTTGGCTTTAGTGATGATGGAATTAACTGGGATATTAACCATGAGCCAATGGTATTTGAAGGTGAAGATGAAGAGATTTTAGTTAATGAATACAGATATGACCCAAGGGTTTGCTTTATTGAAGATAGGTACTATATTACCTGGTGTAATGGCTACCATGGGCCAACTATAG
>JGI24707J26582_10001837_pt1 | contig 16398 bp, 15 predicted proteins | sample BioPla1DNA1_FD_26582 | JGI IMG/M metagenome (IMG submission 26582) | reverse complement strand
TGAGTATCGAGTAAACTCGATTCGCAATCTCCTTCGATCCGAACACTGGTTCTTAAAAATGGCCAGTTCTATTTCCTGAACCCTTTTTTCAACCTCACTAGACATCTTCAACGGGATTTTTCTGCATCACCCTCTTGACTTAATACCACAAGTCTACAGTTTAAACCACTCCACAACTCCATTGAGCCTGGTGGCAATGGTGCTGAGATCCTGCGCCGCCGAGGCAATTTGCTCTGTCGATGCTGACTGCTCCTCGGTGATAGCTGCAATGTTCTCACTGCCAGAACCAATTTCAGCAATATCCTCCGTCATATCCTGAACAGAACTGGCAATAGCCTGAATCCGTTCAATAATCAACTGGACTGCGTCACCATTTTCTCTGGTGATGCGGGCGCTGAGCATGGCCTCTTGGTTGCCTTCTTCCATCCCCTGGACCGTTTTTTCTGTACCGGCCTGGATAGTCTGGATCAGAGAGGCAATTTCATGGGTAGCCCTGGATACTTGCTCTGCCAAAGATCTGACCTCATCGGCTACAACCGCAAATCCCCGTCCGTGTTCACCGGCCCTGGCCGCTTCTATAGCTGCATTGAGAGCGAGAAGCTCAGTTTGGGCAGCAATTTGATTAATCACATCTAGGATGCCGCCAATTTGGTCGGTGCTTTTCCCGAGTTCACGGACAGTGGCCGCCAGCTCTTGAATCCGTTTCTCCAGATTCTCACTGGCCTCCACTGCTTTTCTGGTTTCCTCACTGCCGGCCTGGGCCTGAGTGGCCACATCCTGGGCTTCCCCGGCTACTTCACCGGCCTTGCTGTTCAGCCGTTCCACTGTAGAGGCAAACTGATTGACACTGCTGGCTACTTCCTCAATCGAGGCTGCTGTCTCTTCGGTGGCGGCCGAGGTTTCCTGGCTGGTCGATGCCAGATGGGCTGCATTGGCCACTATATCACCGATCACTTCCCTGAGCCTGGTCTGGACCTGCTCCAGTCCCCTATACACATGACCAATCTCATCTTTGCGTTGATAGACGGCCTGTTCCGTGAAATCGCCCGCCGCCATCTGCTCGGCACTTCGCACCAGACCTTGGAGAGGCTTGAGCAGATACGAGATACTTAAAAACAACACCAGGGCAACTGAAAGGATTGATGCAGCAGCCAGAATNTATCCTGTACGACGTGAAGCATCCGTTTTTTCCAGGATGTGGGTACGATCCTGGACCACTTTCAAATAGCCGATGACTGAACCTTGATAGTTGCGAAGCGGCAGGAGCATTACAACAGAGCGATTATCTCCTGTGGTATAATATTCCCTGCTGCCCTGCTCGACACGGGAGATCAGCTCTGCTTCTACAGACCACTCATCATCTTCGGCGGTGCCGACCAAAAGGCCGGAATCTTGAACTGTCTCACCGGTCCAGGCCAGGCTCTCAGCGGAAAATTGGTAGATAAAATACTGGCCGCCTAATTCTTCCTGCAGTTCTCGGACGAAGTTAGCTCCAAAATCTCCCCCGAACTCAAAGGACCCTGTATGGGTGCCGTTAAAAAACATAGGTACAACAACCCGAAGGCCATAGCCTCCCCGCCCTTCTTCCAGGCCGGCCACAATCTCCTGGGTACTATTGGCCTCATTAACGGTNAAACGGAAGTCGCCCAGTTGGTCCCCGTAATTGTGGAGCTGGTGGAGGCGGAGAAAGGATGAGGAGTCCGGCATATGAAAATGCATCTGGGCGTATTGGTCCTTGACTGCCTCGTAAACCGGCAGCAGCATCTCAATCATGCTCTCCCGGTCTCTAAGGGCAAACAGCCACTCCACCTCTTTATTCCGTGCCACACTCAGTGCCAGAGCTGTGGTGGCCTCGATCTGATCTTCCAGCTTTCCCTCAATTACCGTCCCGAAGATCTCCATCTCCCTAAGTTCGGCTTCGGTAATAATGTCCAGAGACTGGTTGCTCAAAATCGTGATTGTGGTAAACAGTGCTACAATTGCTACCAAACAGGCTGCCAAAATCAGCTTCATCCGAATTGTCATAACGGCCCCTCCATTCTCATAAGACAGAGTCGATTAGCACAAATAACTTGTGTATAATTGGTTAATTACACATGTTTTATTTGATACCTGCCGCCTTAGGGAGAAATGGAGACCGTTTCTCCTGCAAGGGGAATCAGAGATAGTCGGAGATATAGGGTTTCTTGCGAATCAGAACATCGTCAATGAGTTTAATTGTCTCCCGACTCGCCCGAATGCGGTCGATGGAGAAAAGCTCGGGCGCCCGCTTATAGCCCAAAAGGAGCGTGGTTAGGGTGCCGATTGACAGACTGGCCTCATGTTGGCAGGGCTTGGAGATCAGTTTCGCCNCCCGATTNTGAATCTCCAGATTATAGCTTTTATTATTCCACTCCAGGAAGGGATCGCTCACATGCAGCGTCAGAGAGACTCCGTCAGAGTCAGCGTCAAAGCGATAACGCCTGATAAATGCTTCCACATCGACGATGCGCCCCATGATGTAGGGCCGGATGGTCTCCTTGATGTCGCTGTCCCTAAGGGCAAAGGCGATGGGCTCGCCGGAATAGTTGTTGGCCCGCACTTCATCGATCATGGACTCATGGGCAATAATGTAGCGAAAGAGCCCTTTTTTCGCTTCAGTATTGAGATAGACCACTTCCTTCACATACATTATGTCCTCATCGATGCGGTAGACAAGGTAGCCTAAGGGCCTGTCATCGGCGGAATAATAGATGGCCACCGTTGTGTCGTCAACGTCCCAGCGCCAATACTCGTCCCAGGCTAAATCATTGCGAAACAGGCAGCCGTGGGTTCGTTTAGCAAACTTGTTGTGCAGGCTCAGCAAATCAGAACTGTCCTCAGACACCCTGCGGACATAGCCGGCAACATCCTCATCCACCAGCATGTTCGGATCTGTAATCCGCCAGGTCATCTTGTCAGAAATGATTTCCCAGCCCCGCTTGCGATAGAGGGGAATGGAATAGGGATACAAAATCGCCAGGGTCTGGCCTTTGGAGCGCATTTCACTCAAGCTCTCCTTCATCAGCCTTGACATTAACCCCAGACCCGAATACTCTGGATAGGTGGCAACACTGGTAATAAATCCGATGGGAAAGATTCTGGAATGGACGTTCATGTCCATGGGAACCACCGCAAATTGTGATACCAGCGTATTGCCGTCAAAACAGCCTAGGACATGCTCATGCTCCAACACTGGAAACTTGGACTGCCTTATGTCGTCATGCCCCCAGCCGTAGTCGCGCAAGGTCCTTTCGGTCACTTGAAAGGCATAGCGCAAGAGCTCATGGTACTGATCAAGTTCTGCAATCGTTAACTTCCTGAATGTAAACTCTATGTTTCTAATGGTCTCCACCTTCTTGTCCAGCGTGCCTTCCGTTTCGCCAACAGTCTAAGCATTCCCTTCCGTCCCAGAGAATCTTCCCAGCATTGACACTTTTGGCCACTTCGCATAAAATCGAGCCAAGGAGCAAGGAAAAAGAGGTGTGAGATATGATCAAGATAGTCAATGATAAAAATACAGACCCCCGCATCAATCTGGCTGTTGAAGAATATGCCCTTAATTACCTGGACCCCGGCGAAGACTACGCTATTTTATGGCAAAATGAACCTGCAGTCATTATCGGCCGCAATCAAAACACTGTGGCTGAAGTAAATGCTCCCTACATCAAAGAGCACGGCATTCATGTAGTTCGCCGCTTATCCGGCGGCGGAGCTGTCTACCATGACTTCGGCAATCTTAACTTTACCTTTATTGTCGATGCTGACAAATCTGTGGTCAGCAATTTTGAATACTTTACCAAGCCGGTGATTGAAGCCCTGGCCAGCCTAGGCGTGAAAGCTGAGTTTTCGGGGCGGAATGACATTACAATTGACGGAAAAAAATTCTCCGGCAATGCCCAGTATTGGTCTAAGGACAGGCTGCTCCACCACGGTACAATCATGTTTAATTCCGATTTGTCTGTGGTACAGGAAGCGTTGAATGTTAAGCTGGATAAAATTCAGTCTAAAGGAGTAAAGTCGGTACGCAGCCGGGTAACCAACATTTTCCCCCATCTGCCTGAACATATCACCATCGAGGAGTTTAAGGAAACACTCTGGCGCTACCTGATTCCAGGGGACAAGGTGCAGGAATATGTCCTCACCGAGCAGGACTGGTCGATCATTAAGGAACTGAGCGATCGGCGCTATGCCCAGTGGGAATGGAACTACGGGGCCTCCCCTGAGGCAGAAGTCGAAAAGGAAGAGCGCTTTGCCGGCGGCAAACTCGAACTGAAGTTCAATGTTGTCGACGGGGCGATTCAAGATATGCACATTTTCGGCGATTTCTTCGGTAAAAAAAATGTGCACGCCTTTGCCCAGCTGCTCAATGGACATGACTATCGTGAGAGCGTGATTGCCAAGCTTTTAGAAGACGTTGACTTTGAAAGCTACTTTATAAATATTACGAGGGAGAATTTCCTCAGCTGTCTGTTTTCTTAAAGAAAGCAAATGGGAGGAGCAGGCGTTAGACTTGCTCCTCCCTTTTTTTATGCCTGAATCCTTTGTCCGGCTGCGACCGGTTTCTTAAAGAAATGGATGGCCTGATCGATGGTGGCTTGGGCCGCTTCCATGATAATTTCTGAGGATGTAGGATGGGGGTGAATTGCCCCGGCTAAGTCATGGATCGTCCCCTCTAGCTCGAGGGTGGCTACCGCCTCAGAGATCAAATCTGTGGCCTGGGCAGCTATGATGTGCACGCCGAGCACTTCCCCATATTTATCATCGGCGACAATTTTGACAAAACCCTCCGCTTCGCCGTCTGCCAGGGCCTTTCCATTGGCTGCCAAGGGGAAGGTGCCGATTTTCAGCTGATGCCCTCTTCTGGCCGCTTCCTCTTCAGTCAGACCTACAACTGCAACTTCTGGAAAAGAATAAATCCCTGCCGGCACTTTGTCGTAGTTGATGGCTGCATTGCCGCCCAGGATATTTTCTACAGCAACGATGCCTTCGGCAGAGGCCACATGGGCCAGCATCTGCTTGCCGTTCACATCGCCGACGGCATACACTCCAGGAATGCTGGTCTCAAGCCTCAAATCAGTACGAATGCCCAGACCCTCCAATTCCAGCCCCAGACTTTGCACTGCCTCAATATTAGGCCTGCGGCCGAGGCTGACGATGATCTTATCGGCCTGAAACTGCCTCCTTGCCCCTTCCACCTGGGCAAAGACTTCAGCTCCGGCAAAACGTTCGATCTCCGCACCTTCATAGATCTCCACACCCTTTTTCCTCAAGATGCGCAACATATACTGGCGCAGATCCTGATCAAGACCCCCTAGAACCGAGAACTTTTCCAGGACAGTTACTTTGCTGCCTAGGGCATTAAACAGAGCAGCAAATTCAATGCCCACCACCCCGCCGCCTACGATAACAAGTTCTCCTGGAATCTCAGGCAGGTTCAGGGCACCGGTACTGTCGACGCTGTGGCCCTCTGCCATAGAGTTTTCCAAGCCGGGAATGGGCGGAATGTTAGGGCGGGAGCCGGTGGCAATAATCAGATGTTCTGCAGCAATTGTCCGGCCGTCAACTCTAATGGTGAAAGAGTCCAGCACCTCGCCGTAGCCGCTTACTACTTCCACACCATTTTTCTCGAGCAGACCCTTGACTCCCGAGGTGAGTTGGCCTACCACAGTGTCTTTCCGCTTGAGCATAGTTGGCCAGTCCAGGGAAATTTCATGCTTATTCCCAAGTTTAATGCCGTAGCTGGCAGAATTCAGGATGTCCTGGTACATTTTCGCGCTTTTCAAAAGGGTCTTGGTGGGAATACAGCCTTCGTTCAGGCAGACCCCTCCCACCTCTGACTTTTCTACCAATACGGTCTCGGCCCCGAGCTGGGCGGCCTTAATGGCCGCCACATAGCCTCCGGGACCGCCGCCTAAAATGGCGATCTTAAAGTCCATTTCCCTCCCCCTTTCCTAGCTCAAAAGCAGGAGCCGCGGCTGCTCAAGAAGGCCCTTCAGGCGCTGCATGAACCGGCCCGCGCTCCCTCCGTCGATAAAGCGATGGTCGAAAGCCAAGGTAAGTGGGAGAATATGCCGGATCACGATTGAGTCGTCGTCGGCGACAACTGGCTTTTTGGTAATGGCACCGATGCCTAAAATCGCGGCTTCGGGATGCTTAATCACCGGGATACCTGAGAGGGCTCCCACCGCCCCGTAGTTAGTTACGGTAAAGGTCCCCCCCTGGATCTCATCCAGGGCAAGGGTGCGTTCCCTTGCTTTATCAGCCAGCTCTGCAACTTGCTTGGCTAGAGGCAAAATGCCAAGGTAGTTGGCATTTTTAATAACCGGCACCAAAAGCCCATCAGGCGTATCTACCGCAATTCCGATGTTGTACTGTTTCTTGAGCACAATCTCCTGCGTGTCAGCGGCAAAGGTCGCATTAAAGATGGGGAATTCCTGCAGGGTCAAAGCCGCTGCCTTAAGGATCAGCGCCATGTAGGTCAGTTTGACGCCTTCTTGTTCTGCCAGTTCCTTAGCTTCGCTTCTAAATTTTACAAGTTCAGTTACATCAATTTCTCCCATGACCGCCGCATGGGGAATCTCCTGTTTAGAGAGGGCCATGGTTTTGGCAGCGGCCTTGCCTAACTGTGTCAGGGGGACCCGTTCTTCCCCTGTTGGAACTGTCCCATTTGTTGCAGTTGACATAGCCGCGGGAGCTAGTACCGTACTCGCCTCCTCCGGAGGCCTGCCAATCTGGGCTGCCTGGCGAATGTCTTCTTTCATCACTCTGCCGGCCGGGCCGCTTCCCTGCACCTGGCTGATGTCCACCCCGAGCTCCCTGGCTAAATGCCTGGCCACAGGGGTAGCCAGAACCTTGCGTCCAGAAGGGGCAGAGGCACCGTTTTTCGCTTCTCTGCTTGTTTCCAGAACAAAGGAAGAGGTTTCCAGCATGCCCACGACGCCCGCGTTTTCTTCTTCCACTGCCTCCATCTGCTTTTCCTTAGGTGTGGGTTCGGGCTGCCGCTGAGAGGCAGCTGCGGAGTCACTGATAATCACTACTACATCGCCCACATTGATGGTGTCTCCGACGGCGCCATGGCGAGAGAGAATGGTGCCTCCTGCGGGGGATGGAATTTCCGCGTTGACTTTATCCGTTTCCACCAAAAACAGGGAGTCCCCTTCTTTGACCTTCTGCCCAACATCTACAAACCATTTTAAGATCACGCCCTCGGCAATACCTTCACCGATATCGGGAAATCTAAATTCAAGCATAGTCAACTCTCCCCTCTAGTAGTTGGCAACCTTTTTGATGTCATGGGCCATGCGCGGAGCGTCCAGAAAATAGTGGTGCTCGCCCCTGGGAATGGGAATGGTTACATCAAAGCCGGCGATCCGGGTCGGAGGTGCCTCAAGGTGCAGGAATGCGCCTTCGTTAACCAGGGCAATGAGCTCTGCACCGGGTCCGAAGGATTTGGCTGCCTCGTGGACGACCACAAAGCGGCCGGTTTTCTTCACTGATGCGATAACTGTCTCCCGATCAATAGGTGAGATGGTGCGTAAATCGATGACTTCAGCGCTGATGCCCTCCTCTGCCAGAAACTGCTCTGCCTTGAGCACTTCATGGATATAAGCGCCCCAGGAGACAACGGTCACATCTGTTCCTTCTTTTAGAATCTTGGCCTTGCCGATGGGAATGGTGTAATCCTCTTCCGGGACCTCCTGCCTGAAGGCCCGGTAGATCTTGGATGGCTCCAAAAAGATGACCGGATCGGGATCGCGAATCGCCGCCAGAAGCAAGCCNTTGGCGTCGTAGGGCGTNGATGGGGTGACCACCTTTAGTCCGGGTATATGCCCAAGGAGGGTATCCAGGCTCTCGGAATGGTGTTCAAGTGCCTTGATTCCNCCGCCATGGGGCATGCGAATCACCATGGGCAGGTTGTAGCGGCCCCGGGTGCGGTTCCGCATCCTGGCCACATGGGAGATGATCTGGTTGTAGGCAGGATAGATAAAGCCAGAGAACTGAATCTCTGCTACCGGCCTGAGGCCGTTAATGGCCATGCCTACAGCAGTGCCTACAATGGCCGATTCCGCAAGGGGCGTATCGAACACCCGCTTTTCTCCGTACTTTTTCTGCAAACCTACTGTGGCCCGGAACACTCCCCCTTCCAGTCCCACGTCCTCTCCAAAGACAACCACACTCTCGTCACGGCCAAGTTCCAAATCTAGGGTGTGGTTAATTGCGCTGATCAGATTCATAACAGCCATCTACTCCACCTCCTTGAGGTACTGCACATACTCTTCGTACTGCTCAGTCAAGTGCCCAGGCGTTTCCTGGAAATGATACCGGAAAATATCCTCCAATTTAGTTTCGCCAGATGCCTCCACTTTGCGGAAAACTTCCAGCGCTTCCGCGCCGTACTGCTCGCTGAGGCTGCTGTCTTCTTCCTCACTCCAGATGCCTTTATTAATCAGGTAAGCCTTCATCCGCTTCATGGGATCTTTGCTCTGCCACCTTTCCACTTCTTCATCCTCACGGTACTTGGTGGGATCATCGGAGGTGGTATGGGCGCCGAGCCGATAGGTGTAGGCCTCTATCAGGGTAGGTCCGCCGCCGGATCTGGCCCGCTCTGCCGCTTCTTTTGTGGCTGCATACATGGCCATCAAATCATTACCGTCAGCCAGGATGCCGGGAATGCCTGCAGCCACCGCCTTTTGGACAAGAGTTTCTGCCCGGGTCTGTTTCTGCCTGGCGACAGAGATTGCATACTGGTTGTTTTGGATAATAAAAACAACGGGCGCATTAAAGACACCCGCGAAGTTCAAGGCCTCGTTAAAGTCGCCGGTGGAAGTCCCTCCATCGCCAACATAAGCCACAGTTACATCCTTTTCACCTTTGATCCTGCTTGCCATGGCAATGCCCACTGCATGTTGCAATTGGGACGCAATCGGAACTGCAATGGGCAGCACCCGTACATCTTCAGGAAACTGACTGCCAAACTCATTACCGTACCAATAGAGATAGACTTTCTCCAGATCTACTCCCCGCAGCAGCCAGGCTCCAAGCTCGCGAAAGGCCGGCACTAGCCAGTCCTGATCAGCCATGGCCGCCGCGGAACCCACTTGGGCGGCTTCCTGTCCGGTATTGGGCGCATAGGTGAGCATGCGGCCCTGCCTTTGCAGTTTCAAGGCGTTGTCGTCGGCACATCTGGTTCTGACCATCACTTTATAGAGCTCCAGCCATTTTTGATCGCTGATTTCCGGAACAAGATCGGGCTGCAGAATTTTTCCTTCTTCATCCATAATCTGAAACATATTACCGTGCAATGGACCGTACTGTTCAATCAACATGGCAGCACATCCTTTTCAGATATAATTATTACCAATTTGGTTATATTAAGTATAGCAAGAATGAGAATCGTTTTCAATCACTTTATATAAAAATAGGCCAGGTACCGATCAACTTTGCTCCGTAGAGTCAAAAGGATCGAAAACCTGGCCTGGCATTTCTGCTATTTAGAGAAGAAAAGGCGGTACTACCAGCAATAACAGCAGTGCAGTCACAAGCATAAACAATGTTTCTTGTTCCTGCAGCACCTGCTGTAAGCGAATCTGGGCAATTGCATATGAGTCGGGCGCGTTAATCACAACCCGGTCGATGGGCTCACCGATCCTGGCAAAGAGCCGGGCCCCGGCGTTGCCGTCGACCATGCGCGATACCCCGTCGATCAGATCGTCTCCCCGGAAGAAATCTACCGTATACGTGAAGGTAGCAAAGGAACTGGGCTCGAGTTCGAATCCGAAAATTCGGACTGGGCGTGATAGGTCGATCCTCAGGGCTGGATCATCAGTGAAAAGGACATCTGGATTTGGGCTTTCCGAGAAGGGCGGCGAAGACCAGGTGGCCCAACCAAGTGGGACCGGTCCTAGCTTGGTCATGGGTGTACTGAAAGTTAGAGTAATGTCGTCGCCTGAAAGCGAATCAACGATACTTGCGAAAGGAATGCCCGAGATGTCGATCTTGGTTGTGGCATCGATATACAGCTGGCCTGGGTTGGGTATTGGTTCGCCGGCGGCACTTGCTGTAACTTCATCATCAAAGGCGAGGGACAGGCCCTCGATCAATTGGATCAACTTAATCGCTATTCGTAAAATTGATCGAGGGCCTGTCCCGAATTAAAGTGTTACCTCAACAGGGTGAACCTGGCCGTCAGTGAGGAGAGGGAGCTTGTTGCCTGCGATTTCTTTGCCGTCCACCGTTATCCGGGGGGCGCCTTTGCTCACGCCGCCGGGGTTAGAAATGCGAATTTGGTAGCGAGTGCCGCGGAACTCCCGCTCCACTCGGTACTCTCTCCAGGACGGAGGAATGCAAGGATCAATGACCAATCCATCCCAGTCGGGCTTGATGCCNAAAATCGCTTGGGTAATGGCTGCATAGTTCCAAGCGGCAGTGCCGGTGAGCCAGGAGTTCTTTGCCTGCCCGAAGTTGACTGCATCCCTGCCTGCAATCATCTGGGCATAGACATAGGGTTCCAGGCGGTGCANCTCTGAGATATCTTCGCGGTAGGCAGGACAGATCTTTTTGTAAAGCTCAAAAGCCCGCTCCCCCCGGCCGATAACTGTTTCTGCGATCATAACCCAAGGGTTATTATGACAGAAAATTCCAGCATTTTCCTTATAACCGGGTGGATAGGAGGAAATCTCCCCCAGCTCAGGATAATAGACAGAATAGGGCGGGGTGTTCAAAATGATGCCGTGTTCCGTCTCTAGATGTTCAGCCACCGAATCTAAGGCTAGCCTCGCCTCGCCAGTTTCCACTCCGATGCCCGCCATCACACAAAAACCCTGCGGTTCAATAAAGATCTTCCCCTCGGCGCACTCGTTGCTTCCTACCTTCTGCCCCGCTGCATCATAAGCCCTCAAGAACCATTTCCCGTCATAACCGTGCTTAAGGACTGCAGCAATCATCTTTTCCATATGGACTTGTGCCTGCTCAGCTTCGCCCGTCAGATTTCGCCTGCGGCAGATCTCAATAAAGTCGGGAGCAGCGTAGACAAAGAGGCCTGCGATAAACACAGACTCTGCCACTGGCCCTTCCGAAGGGCCGGTAGTTTGGAAAGACTCGCCCGGTTCTTCGGAGAAGCAGTTGAGATTGAGACAGTCATTCCAGTCTGCCCGTCCGATCAAAGGCAGTCCATGGGGTCCAAGGTTAGTAATCACATGGTAAAAGGACCGTTTCAAATGTTCAAAAAGGCTGGCAGTGTTGTCGGGATCGCTGTCGAAGGGTACCTCTTCATCCAGGATGGCAAAGTCCCCTGTTTCCTTGATGTACGCGGCTGTGCCCACAATCAGCCAGAGGGGATCGTCGTTAAAGCCTGAGCCAATTGCGTGGTTGCCCTTCTTGGTTAAGGGCTGGTACTGGTGATAGGCGCTGCCGTCCTCAAACTGGGTCGAGGCGATATCTAAAATCCGCTGGCGGGCCCGGGCCGGCACCTGGTGCACGAATCCCAGAAGATCCTGGTTGGAATCGCGAAAGCCCATGCCCCTGCCAATGCCAGATTCGAAGTAGGAAGCACTGCGGGACATGTTAAAGGTCACCATGCATTGATAAGGGTTCCAGATGTTGACCATGCGGTCCAACTTCTCATCGCCACTTTGGATCTGAAACTTGCTTAAGAGTTCTTCCCAGTAGGACTTCAGGCTGCCCAGCGCATCTTCCACTTGGGTGTCTGTCTGGAACTTGGCCATCATGTCATAGGCTTTAGTTTTGTTGATCACGCCCGGCTCGGCCCATTTTTCGCCTTTGGGATTTTCTACATAACCCAGGATGAAAATAAAGGATTTCTCTTCCCCAGGGCCGAGGTGTGTTTGAATCTGGTGGGAACCGATGGGAGACCAACCGCTGGCCAGAGAGTTTTTCGCGCGCCCGGACAGCACAGCTTCCGGATCGGCAAAGCCGTTGTACAGCCCCAAAAAGCTCTCCCGATCGGTGTCAAAGCCCGCAAGGGGACTGTTGACAGAGAAGAAGGCAAAGTGATTGCGCCTCTCTCGATACTCGGTCTTATGGTAGATGGTAGAACCCGCTACTTCCACCTCACCTGTACTGAAATTGCGCTGAAAGTTCGTCATATCATCCTGGGCATCCCAGAGACAAAACTCCACCAGCGAAAAGAGGGATACCGACTTAGGCCGATCCGTCTCGTTTGTGAGCTTAATCTGCATTATTTCCCCATTGAAAAAAAGTGGCACAAAGAAAAGCTGCTCTACCCTCAAACCGCCCCGAACACCTAGAATTCTGGTGTAACCAAGGCCATGGCGGCACTCATAGAAGGACAGTTCTTTTTTCATGGGCTTGAAACTAGGAGTCCAGCAATCTCCGCCGTCATTAATGTAAAAATAACGGCCACCGTCATCCAGCGGCACATTGTTGTACCGATAGCGTGTGAGCCGCCGCAGGCGTGCATCCTGATAGAAAGCATAGCCGCCGGCAGTATTGGAGATCAGGCTGAAAAATTCTTGCGAGCCCAAGTAGTTGATCCATGGGTAGGGAGTTTTTGGGGATGTAATCACATATTCCCGGTTTTGATCATCAAAGTACCCGAACTTCACCTTATCGCACCCCTTTTGTCATTTTCTTCATGCGTGATCTATTCACCGTTATCCACTTTTTCCCTTTCTCGAACTTCGCTTCCTGCCAAAGACAAAAAAAGAGCAAGCTCCCTAAATCCTCTTAGGAATGCCTGCTCTCTTGTTTAACACTGTTCTTTATTTGCTACGGCCGGTAATTCTCAGCTTAAAGGCCCTGATCTTTGTGATATGCCTGCTGGTGTAAATCACTCCGGTGACCAGTGCGCCAAAGGCAAGGCCTAGCAGAAAATCACCCAGGTTGTTATAAAAGTCGATTTCTGCCAAACCCCGAACCTGCAGAAACATGTGCATCCCTAGGGCAACCAGACCTGCAATTAAAATGTACCGCAGCCTCCGTGATAAAAGCAACTTCTCGCTGCTGCCGTAATTAGCAATTTGAAGCATTGCCTCTTCCCTATCCCTTTCCATAGCAGCCTCCTTTCTCGTCGCGTCGAGCAGCTCGCCGACAGTGATCCCGAAAAAGTTGGCCAGTGCAATCACTAAGTCAAAATCAGGCATGTTCACCCCATTCTCCCAGCGGGAGATACTACGGTTGGAAACTCCCAGTTCCTCAGCGAGCTGTTCCTGGGTAAGACCTTGCTCTTTGCGCAACTCCCTGACGAAACTGCCTATTTTCTCTTGACTCATTGCTGACCACCTCTTTCTACACCTACTCTAGCTTTTTCTGCTGGAAAAGAACACGACACAAAGCGAGAATTTCGCCTTTCCCCACAGGACAGTTGTGTCTGAGCTGGNGAGACAGGAGTGTCCCGGCCATTTCTCTTCAGCCTGCAACCGGGGCAAAAGACAGAACCAACAATTGTCTAAGGGNGAATATTATGGTAAACTAATGTCACAGATTTTTAATAAGGAGGGACGAATTTTGAGTAAAGAAGAAAGAAGAAACAAAGTAGTGGAAGTATTGAACAAAGCCAAAGCCATGGAGCTGCAGGCCATTCACCAGTATATGCATCAGCATTACATCCTCGATGATATGGACTATGGCGAGCTGGCCAAGCAGGTGAAGCTGATTGCCATTGACGAAATGCGTCATGCCGAAGCCCTGGCCGAAAGGATCAAGGAGTTAGGCGGAGAACCTACAACCGAACTGTCCGGTCCGGTAGTCAAGAGGCAGGAACTCAAAGAAATTTTCCCATTTGATGCCAATGAAGAAGAAGAAGCTGTCGAGGCTTATACAGAGTTTGCCAAGATTTGTCGGGAGAACGGCGACACCGTGTCAGCCCGTCTCTTTGAGATGATTATCGAGCATGAACTGGATCACTTTAACTGGTTTGATAATGTGGATACCCATATCGAAAACCTCGGAGATGCCTACCTCTCCCGCCTTGCCGGGACAGACGCATCCACCGGCCCTGCCAAGGGCTTTGCCTTTGGTGATGACGAGTAAGTGTTCTGACGTATTAAAGCCCCTGTCTAAGGGGCTTTTCTCATTGTATCTCCACTGCGTTGTGCTAGGCTTCCACATCAAGCAGGGAACCTAGATGGGGATTGACCGAGAGCTCCATCTGCTTAGCCGATTCGATCAACTTGAGCAGATCAGCTCCCTGCTCTTCCATCACATCTTTGGCCATTCCGGCCAGGCGAGTTCCTACTGCAAGCCTGATTTCCTGCGCCTTTAACGAAGAAGCAAGTGAGGCAATATTCATGACCATATCCGCCACCATCCTTTACTGCAGGCTACTCTTTCCCAGCTATTTTACTCCAAGTTCCCCCAGGAGTAAAATAGCGGTTCTGATTGCATCTTGACATACTTCCCGCTTATTTCCCCCGAACTTCTCTTTAGCTTCCTGATCCCTAGGATCATAGCCGAGAAGATCACGACAAAGCAGGGTACCTTTACGCTCCGCATATTTCTCCATAAACTCCAGCGTGCGCCCGCCCATTCTTCTCTTTCCGTCTAGATCGTCTGCAATGCAGGTTCCTTCCCTCAGGCCGAGCACCATCAGGGCACCGGTTACAGCGCCGCACACTTCACCGCAGCGCATTCCTCCTCCAAAACCTGCCGCCAGCTTAAGGGCAAGTTTAGCCTGTTCATGCTCTGCGAAGGCTCCGACAACGGACTGGGCACAGTTAAATCCTCCGTCAAATAATCTAAAGGCCACATCCACTCTATTGTTCATTGAAGTTTCCCCCCGCCTTGGTCATTAAAGCAGTACTTCCCTTTTCTCTCCAGCATTTCCTGCTGCTTGCGGTATTGAGGTGCTAAAAGGCTGGTCTGAAAAGGCACCCCAATTTGAGGTGCCTTTTCGCGTCAGTTGTGAAGGATTCGACAGGCCCCGCCTTCAGGAAAGTAAGCTAGGGAACCAATTGAATGTTTTCCAAGTGGGCAAACAGCTCATGGGTGGGAGGATCTCCGTAGACTCTCCCTGTTGAAGAAAAGTATTTAATCTGCGATCTGCCGCTGTCGCTGTAACCATGGCCAATCAAACCCGCCACATAGGTTCTGCCCCTTATGTCACCTCTGTTGTTCAGATCGCTGGCCTGAACTTCGGTAACATCATGACGGTTGTTTACCCTTAACCCTCCGAATAAACCTGCCACATAATCTGTTCCAGTGATCATACCGGTGTTCTCCAGTGACTCTAATGTCAGCGTCTCGATTGCGTAGCTCTGCGATTCGTTCTTCAGGCTGCCTGCAATGCCGCCAACATACTGGGCCCCGGCTATGTTGCCGTGATTAGTGAGGCCCGACATAGTGTAAGATCCCCCTTGGGGGCAATAGCCAAAGAGGCCCCCTACATAGGCTCCTTCGCCTTTGTAGTCAATATCCACTGTGTTGGTGCAATTTTTTCGCCCAATAACCCTGACCGGCAAGACCCCCAACATAGGCATAGAGTTCGCCGGAAACTGAGATATGCCCTGTAGCCTGCAGGGTTGAGCCTTTGTTTGTGCAGTTCTCCAAGCCGATGTTGACCAGTTTCCCGCCTATGCAGCCTGTGTAGGCCAGAGCTTGGATATTGGACGAGTTTGCCGCATTTTTGATATAAGACTGGCTGCTGTCGCTGTAACCGTCCCCAACCAGGCCGCCGACGTAAGTTTTGCCCTCAACATCACCGCTGTTGTGCAGATCAATCGCATGAATTACTGTGACGTCATGGCGGTTGCTGGCATTAAGGAATCCGAATAAGCCTGCCACATAATCTGTTCCAGTGATCACACCGGTGTTCTCTAGTGACTCTAACGTCACCGTTTCAGTGTTGTAGGTTTGTGATTCGTTCAACAGACAGCCCGCAATGCCGCCAACATAGTCCATGCCGCTAACATCTGCATGATTGAACAGATTGGAAAGAGTGTACGTTCCTTCCTTAACCCAGTAGCCAACCAGTCCTCCCACATATGAACATCGATCTGCGCTGATTGTGCCCTCTACCCGCACATTGCTGACGGTACCGGTATTGGTGCCGCATAGGCCCCCCACTCTGCTGTCTTTGCCCAAAACTGTCAGATCAACAGCCAGATGCAAATCCCTGATGGTTCCGTTATTAATGCCGAACAGTCCCACATTCTCTGCATCCTGCATGACGAGGGAATATGTAATGGTATGTCCATGTCCGTACAGGATGCCTTGGAACTCAGGTATAGGAGTCTGAAGTATTCCGGTCAAGTCAAGATCGCTTTGCAGTTCGAAGGTGCCGTAAGGATCATCTGTCAAGGCGTCAATAAAAGACTCCGGTGTCTATATTTCGATCGCTGCGGATGCACTGGCAAGACTGGCACCGCCAACGGCCTGTGCAACCAAAGGAATGAAAACTGC
>JGI24707J26582_10001835_pt1 | contig 16403 bp, 12 predicted proteins | sample BioPla1DNA1_FD_26582 | JGI IMG/M metagenome (IMG submission 26582) | reverse complement strand
CAGGTGTCTGCAAATAGGAATAAGAGGATATTTCTGCGCCGTAAATTCAGGAAGCGGGCAATCCCCTACGTAATTTTAGGAAAGGATGCGTCACTAGAATAAAGCATATCACAGTTCGAGAGATCAGTATAACAACAACTACATTCAGGCCTATAAATAAAAAGAGGCTGCCTGTTTTACCAGACAGCCCCTTAACTTAGATTATATACAGTACTTATTCGCTTTGTCCTTCCTTGTCACTGTGCTGCCATTTGTTTAGCAGCGGAGACAGTGCAAACACTACCACACCAGTTGCCAAAGCAATGATAAACAGATAGAAGAATACATTGCTGTAAATATGGATGGTCTTGGTAGGTCCCACAAAAGGATTCATCACATTACCAAAATTGGCATAACCGCCTTCCGGTTCGCTAACCATTTCAAGTTGCAACTCACGTCCATCAGCTACATAGAAGTTTTCAAGCACATTGATAGTACTGACTGATTTCTTGATTGCAGTAGAAGCAGGAACCTTCACATTCAAGGCAGTATTGATAGCCACTGGCGCAAACACTTCCTCGTTTGAAATAGTGATAATCATTTCACCATAGGTAACCCTTTCCTGCTTTTCAGTTTCAAATGCTCTGAAGCTGATTGTATCAACCACACCGGCTTGCAATACTGAATCAGGCAGTTCGTATGCATTGTAAACGAACTCATCGTTTTCAAATGTATAGCTTCCGTACTTAGCCTGACCATTGATATCAAAAGTAACAAGGTCGCCTGTTGGGTCAAGTAGCGGAGTCCTCAGACCTGTCCTGACTTCCGCACCAGGCTTCAGTGCCCGGTACACCCTGAAGATAGTATCATTTGTCACCTTTACCTCACCAACACCCTTGGCAACCTCAAAGGTAACAGCAAGTGGTTCTGAGTAAAGAGTGTCACTTTCATTAACCACATAGGTCCTGATCAGAAACGTGTCATTTCCAAGNAATTTGGCTTTAGCCTCGTACTGCAGACCTGTTTCCATAAACCTCTCAGTAGAGGTAAACTTAGCTATAGTACCACCAAGGAATTGAGCCATGGCTATTGAAAGGAACCAGGCACCCATAATCATACTTACCAGTTTGGCAGGAGCAAGACGAGTAACCATTGACAGTCCTACAGGAGACAAGCAAAGTTCACCAGAAGTGTGAAGCATGTAACCCAGTATCAGGAAGATCATAGATACCATACCATTGTCACCGGCAAGTGAAGCTCCCAACACGAATGCACCGAAACCAAGACCGAGGAGTACCAGACCCATAGCAAACTTAACAGGAGTATTGGGCTCCCTGTTGCGGCGAGACAGTGCTATCCACAGAGTTGAAAATATAGGAGCAAGCAGGATGATAAACAATGGGTTGACAGACTGGAATATCGAAGTAGGCAGTGTGAAACCAAACAACTGACGGTTTACATTATAGTCGGTAAACAGTGTGATTGAACTACCTGCTTGTTCGAAGAATGCCCAGAAAGTGATTGAGAAAAATGCAAGTACTATGATAACCCACATACGTTCCCTTTCGATCTTGGTCATCCTGATAGACATAATAAGTAATGNCAGGAATACCAGTCCCACAAAGGGAGGCAGGAAGTGGTCAAGCAGGTTGAAATTCCATAGCAGGATACCAATAAGCGGCACAGCAACGAAAGTACNTATGTAAATAAACATTTCCCTACTAAGGCCCAGAAAGACACTCTTGGTAAGCAGTGCAGGATTTGGAGGAGTTCCGTTATCGTCAGCAAAATTCTTTTTAGAAAGTGAGAAGTTGATCAAACCAGCTATCATACCGATACCGGCAAGACCGAAACCATAATGCCATCCGAAGAGTTCACCAACAAGTCCGCAGGTAAGTGGAGAAAAGAATGCTCCAAGGTTGATACCCATGTAGAAGATTGTAAATCCGCCGTCACGTCTGCTGTCACCTGGTTCGTACAGCTTTCCAACCATTGAAGAGATATTTGGCTTAAAGAAACCGTTACCGATTATTATGAAAGCCATACCGGTGAAGAAGAAGAACTGACTCTCGATAGTCATGGCAAACATACCGATTGCCATCATCACGCCCCCCAGGAATATAGCCTTTCGGTAACCAAGTATCTGGTCGGCTATAATACCTCCGATAAACGGTGTGGCGTAAACCAACGCCGTATAAGCAGCATAAATTCCGTAAGCTGTTGTATCACCATACAACATTTGCCTGGTCATGTACAGGATAAGTAGAGCCCTCATTCCATAGTAGCTAAACCTTTCCCACATTTCAGTGAAAAACAGGCTGTACAAACCCCTTGGATGCTTCTGTCCCATATTCTTATAAAATTAAATATACGTTTGCCCCCGCCCTGCTTTCAGAGCCGGTATGGTATCGAACACTAAATATTTCAAGAAAAACAGTTCAAAATTAAAACTTTTTGGGTGGGAAAAAGCAAACAATCGTCATAAATTGCTCTGCCGAGCAATTTATATCAGCTATTGAAAAAGTCCTGAACCATCCGTCTGATACTCTTTCCGGAGATCTTCGAATAGTCTACATCTTCCTTTTTAATGAAAACAAAAGAGGAAATATCATCCTGGGCCTTCATGCCCTGAAAATCACGTACTGTGCAGATAAAAGCGAGATCTGTAGTATAGACTTTGAAGCCGGAGAATACATACTCGTTAGGATAGGAAACGAAATACCTGTAGTCTTCGATTTCAAGACCGAGCTCCTCGCGAACCTCTCTGATCAGAGCTTCTTCGGCACTCTCATTACGTTCTACAAAACCTCCAGGGAGGTCAAGCATCCCTTTGTCCGGTTCGATACCACGGACAGTGAGTAACAGCTCTTTTTTTTCGTTGATGATAAGGGCTGCAACAGCAGCTGCAGAGTTAGTAAAAAAATGGAATTCACAACTGCCGCATTTGAACGAATGGTCCTTTTGCGGCAGGAAATGGGGTGAACCGCACCTGGGGCAGTACCTGATCACTATATTTGGTTCGGTTCTGTCCATTCTAGAATCCATTTAGTTTCATGGTCACTGTCGGAATCAGTAACAAAGCTCCGAGTATTATCATAATCAGGATCAAAGGAGCAATCCATTTTGCCCATTTGGCAAAGGGAATACGGGCAACTCCCAGCACACCGATCAATACTCCTGAAGTTGGAGTGATAAGGTTTGTAAAACCGTCACCAAACTGATAAGCCATCACAGTTGCCTGTCTTGAGAGTCCCACAAGGTCACTGAAAGGAGCCATAATTGGCATAGTCAGTGCAGCCTTGGCCGAACCTGAAGGTATAACGATATTGATTGCAGTCTGTATCATATACATAATCTCAACGGTCGCCACCTGACCCAGATCGCGCATTCCGCCGGCCATTGAGTGCAATATAGTATGAATAATCTTACCGTCTTCGAGAATAATAATAATACCTCCACCAAGGCCGACCACAAGGGCGGCCGACAGTATATCACCAGCTCCCTCGAGAAACAGTCTGGTGATATCATTCGGACCTTTGCCCATTGCAGCACCCGAAAGTACACCCATTGCAAAGAACAGAGCTGCAATTTCCATTATATACCATTCATAACCCATCACCCCTACAATCAGGAAAATAATTGTAAAGCCCAGCAGGTTTAATACAAACACTGCCGAAGACTTGCGTAGGGACAGAAAGCCGAAAAGAGCGAATACAAGAGTAAGGGCAGGAAGGAACCAAAACTCAATTGATTTCTCTCCTATCTTGAGTGCTGTTTGGGGGTAGTAAACTGAAAAGAGCACAAGTGAAGCAAGAATAGCAAAATAAGTGTACCATGAGGACTTAAAGGTAATATCCTTGTTATCGTCCTCTTTGGTGTGAACAAACTTGCGCCAGTGATCATCCTCCTCGTAAACAGAAGAAGCCTTAGGGTTGCGCTTTATCTTATGGGCATGGTGCAGTATAAAGCTTATACCTGCTANGTTAATCACCAACCAACATATCATACGATACTCTATACCTGAAAATAAAGGCAGTCCGGCAATACCCTGCGCTATACCGATTGTAAAGGGATTCAGGATAGCACCAGCAAAACCAAGTCCAGAGGCCACGAAGACCATTCCCACACCGGTAAGTGAATCATAACCCATTGATATGGCCAGTGGCACCAGTATTATTATAAAAGCTATGGTCTCCTCACTCATGCCAAACACGGCTCCAAAGATTGAGAACATAAGCATAATCAGGACAATAACTATATTGTTGGTCCCAAGCCTGCGCATAAATGAGTATTTGTCCAGTCCGGCAGTGAATTTCAAAAATGAACTGATACCTGCATCAATGGCTTTGGAATCGTTAATTATCCAGAATGCACCACCAATCATCAGAATGAAGACCACAATACCTGCCTGGCGCTCAAATCCATTGAACATGGCAGAAAAGACTTGCCAGGTCTGAGGTTGACTTTCAATATTATGAAAGACTGGCATCTCACCGGGAACCTCAGATGGACGGTATTCTCCACCCGGTACAAACCAGGTAGCAACTGCTGCAATAAGAATCAGGGCAAATACGATAACGTAAGTGTGGGGTATCTTTTTAAACATATAAAACAGATTTTGAAGTGGCAAAAATAAATTAATCTGCCGATTAATCAACCGGTATTAATCAGGAGTTATCGTTGCTTATGGTGTAATATAAACATAATACACAGGCCCTATTAACAATAATTAACATTAAGTCATTTCGTGTTATTGTAAATAATACAGATATTTGTTCGGGGATTTTTATAAAACTTGAATTTAGTTAATCAGTTTTTAAGGATGTGCAGCAATGCCATCCTTTTTTTTATGTTCCTGACTTAACATGAATTAACTAGATTTGAGTCATTTTCACCGATTTACAACATACCTTTGTCCCAGATTTCTTTTCATAGATTTGGATTTGGTTAACAAGGCTGATTTAAGGGGAAAGGGCAGATTTTTATAAATCTGTCCTTTTTTTGTTTTTGGTAATTCGACGAATTTTCTTACATTTCTGATACTTTAAATCATTAGTAAACTGTTAGCCAAGGTATGGACAATCTATTTTTGAAATATATGAGTGAGCGGAGTGGAAGTAAAAAGCGAAGAGAAGAAGCTCCCAAACTCAGAGGTCCGGTAATTACCATTTCCAGGGAATATGGATGCCCCGCCAAACGAATAGCCAGAAAACTGGCAGACACCTTTACTGAGAAGAACCGCAGATTGGGGCATGATGCAGAATGGAAGTGGATAAGTAAGGAAATCATTGACGAATCAGCTCGTCAGTTAAAACTATCCCCCTCAGTAATTCAGGACATTTCAAGTTATCGCACCAGAGGTTTTTTCGATCACCTTGCACATTTTTTCTCAGATGAGTATTATCCCGGTGATGTAAAGGTTAAGAATACGATAGCCAACTTCATTTACAATGCTGCAAGTGAGGGCAATGTAATAATCGTAGGTCGTGCTGCTGAATCAATAACAAAGGATTTCGAGAAGGCTCTGCATATCAAGTTGCAGGCTCCTATTGAATGGAGGGCAAAACAAGTAGCAGAAGCATACGGAATGACCTTCTCTGATGCAAAAAGAGAAGCACTCGAAATGGATAAACGTAGACTACAGTTTAGAAACTATTTTGAAAAAGACAGAGCTGATACTGATTTCTTCGATGTTATGTTTAACACTGCTACCATGACTGACGAAGAAATAATAGAGATGATATTGATAGTATCTGAAACCCGGGGCTTTGTTCTTTAACCCCGGGTTTTTTCTTTCACGTTTTATTGAAGACTTTTATTACTTCTTTAGTACATATTTCCGAAATATCTTACAAAGATTATTTACCTTTGGGGCTCCAAAACATCAGGCTGTTTGACAGACCATTCGCATTGGTAATAACTCCCAGGATAACCAGGTTCAACACAATAATATGAGTAAAGTAGTAATAATAATGGGCTCCAAGGCTGACCTTGAGTGGTCGTCCAAGATTGCCAAAACTGCCGCTGATCTGGGACTTGACCCGGTGATGCGTATAGCCTCAGCGCATAAGGTTCCCCTTAAATGTCTTGAGATAATCAGGGAATTTGAAAAAGAACCGGTGGTATTTATCACTGTAGCCGGTCGCAGCAATGCGCTAAGCGGATTTGCTGATGCACAAACACACTGCCCTGTGATTGCCTGCCCACCTTATGGTGACAAGTTTGCCGGTGCTGACGTTTATTCAAGCCTGAGGATGCCTTCGGGAGTAGCTCCCATGGTTGTTCTTGAGCCCGACAACGCCGCCCTCGCAGCAGCTAAGATAATTGGATACCACAACGAAGCCATTCGCAAAAACGTGATGGCATACCAGGAAGCGCAAAGGCTCAAGCTGGAGAAAGATAACAACGAGCTTCTCTAATGATAAAATCAGGTAAAGACACGATTTTTGCTTCAAAACTCATCAAGGAAGGCAAGCTGGTTGCCTTCCCAACCGAAACAGTCTACGGATTAGGGGCGAACGGATTTGATGCTAAGGCTGTTGCACGGATATTTGAAGCAAAAAAACGCCCTTCTTTTGACCCACTAATCTTACACATCTCTTCGATAGAAGAACTGCCGACGGTCTTTAAAAAGCCGATCTCACCGATGATTATGCAACTGGCGGAGAAATACTGGCCGGGACCACTAACCATTGTGGGGCCTAAGACTGCCAAAGTTCCGGATATTGTTACCTCAGGACTAAAGACTGTCGCAGTCAGGATGCCAAGGAACAAAGTGGCACTGAAAATGATAAAACAGGCCGGAGTACCGGTTGCCGCTCCCAGCGCCAACCTCTTCGGACGCCTCAGTCCAACGACACCGGAGCACGTAAAGGAGCAACTAAGCACCATAGATTATCTGCTCGAGGGAGGTAAGACTGATATTGGACTTGAATCAACTATTGTAACCGTCAATGGCAAAACCATCGAGATACTTCGTCCTGGTGGTATAAGCATGGACCAGTTGCAGCAAGATTTTCCTGGTGTAAATGTTGTTATGTCCGCAACGGAGAAGCATATTCAGGCACCAGGTCAGTTGCGTAGCCACTATTCACCTCGCAAGCCGCTTTATTTGCACGACAGTGTACCCGACAAACTTCCGGAATATGCTGCCCTCTTATTATTTGAACCGCATCCCATCCCTGAAGGAGCAAAATCCAAAATAGTTTTACTGTCATCCACAGGCGACCTGACCGAAGCTGCTGCAAATATGTTTGCCGTTCTGCATGATCTGGAAGATGATCCGGAAGTAGAACAGATTTATGCAGTGAGAGTAAAAGAAGAAGGAATAGGTATGGCCATTATGGACCGTATGAAGAAAGCAGCTTACCGCTACTCTCATTTTGTGGATGACCAGGGGATGGTAAGAGATGAGTCGGGCAACCTTCTTTAAACAGATTCTAAATGATATCTGATATTTTCAGATCGGAAAGGTATTAGCAAAAAATTTCTTTAATTTTGGAACCTGTTTTCAGAGTGCACAAAACCAAAGATATAAGCTTAATACTATGACTGAATTTAAGTATCAAAAACCTTTCCCAATCCAGAAAGATACTACAGAGTACCGTCTGTTGACTAAGGACTATGTATCAACTATAGAAGTAGAAGGCAGGAAGATATTGAAGGTTGACCCCAAAGGTTTGGAACTATTGGCCAAGGAAGCAATCCACGATGTATCCTTCTATCTTCGCGCTTCTCACCTTGAAAAGCTTGCCAACATACTTAAGGATCCTGAAGCATCAGACAATGATCGCTTTGTGGCTCACACTATGTTGCTCAATCAGGTTGTTTCAGCAGAAGGTGAACTGCCTACCTGTCAGGACACTGGTACTGCTATTGTGATTGGTAAGAAGGGTGAGAATGTCTGGACCGGAGGTCATGATGCAGAAGCCCTGTCAAAAGGTATTTTCGAAACATACAAGGAGAAGAATCTGCGTTACTCGATGGTAGTTCCCTACACCATGTTCGATGAAAAGAACACAGGAACAAACCTGCCAGCACAGATTGACATATACGCTGAAGGAGACAACTCATACGAATTCCTTTTCATAACCAAGGGTGGCGGTTCTGGCAACAAGACCTTCCTGTATCAACAGACCAAGGCTCTGCTTACAGAAGAAGCGCTGACCAAGTTTATCAAAGAAAAGATCAAGGATCTTGGAACTTCAGCCTGTCCACCATATCACCTTGCACTGGTTATCGGTGGTACTTCAGCCGAAGCCAATCTCACTACAGTCAAGAAGGCATCAACAGGTTATCTGGATCATCTGCCTACACAAGGAAACGACGGTGGCCAAGCCTTCCGTGACCTGGAATGGGAAGCAAAAGTTCAGAAGATATGCGAAGAAAGTACCATTGGGGCTCAGTTTGGTGGCAAATATTTCGTACATGACGTAAAAGTAATCCGTCTGCCAAGACATGCTGCCTCCTGCCCTGTTGGTCTTGGAGTTAGCTGTAGCGCCGACAGAAATATCAAGGCAAAGATTACAGCTGATGGTATATTCCTGGAGCAACTAGAGAAGAACCCTGCACGCTTTGTTCCCGAAAGAGCTCCGGAATTAGCCGCTCCAATCAATATTGATCTGGACAGGCCGATGGAAGAGGTACTTAAGGAACTTTCAAAATATCCTATCAAGACACGTCTTAACCTCAGTGGTACATTGATAGTAGCACGTGACATTGCACACGCCCGGATCAAGAAGATGATTGACGAAGGCAAACCAATGCCTGAGTACTTCAAGAAGCACCCTGTATATTACGCAGGTCCTGCCAAGACACCTAAGGGGATGGCATCAGGCAGCTTCGGACCTACAACCGCAGGACGTATGGACTCATATGTAGATCTGTTCCAAAGCCTGGGTGGGTCGATGATCATGGTAGCAAAGGGTAACCGTTCCAAGGCAGTAACCGACTCATGTAAGAAGCATGGTGGTTTCTATCTTGGATCAATCGGTGGACCTGCAGCTATTCTTGCCAAGGACAGCATTAAGTCTGTTGAAGTAGTTGACTTCGAAGAGCTTGGTATGGAAGCAGTTCGTAAGATCAGGGTTGAAAACTTCCCTGCCTTTATTATAGTTGACGACAAGGGTAATGACTTCTTTGAGGCAATGAAGTAAAACACCAGAAAAAGAACCCATCAGGAACTCCTGCTATTGTCCTTGGTAAGAGTTTCAGGTTTATAGGACAAATGGCTAGTCCAAATTAGGTATAATTGATTTATTAGGACAAACAGATGAGAGAGGCCGTCACTACCGTGACGACCTCTTTTTATTTATTGCAATCCCTCTCACTTTGAATCAGCTCTAATCCCGACACCTTATTAATGTTTTCTACCGGTCTCATACCTTTCTTTATCATCTGAAAAATACCCATTTATCAAAACGCTGTTGAATTCAAATCAAAATTTCAGGAACTTAAGCACACTATTTAGCCTATTTGTTAATCTATAAGAATCTACCATGAAAAAGTCAATCATCCTAACCATCAGCCTGCTGATGGCTGGTGCATTTGCAGCCAGTGCACAGGACTGCACCCTATTCTTTCCGCAAAAGGAAGGAACCAAACTGACTTATGCCAACTATTCCAAGCCGGGCAAGGTCGACTCATACCTTACATATTTGATCAAGAATAAGAATAGTGACCAGAGCAGAATTACCATCGAGGCTGAGAACCTCAATGCAAAGGGTAAATCTGAACTAAAGTATGAGTTTGATGCATGGTGCGAAGACGGAAGCTTTTACATCGACATGCGCAATATGATCTCGTCGATGCAGGTAAAGGATATCGAAGGCTTTAAGATTGAGACCAATGATNTGCATTTCCCTTCAACCATGAAAGAAGGACAGCAACTAAAGGACGCCTCCATGAAGATGAGTATGCAGGGCCCTATATCAATGGCTATGTCGGTCAGCATCACCAACCGGAATGTAGAAGCAGTTGAAGACATCAGCACCCCTGCCGGAACTTTCAAGTGTTACAAAATCAGCTCAGTAGTAAAAAGTGACATGGGCTTTATCAAGGTTGAAAATCAGGTAACCGAGTGGTATTCAGAAAATATTGGTATGGTAAAGTCAGTAACCCAAAACAAGGGCAAAGTAATCAGTACCTGCGAACTAACTAAAGTTGAATAGTCTGTTTTCCATTTAGTAAGTAAAAAGGGGAGTACCGCTCGCAAGCGGTGCTCCCCTTTTCGGGCATTTGCTATTTGCTGTTACTTGTCAATCCCGACAGTACAGTTCTACATTTATTCACTTTATACCCTGCTAATATATTTTGGGAGTGAATGTCAACATAACGTAGAAGAAGTGGGAATATTTTGTATCTGTAATTCCTTGAATATCCTTTAGGTTGTCGGTTGGCAGGAAGAAAGCATAACCACTTTCGAAGGCTCCTGACTTGGAGAACTTATACTTAAGCACTATNTCATTTTCAAAACCAAGGTTCTTATCGATAGTACCAATTATTGTACCTCCTTCGTTATATTTATTGACTTCCTGAGCAAGGGTGAAATAGTGGCTAGTGTTTTTGATATTTACCTTTTCATTGATTGCATAATCGAAGTACAGGTAGATATCACCAAGACCACCACCCCGTGTATCAGTAGCAAAACTCCTGAAATAGTCAATATCGCCAAAATTACCGTGACCACTGGCATAGATGTAGTCGAACAACCTATCCTTGTTTGTGTCGTCTTTCTTCCTACCTGAGAGGTAAACACCGGCAAGACCTGTTTTCAGATCGCCTGTCTTAATGCTGGCACCTGCTGCAAGCAAGTATGCACTAACATCAACATTTGCCTTGTTTTTACCATATTGGTAGTAAGCATTACCGAAAGCAGAAAAGTCTCCCTTTTCAATAACTGAATACAAGCCTGTAGTATGTCTGAAGCGGATTGTATTGGACTCGTCCGATTCGGTAATACCAGAAGAAAGGTGGGTTAAAGAAGCCGATAATCCATTCTCGCCCTTATGGCGAAGCCAGAGCAGATTAAGTGATTTGTAACGGTTAGAGCGGTAATAGTTGTTTTGCAGAGTCTGACTGGCTGAGTTCCAGGCGGCACCAAGATGGAAATCCCACTCACCTGATTTATACTTGTAAAGCAACGCATCATGTGAAGTACCGCGTTGGTTCCAGTTTCCTGCAGACAACAGAAACTGGTTATCGTAGTTCCACACCTGCCGACCTACAACGAGCCTGCTATTCTTGAGGAACTTAAAATCAACCCAACCTTCGAAGAGTTCAAGAGATGGTTTATTATTACCATTTACCTCATCACCCCATACTCTGACATCCTGGGGTGAGAAACGCAGTTTAAGATCTTCATTTTCAAAGTTTACAATAATTCTGGTACGTTGAGATACAGAAACGTGGGCTTCATTGTCTTCACCAGCCAGTTTCTGATAACCGTCACGGTACTCGCCGCGATTACGTAACTCTGTACCAACACTAAGTTGGGCATTAGCGACCTGAGTCAGGGCCAGGATTGAAACAAACAGAAAAACTTTGCGCATGGGTTAAAATTTAACGTTCAACATTCAATTCGTTTATTGTGGTTGAAAGGTGAAATTCGCAAACGAATGTATTAAATTTTTGATTTGGCGATGCTATCGCCCTCAAAAAGAGGTATTTATACCCATCAGCCGTGTTTGCCTGATTATCACCACATTTATAATGCGCAAATTATGAAAAGAGGATAATTGTCATCTATACCCAATTTAGGGCATCTTGCTCCCATAACCATAGTACAACAATGCGGCTACGTATTAATTCCAATGTCAGCTTCCCTCACCTACACAGAATGCATTTATCGAGCAAGTTAGTGGTACATATCGCTAAAGCTGTCAGGAGCCTGTCTAATATTAAGTTGTCTGAAAAAGGGTAAGTCGACAATCACACCCTGATCTTGTGGCCTTTGAGGGCATAGTAAAGTATATAGAAGAAGATGGGAACAGCAATCCAGTATGCATTCTGAGCACCTAAGGCGTCCTTTGCTACTCCATATAATGGAGGAATCAATGCACCACCGACAATGGCAATTACCATAAGCGATGAGCCTGTTTTTGTGAAGCGACCCAAATCTGTCATAGCCAAAGGCCATATTGCAGGCCACATTAGTGAACATCCTAATGCCATTAATACCACAAAGTAAATAGACAGCTCCTTGAGGCATTAGCACGACCGATAACGAACCGACAACTGCTATTACAGATACAATAAGCAGGGCTTTTGACTGACTTATATATTTAGGGATAAATACAATACCGGCAAGATAACCTGTAACCATACCAACCGGGGCTATCCAGGCATAGTATTCAGGATTGGGCATTCCAAGACTCTCTGCATAGTCTACCAATGTACCCAGTGAAATTGTCTCAGCACCAACATATAGAAATAGAGCAAGTACACCCAGTAACAAATGTGGGAATTGCCAAATTGATGTCTTTCCTACGGCATACGGACACTCATCGGCACTGCTCTCATCCTCACCGGCTGCCTTGACTTCAGGAAGTGGAGATAATAATGCAAGCAAACCAAGCAACAGGAATACTGCAATTATAATGATAAAAGGTAGCTGTATATCAGCCAGACTTACTTCATTTACACTCTTTCCTATTACCAATGCTAAAAACATCGGAGCAACTGGCCATGCAAGTTTGTTGGCTATACCCATTATACTGATTCGCTTTGCAGCACTCTCAATCGGACCCAATATGGTCACATAAGGGTTTACTGTTGCTTGTAGAAAGGTATTGCCCATACCACTTATAAAGGAGGCTATCAAAAACAATGTAAGACTTTCCATCCTGGCTGAAGGCAGGTATAGAAAAAAGCCCAACGAGAACATCAGGAAGGACAATGCCATGGTCTTCTTATAACCAATCTTTGATATTACCAGGGATGCAGGATAGCCGAAAACTATAAAGGCACTGAAAGTAGCAGCCAAAACAAGATATGACTCTGATGAAGAAATATCCAATGCCTGATTTAATAAGGGTATAAGGTAACTGTTTATTCCAAGGGCAAAGCCAATGGAGAAAAACATAGTTCCAAGTATTACAAGTGGTAATGCATACGATACGGCCTGCTTGTCAGCTGAAGTTTGTGTGCTCATAATTTCAATAAAATACTCTTATCCCATTTACTTTGGGATAAGAGTATAAATATAATTCTTTTTGTTCTGCTTGCACGCTTTCACACCAGCAAGGTTAATCCACCTGAGGTTTCTGTAACCCATAGTTTTGAATACGCTTTTCAGCACAGGCTTCTTTATAAGGTTGCCAGTCACCAAAGAATAGAAAATGCTGAACCTGTTTCTAAGCTTCGCACTACTGTAGTAATCAGGGGATACAGAAAGGTCTTCACTTCAGATTTCACAACTTAAATCAGCTTCGATCAAGGGTTTTGCACCTTTATAAAGCGAAACTCAGCATGATTGGGTGCGTTCTTGTTTGTATGAGTCCAAATGATAATATGAGTTCCGTCAGTATTCTTCTCACCCGAAGCATTCATTACAAATTTTGTATCTCCGGATGGACGTAAACTAAAAATATCGTTGTTGTTTTCCGAATAGCATGTCCACAAGTAGGGCTTATCAACAGCCCGCACCCGTAATCCGTCCTTCAGAGTACCGCTCAGACCCAGATACTTTCCGTTCTTCATCCTCAGGGCGACTTTACCATCACCCTTGTTCTCCACATAGTATGCCTGGTTGCTTGTCTTCTTCCTCAATTCGGCTGCCCCAGATGCATCAGTATTCGGATAGTTGTTCATAGCCCTCAGGGTGTACCATCCCTCAGCCATAGCCTTTGGCTTGACTGTAGCAGTGCTTTTGGAAGTTGATGCTGTGCTTTTTGTCGTGGATGTGGTACTGCTTGTCGAAGTCCTCCCTGCAGTTGTGGACTTCTTTTCGGCTACATTGATTGTAAACTTACCTATAGTCACATAGTTGTACCTTACCTCGACAACTTTGGAACCTGAGGTAGAGAACTGATAACCGCCACCGCACTGCGAACCAACACCTATCATGGTGTTTGAGATTGATGTGAAAAAGGTGACCTCACGTGGTTCAACTGGAACTTCCTTCCCTTTGGAATCATAGGCTACAACCTTGTAGCCATCAACATAAAAACGAAGAGCGGCAAAACTTTCTCAAGTCTTGCCGCCCTTTCGTGATTCCGGAGGGACTCGAACCCCCAACCTCCTGGGCCGTAACCAGGTGCTCTATCCAATTAAGCTACGGAACCGTTCCAAACTGCGGTTTGATTTCTCAAATGCGCTGCAAAGATAGGAATATTGCACAATATCAAAAACACTTTTNGAAAAAAATAACCGCGATTTGAGCAGGAGGTTTGAAACTATCAGTTACTCACCATATTCATAAGTCAGCTCCTTTTCAAAGTCGTCCCGGTCGCTGAAATTTTTAGCTTTCAGGATGAAAGATACTGAATTTGATCCCTCTTTCTTTAATGCCGCAAGATTGAATGATACAGTNCCCTGCATCAGGTAGTTCTTCCTGTCATCCCGCCTGTTGTGTCGCAGTTCAAGGACAGGCAACCCATCTTCATTCTCAGGATTGTCAACATCCTGAACCAGGTTGATAAAATGTATAGTTCCTCCACCGCCATACCTGAAGATAATTGTAAGATAGTCGCCGGTAAACCAGTAATCTCTTATCTCAACCGGATCATGCCCNATGCTATCCTCCTTCTCAGGTGTGAGCATAAAGATACCCTTTGTGAGGATCTCGCTCATATCATTAATCTTGACCCAATAGTCTATATCCTCTCTCCCATTAGTGTCACCCAGGATAGTATANTTGACCCAGACTCGCATCCCATCATAAACATTAAACCACGGAATGGACGATGACGAGGGGTACAGTACATCTCCATTATCTGTGGTTATCACATAGGGTTTTGTTCCGTAAGTTGAAACCGTTCCTGTTGTTACCCAATACTTACCCAGAGAATAGGAGTCATCATCATCCTCGCACGCAGGCAATAAAAACACAAGGCTCAACAGGCTGCTCCACAACAAAAACTTTTTCATACTTCTTACTGTTTAGTTTGACATATTTGATTTGTCAGTTTCTCATTGTCTGATCAATTGATGTTGTTTTTCTGCCATGGTTGCTTATATCAGGTAAAATTTCATATTTGACTGAGCCTGCATTCCTTTTGGTCTGAGAATTGTACCATAATTTCATTATTTTAGCGATCTCACTTAAGATAACATTAGCATAGTATGCACACTATATTGATCCGCTGCCTGTCACCACGGGTAATTTTAGCAATCACCTTTCTAAGCCTGACTCTTAATGCCTCAACAGGAAATTATCCTCAATGGAATTTCCACTTTCCGCTAAGTAACCCAACGACAATTAGCGGCAGTTTCGGGGAAATCCGCACGGGTCACTTCCATGCTGGTATTGATTTTACAACGGATCAAAGAACTGGTTTTCCAATCACCGCGATTGACGACGGTTATGTAATTCGTATTGCTGTATCCCCCACAGGATACGGCAAGGCTGTGTACATAGCCCATCCCAATGGCTATACTTCGGTCTATGCACACTGTGAATGGTTTTCCGATAAGATAGATGCTATAGTTACCGAATTGCAGTACCAAAAGAAATCCTTTGCCCTGGATGTTAACTTCCAGCCAGGTGAAATCCCGGTCAAAAGAGGCGAACTCATTGCCTTATCAGGCAACTCGGGGGGGTCAGGTGGTCCTCACCTCCACTTCGAAGTTCGTGAAACTGACGGAGAACGCCCCATCAACCCGCACTTCTTCGAAATGCCTGTCACAGATGAAACGCCCCCGGTGATCGAGGCTATTCGCATCTACCCTCTTGATGAAGGCAGTACTATTAACGGCAGCAGCCAACCACTATATATTCCTGCTGTCTTTCATGATGGTCGCTACCACCTCAAAGGCAACCCCGATATCATGGTTAGCGGCACGATAGGTGTTGGCGTCCAGACTATTGACTATGCCGGGGAGAATTGGAGACGTAACGGCATCTATACAATCAAACTGATGGTAAACTCGAGCCAGTGGTTCATGTCGAGTATGGACGGCTTCCATTTTCATGAGACACGCTATGTCAACAGTCATATTGACTATGCTTTCAGGAAAAGCACCGGAAAGACCATCCAGAAAAGCTTTGTTGATGAAAACAACCGACTGCCAATATACACAACCACACCGGAGCGTGGCCGTATTCAGACCCAGCCCGGCAAGTCTTACGACCTGGAATATGATATAGCTGACCCATATGGCAATATCTCGCGTCTTTCCTTTAAAATGAAGGGAATTGAAGCAGGTCCGGAAGCAACCAAGGGTGCTGAACAACATCTACTTTACATAGATCCTTTCAATCCGTA
>JGI24707J26582_10001833_pt1 | contig 16410 bp, 11 predicted proteins | sample BioPla1DNA1_FD_26582 | JGI IMG/M metagenome (IMG submission 26582) | reverse complement strand
TGTGCCCAAGGAGATATCTTTTGAAGCATATAAAATAATATTCGATTCTCCTAATATGCTCCTAAAGGCATATGCGGTTACAATAGGTATAACCGTAATAGGTGCACTTTTAGGGCTGTTTTTAACGTCAATGGCTTCTTATGTACTGGTTAGTAAGGATTTTAAGTATAGAAATCATTTTAGTTTTTATTTTTACTTTACTACCATTTTTGGAGGAGGACTTGTTCCCTGGTACATAATGATGGTCAAGTACTTAAAAATGAAAAATACTTATACATCATTAGTTTTCCCGTTGCTTATGAATGTTATATATATACTCATAATGAAAAACTTCATGAAATCTATTCCCGATGCAATTTTTGAGTCTGCAAAGCTGGATGGTGCAGGTGATTTCACAATTTTTATTAATCTCGTTCTTCCTCTTTCGAAACCCGCACTGGCAACCATAGGTCTTTTTATCGCACTAAATTATTGGAATGACTGGTATAATGCCATGCTATTCATTGACAAGCAGGAGTTGTATCCGCTTCAGTACTTCCTGTACAACATTTTAAGCAAGCTGGACTTTATTAACCAATCGGCTTCAAGATCCGGGGTTCCTGTGCCGCAGATGCCGTCAGAACCTATGAAACTGGCTATGACTGTTGTGGCTACCGGTCCCATTGTCCTACTCTATCCATTTATACAGAAATATTTTGTTAAAGGAATTACTATAGGAGCCGTAAAAGGATAATTCCGGTTTTCCGGTTATCAATAGTATAATATATATTGAAGGAGGCTATCTCATGAAAAAACAGACAAGAAGTATTTCTATTCTCTTGGCATCAGTTTTAATGTTTAGTGTTCTCTTGTCCGGATGTGGACAGGGCGGCCAAGCTCCTGCTAGTCAGAGCAGTGAACCAGCTTCTCAGACCCCGGCCGAGTCTACACCGGCAGATGAGACCAAAAAAGTTGATACATCTAAGGAAGTTACTTTAAAAATGTATTTACTGGGTGACAAATCAAAGGATTTTGACCTTGTATACGGCGAACTGAACAAGATGCTAAAAGAAGACATCAATGCTACTGTAGAAGTCAGCTTTATGGGTTGGGGAGATTATACTCAGAAATATCCCTTGGTCTTTGCTTCAGGTGACGAATTTGACTTGATTTATACTGCAAACTGGGCTTATTACAATAATCAGGCTACAAAAGGTGGATTTATGGAAATAACGACGGATATGTTGGATACTTATGCGCCAATGACCGCTGCATCTATTTACGATGATGCTTGGGAACAGGCGAAGGTAAATGGCAAGGTGTACATGCTGCCAATGAACTATAAAGAGCTTAATGCTTATGTTTATATGGTAAGAGGCGACATGATGGCTAAGTACGGTATCAGCGATATTAAGAATCAAGATGACTTTGAAAAATATCTGGATGCTATTGCTAAGAATGAAAAGCAAATGATTCCGTTGGACATTGGTTCAGATTTAGATTTTGATACTCTGCTGAGATTTGAAGTATTGGCTCCTGCCAATCTTGACTATATGGAGCCGCAGCAACTAAATCACTTCTTTGATCTTGGTGATAAATCGGGCAAAATAGTGAATGTTATTGAAACACCTGAATTTTTAGAATTTGTAACAAAGATGAAGGATTGGAAAGACAGAGGCTTTTGGTCAAAGAGTGCTCTTGTAAATAAGGTCTCTTCAAAGGAATCCTTTGTAAATGGAAAGAGCGCATCGGCGATTATGAACCTTGCAACTGCCAATGGTACTTATTCCTCGGTTAAGGCAACTAATCCAGAGTGGGATGTTAAAGTATTTGACGGAATGGGTGGCAAAGGTATTCCGATTAAACCTTATATCCAAAATGGAATGGGTATTAATGCAAACAGTAAAAATCCTGAAAGGGCATTAATGTTCCTGGATTATGTAAAGAACGATGTGAGGTATGCTGACCTTGTTACTTATGGTATAAAAGGGATTCATTATGATTTAACAGCCGAAGGTAACGTAACTCCTCTCGAAGATTCTGCCAACTATCCTATAGATGGTAACTGTAATTGGGGTTGGAGAGATGACAAGCTGTTTAGGCAGGTTGACGGTGGTATTCCAAATTATAATGAAATCCGTAATGCATGGGAAAAGGTAGCTTTGACCAACCCTGTTCAGAATTTTACCTTTGATGACTCCAATGTAAAGAATGAGGTTGCAATTGTAACAGACTTATGGAAAACCGACTTTAAAGTTGTTGTAATGGGTTTTGTAAACAATCCGGAAAAAGAAGTGCAAAAATTAATTGAGAAGTACAAGACAGCAGGTAATGATACGATAATTTCAGAACAACAATCACAGATTGACGGATATTTAAGTGGTCTAGCACAATAAAAAAATAAAAAGTTATTTGGGTTGTCTCAAAACATGGTACATGCCATTCTGATGCTATAAATTCGCCGAAGAATCTTTAAATGATCTTTCGCTGCGCACAGGATTACAAACAGTTTTGAGACATCCCTAAATCTTATGAAATCAGACATATCTATACTAGAATTTTTCTACAATGCTCAAAGCATAAATAATTTCTCTAAAATTAAATATAGTTTAGGAGGGAAAACCATGTTGAAAAAAATCATTTCATTGGTTTTATGTACTGCAATGGTAATTGGATTATGTATTACATTCCCCCAAGGAACAACAATAGCTAATGCAGCACCGGCTTTTGCAAATGGTGCTGATATAGGCTGGCTTAATCAGATGGAAAATATGGGGATAAGCTGGCAGAACAGTAGCGGTGTTCAGAAAGATCCCCTACAAATTTTAAAAGATAGCGGAGTAAATTCGGTTAGATTAAGAGTATTCGTTAATCCTCCATCAAACTTTACTTGGCAAAAAACCCCAAATGAAACATGTATTCTGGGTTATGGTGATAAAACTGGTGTGGTTTGGATGGCGCAACGCGCTAATGCTCTGGGAATGAGAATCATGATAGATTTTCATTATAGTGATCATTTTGCAGACCCCGCTTACCAAGACAAACCTGCCGCATGGTCAAACTATACTTTTAGCCAATTAAAAACGGCTGTATATGACCATACCTATGATGTTATGTCGGCTCTTGCAAATGTAGGCATCTACCCCGAATGGGTACAGGTAGGTAACGAGATTAACGCCGGGTTACTATGGCCTGAAGGTAAATATAACAATTTCAGTCAACTAAGCCAATTGCTAAATAGTGGATATGATGCTGTCAAGGCTGTAAGCTCCTCGTCAAAGGTGGTTACTCATCTAGCCAATGGCTATGATAATAGCGTGTTTAGATGGTTCTTTGATAATTTTATTAATACTTACGGCGGTAAGACTGACGTTATAGGAATGTCATATTATCCTTATTGGTCCGGTGTTGATTATACTCAGAATATTAATGCATTAGGAACAAATCTAAACGATATGGCATCTCGATACAATAAGGAAGTAATGGTTGTAGAAGTGGGCGGTCTTGAGAGCAACGCAACAAATACATATAATTTACTAAGGGCTACCATTGATAAGGTTAAGGCTGTACCAAACAGCAAAGGACTAGGAGTTTTCTATTGGGAGCCCCAGGCTAATTCAACCGTGCTTCCTGACGGATATTCATTGGGAGCTACCACTGCGATTTCCAATACTGTTTTAAGGTTCACATCTGCAATAGATGCATTTAAATCAAACTCTGAAAACTTCCCCGATACTTCAGCTACATATGCAATATATAATAGAAACAGTGGTAAGGTGCTAAACGTGGTGGGTGGATCAAGTACTGATGGTGCTAATATTGAACAGTACACCTATAACGGCTGGAATAGCCAAAAGTGGAAGTTCATAGATTCAGGTAATGGATATTACAAAATCAAGAATGTCCAAAGCGGCAAAATAATGGATATATATGGTAGGTCAACTGCTGATGGAGCTAACAACATTCAATGGACTGATAATGGCGGATATAATCAGCAGTGGCAACTTATTAATGTTGGAAGCGGTTACTATAAGATAAAAAATCGAAACAGCGGGAAAATTCTTGATATTGAAGGTGCTTCAACAGCAGACGGTGCATTGGATATTCAATGGTATGACAATGGTGGTTATAACCAGATGTGGTATTTTGTAAAAGTTGATTAAGTGATATAGACTATCTTCCAAAGATGCACTCATTACTTGCGTGCATCTTTGGAATGATTAATATTATCTATACTGAAACGAGGTAAAGATGTACAGCTACATATTTGACATTGGTGGAGTACTGTTAAATTTCGATTATAAAAATATTATAGAAACTCTTTCACAAAAAACAAATTGTGAAACAGACAAAATTGGCGACTTACTATTCAAAAAGGAATATATATATCCTGTCGAAACTGGAAAAATTACGGGCAAAGAATTTTTTATAGGATTTGTACAACAAATAATGCCCCAATTGACTTATGAAGAATGGATACTTCATCACATAGACAATTGTACTGTAAATAAATCAGGCATTGATTTGCTCCTGGAATTAAAGGGACGGGGAAAGGATGTATATCTTCTCAGTAATCTGGCCGAGTATCACAAAATTGCATGGGAAAAATCATACCCCGATATTTTTAAAATTTGCCGTAAGAATTTCCTTTCTTATATTATGGGATGTCATAAACCGGAAAGAGAAATATATTTGAAGGTTTGCAATGGAATAGGGAAAGAGGCAGGTCTATGCGTTTTCTTTGATGATACTAAAAAAAATATTGAAGGAGCGATAGGTGCCGGTTTAATAGGCATACAATTCTCAAACGAAAATATTTCGAAAATAAAAATGATGATTAATGAATTGGAACCTTAAATTCATTTGACGGAGGAAAAAAGTATGGGGAAATTTATTTTAAATATAATACATAGACCTGAGATGGTACCGGAATATGCAGAAAAAATCACCGGCCAAGGGAAAAAAGAGGATATCAGCAGAAAAGATTTATTAACCGAATCTCTTGATATTTTTAAATTACAGCAGCAAATAGCCCATGAAAATGGATTCAAAACTACTATTCAGATGACATATGCCAGCCTGTTTAATGAGGAAGCCGTTGAACTTGCAAAAGAGCACCATGAAAAATATGGGGATGAAATAAGCCTTACNTTACTGGGCTTACCTTGTAAGGAATTCAGAGAAAAGTATAAAACCAAAGATTTTTGCATTTGGATGTTTTCCATGGAAGATAAAAAATCGATAGTGAATGATGTTTTTGAAAAATTCTATTCTATGTTTGGATTTTATCCCACCTCAACTGGCTCATACTATATGGATGCCGAACTGATAAACTATATTAAAGAGACATACCCGATGGTTAAGTGTGCGGTTACAAGCTGTTGGGAGGAAGGCCCAAAGGCGTATAGAACATGTAACAATTCATGGTACACATTCTTAGACGGTGGTCCATGGAATCCATGGATACCATCCAAGCAAAACACACACGCACCTGCAGCCAGTGAACATGAAGACAGCGGAATAGTGGCAATACCTCATCTTTCCAGGGATCTACTGGCTTGCTTTGACGGAAACGGTTCAAACTTCGGTACACATCCTCAGAATGTATTGAGAGGAATGATATATAAGAATGGAGAATACCCGTACCTTTATAATTTGATAGACCAATACCGGTCTCTTGAAAAATATAATAGCGGTTATGCTTATAATATGATGTTTGTAGGGCCGGGCTGGATGAATAAAATGGGCCGTTGGGAAGCTACTTATGAGCTTCTTGTAAAAAGCTATAAAGATGGAATGGCATACTATGGTTCGTTAAGGGATAAGAATGAGCTGGAAGACATGACAATGAGTGAGTTTGCCGACTGGTACCGAGAGAATAAGAGCTATACTGAGCCGGAATGTGCACTTTGGAAGGATATACTTTACGGTTCTGATAAACAGCTATTCTGGTATTCAGATCCTTTTTTACGCACCTGTCTGGATATGAACCAAGGTGGAGCAATTATTGACTTAAGACCATATATAGCAAAGTTAGAACGCCCTATAGGGATCGGTACAAAAAATGTACATGATGCATCCTATCCGTATCTGGTTCAGTCAATGTACAGAGCAGGATATTTTACTCACTATGTGGGTGAAGGGACCATAAAGAGCTGCAAAATAAGCTATGAAGGGGAAGAAGTGGACCTCTGTCTTTGTAGAACTAAAGCCAGTTTTTCACAAAACGGAAAAGACCGAGTATTAACTCTTGATCCGGTTGAAATAGAATTCCGTGATTTAACAATTAAACTGGTATCAACATTTACATTCACCGAGGGTGCCGGAGAAATCAAGATTTCAAGAAAAATATCAGGAATGAGCAATCCTGATGCAAAAATAACTCTAAATGAGTATATAACTGCATGTTATGGCACTACCGAGTATCCGGAAGATATGACCGGAATTACATTGAAATTGACTGATGGTAAAGCTGTGAAACAAATCGACTATAACTATAAATGTCGTGAAGAAAAAATGACCGAAGTAATTGAGGTTGAAGCAACGATTCCACAAATTGGTACAAGGCTTAGAATTCGCCCGGCTGATGGACAAATTCATGGATATATAAATGAAGGATATGCGTTTTCACCTATGTTTACTTTGGGTTTAACAAAGGAACTATCAAATGAAGAGGAGATGATTACATGGCTCAGGCTGGAAAAGGCAGACTAAATTACAGATGCCCATCATGTTTTATGAGAGACTTGGATATGGATATGTTTTATGATAAGCAAAAAGATGAGTATTATTGCCTCAGATGTCAATTTACAGGTAATGAAGCAGATGTATTAAAGGGTAACGATATGTGCCGAATTAAGTACAGGAGCATGTTAAAAAGGATTACAGTGTTTAGTTAGAATATAATTGTTTCTATCATTATTGGGCTGTTTCAAAATTCATTGCAGTTTTGAGACAGCCTATTTTTGAGCATTGCTGTTTGTTACGGCAAGATAGTAACGATTAAAAACGTGTTATTGATGCGAGAGAGTACTGTTTTGTTTGACTTATTAAGGGAATTACATCAATATTAGAATATATTATATCGTATTAATGTCATAAATCACATATTTCCATATAGCAAACACACGATTCCATTCTATCTACTGATAAATTGTTATACCATACAGCTAAAGACATGGTCTAATAACCATAATAAAGGAGGATAATTATGAAAAAACAGATTTTTTCAGTCATACTCGCAGTAGTTTTGTTATTGACAACATTTGCGGGTTGTGGAACCACTCCGGTAGAAAATTCACCATCAGCCTCCCAGCCGGCATCACCTTCTAAGGATGCTACTGGCGGAGATGCGCCAGATACTGCAGAACCTGTAACTATTACATACGGGCTTTGGGACAGTAACCAGGCAGTTGGATTTGAGAAGATGGCAGCTGAGTTTACAGAAGCAAATCCAAATATAAAAATTGAAATTCAATTAAACGGATGGTCCGATTATTGGACAGCATTGGATGCCGCAGCTTCTGCAGGCACTCTGCCTGATACATTCTGGATGCATTCAAATAACATCTACAAGTATGCTTCAAACGAAATGCTAATGAATTTAAATGATTTTATTGCTTCCAGTGACAAGATTGATATGGCAAACTATCCTGAAGGTTTGGTTTCCATTTACAATCACAACGGCAAGCAGTACGGAGTACCCAAGGACTATGACACCATCGGATTATGGTATAACAAGACAATGTTTGACGAAGTAGGTTTAAAATATCCTGATGAAAGCTGGACATGGGATGATTTGTATGAAGCTGCAAAGAAACTGACAAAGCCTGATGGATCACAATACGGATTCCTTGCTGCTTTACATAATCAGGAAGGCTTCTATAACTTCATCTACCAGAACGGCGGAACAGTTATAACCCCTGATAAAAAGTCAGGATATGACAATCCCAAGACTATTGAAGCCATGGAGTATTGGGTAAAATTTGTTAAAGACGGCTTATCTCCTCAGATATTCGGCGATCCTGAGCGCGCTCCGGCTATGGAAAACGGCCTGTGTGCAATGGGCTTCTTCGGATCCTGGAACCTGTCAGGGTTTACCAGCAATGAATATATGTCAAAGAATTTTGATGTAACAGTACTTCCTGCATCCCCAAGCGGTGGAAGAGCATCCATCTTCAATGGACTTGGATATGCAATTGCACCAAATACCAAGAATGCAGATGCAGCATGGAAATGGATAGAATATCTTGGCTCAAAGGAAGGACAGTTAAGACAAGCAGAACTGGGAATTGCAATATCAGCGTTTAACGGAACTGCAGACGCATGGGTAAATTCAAATGATATATTTGATATTAAGTGCTTTATCGATATGGTTGATTATGCACAGATAAGACCGTATTCCAACACGACAGCACAATGGGAAGACAAGACATATGAAGCATTAAGAGGCGCATTCACAGGTGAAAAGACTGTTGAACAGGCCTGCATAGATGCTGCGGCGATAATGAATGAGAGCCTTGCACAGGAATAATTAAATTTAATCGATGTTTTGGTGCGGCAGCTTTAACAGGGTTGCCGCATCATTATACAAAATGTTTTCAATGCAGCATATCAGGAAGGATTGAAAAAAATGAAAAATCAATTAAGCAAGGCAAGAGTAAATGAATGGTTTTGGGGTTGGTTCCTGATAGCTCCCACTACAATCGGCCTTATAGTCCTCAACATTATACCGGCAATTCAGACGTTCTATTTAAGTTTCTTTAAAAGTGGTGATTTCGGGAAAGGCAATATATTTGTAGGCCTTGATAATTACAGAAAAATGATAAATGACGCACAGGTGTGGGGTGCAGTAGGAAATACTCTGTTGTATACATTATTGGTCGTTCCAATAGGTGTTTTTATTTCTGCAATCATAGCAGTATTGCTCAACAGAAATTTAAAGGGTCAGAGTATCTACCGCAGCATTTATTATATACCTGTTATAGCTACTCCCGCTGCTGTTACTATGGTTTGGAGATGGCTTTACAATTATCATTTCGGCCTTATCAATTATGTATTAAAACAATTAGGGCTTAACCCCGTCAATTGGATTGACGACCCCAAAGTCGCTTTGATATCAATAGCAATTATCAGTATCTGGAGTACCGTCGGGTATAATATGGTTCTTATTCTTGCCGGACTGCAGGAGATTCCAAAGGTGTATTATGAAGCTTCAAATATAGACGGAGCAAATGCGGTTACTCAGTTTTTCAAAATAACTCTGCCTATGGTTTCACCCACAATATTTTTTGTTGTAATCACTTCGATAATTCAATGTATGCAGGTATTTGATGTGGTTTACATGATGATTGATGTGGCACGACCCTCCTATGACAGGACTGTATCTTTAGTCTACCTGTTTTATAACAATTCATTTAAGTATTTGAATAAGGGTTACGGTTCGGCCATTGTTATGCTGTTGCTTCTGATTATTTCAGTCATTACAGTAATACAGGTGAAGCTGCAGAAAAAGTGGGTTAATTATTCCAGCTAGGAGGATTACTATGACAATCAGGGACAAGTCTTACCGGGTATTTATACATACATTGCTTATAATAGGCTCAGGCATAATGATTATGCCATTTGTATGGATGCTTTTGACATCATTTAAGTCTGCTACAGAAGCTACATCTATGAATCCGTTCGTGTTTTTCCCTACACAATGGAGAATAGAAAACTATATAGATGTAATAAAACAGAACAACTTTATAAGGTTATATTATAACACTATTTCCATGATATTCTGGAATGTGCTTTGTGCGGTTGTTTTCAGCTCTATGGCTGCATATGCATTTGCAAGGCTTAAATTTCCCGGAAGAGATTTCTTTTTTGGCATTGTACTGTTTCAGATGATGATTCCAACACAGATTTTCATCATACCTCAGTATCTTATGGTGGATAAACTTGGAGCCAGAAATACAATTTTTGCATTAGTTTTTCCCGGCCTGGTAAGTGCATTTGGAACTTTTCTTATGCGCCAGTTCTTCAAGGGGATACCGAGTGAATTGGAGCAGGCCGCAAGAATTGACGGATGCAATATAGGGCAGACCTTCATTTTAATCATGCTGCCGTTGGTTAAATCAGGATTGGTAGCGTTAAGTATATTTACCGCATTGTTTTCATTTAAGAATTTAATGTGGCCACTTATTGTGAATTCAAGTACTGATGCTGCAACCCTGGCATCCGCGCTGGCTAAAATTCAGAGTGCATACTCTGTAAAGTATAACATACTGATGGCTGCCTCCGTTTTAGCAATATGGCCAATGATACTTATTTATTTTATATTCCAGAAGCAGTTTATGCAAAGTGTTACTACATCAGGATTAACTATGTAATTTTGAAGCATATTATTACCTTAAAAAAATAGCCAGATTCAATATCACAAGAGGAATTAGACGGCAAATTTATTATGCTGCCAGGTTATTTCAGTCATGAAAGGTATTGATCAGATATGAAAATCAAAAAGAAGCAATCGGTTCCTCATATTAAAAGTGCGCCCAAAAAAGAAAAAGTTGTATCAAAGTTATGGGGTATTAAGACTAAAATTATTGTAGCCATCATTATACCGGTGTTATTTCTGGCTGCTTCAGGCATTATTTCCTACAAAAGTTCACTTTCTGAAAGTGATAAAAATGCCAGAGAATCTACTATGAATACAATGCTTTATGCAGGTAAATATCTGGATATGCTTAATGCTTCTATAGACCGCCTGGTAAATCAGGCTGTTATAAGCAAAGAAATCCAGGGTTATTTGGATTTTGTGAACAGCAATCTTGGAAAGGATAAGAATGAGATTTATTTTGAAAAAACATATGCGAGACAGGAAGCGGTTAAACTCCTTAATGGATTAATTTCTTCAGATGATGACATAAGAGCAACTTATCTTTTTGCGAGAGGACAGGATAATTCGCTGTTTTCCCAGGGCAATTCTGATGTTAAGCATGACCTTGACAGCCTTAAGGAAACAGATTTATACAAGATAGCTGAAAAAACACCGGATAAATTGGTATGGTTAGGTTTGCACAAAGACCTGGACAGTGAGAACTCTGGTGAAATACCATATTCAATGACAGCCATAAAACTGATTAAAAGTACGACAAACTTTAATACGGTTGGTTGTATTGTAATAGATCTTAAGAGTGATTTTCTGGAAAATACACTTGACAGTTTTACAATAAGGAAAGGCGAAGAAATACATTTGTTAAGCCCCGATGGCAGAGATCAGACGAATACCGACGCTGCTTCCAATGATAAGCCTATTATAGAAGAATCCTTTTATCAGGACATATTAACCAGCCGGGAAAGTTATGGAAGCATGAATGTTACATATAGAGAAACAGACTATTTAATGTCATTTGTTAAATTAAGAGAATCCGGTTTTATTCTTATTAATTTGATTCCTGTATCAGAATTGCATGCATCTGCTATAGAGATTGCATATACAACTGTTATTCTTATTCTTTTGGCAGCATTAATAACTGCAGTTTTTGGATTCATTATAGTCAGAAACATAGGAAAAACCGTTGACAGCATAAGAACTGTAGCAGGAAAGGCCGCTTCAGGCGATCTGACAATTGAAGCAGCTTCAAAAAATAAAGATGAGCTCGGTCTTTTGACCGGGAGCATAAATCTTATGATACAAAATATGAGAAGCATTATTGAACAGGTATTACACACAGCAAAAAAAGTGACTGACTCGGCAGAAGTTGTTTCTGAAAAAAGCAGGCAGGTAGCCGAAGTATCCAATGAGATATCAAGCGGTATAGAGGAAATTTCACACGGAGCGACCGAGCAGGCCGGCGACGCTGAGAGCAGTGTACGGATAATAAGCAGTCTCGCTGATAAAATAGAGGATGTATCCAAAAATGCAGATGACATAGGAGAGCTGACAAAAGAAACAGCTCAGATTACAAACATTGGACTTGAACTGGTTCTTGCTCTTGAGGATAAAGCAGAGGATACCAATAGAATATCAAAAGAAATAATTAGCGATATAAATACTTTAAATGAGCATTCTCAATCAATAGGGAAAATTGTAGAGGTTATAAACAACATAGCCGATCAGACAAACCTTTTATCTCTGAATGCAGCAATTGAAGCCGCAAGGGCAGGGGCGTTCGGAAGCGGATTTGCTGTAGTGGCAAAAGAAATACAAACACTTGCGGAGAGGTCAAAGAATGCCGCAAAAGACATTTTCACAATAATTAAGGAAACACAGGACTATACTGTTAAAACCACGGAAAAAGCAAGTATGACCGAATCCATATTGTCTTCCCAGAATGATGCTATGAAAAAAACCACAGATGCGTTTAAGAGAATAAAAGAATCAATGGACAGACTCATAGAGCGCGTAGAAAATATTTTCAACCATATTTCGGAGATGGAAGATGCAAAAGAACATGCTTTAGACTCAATTAACAGTGTTTCTGCAGTAACGGAAGAGACTGCGGCATCGACGCAGCAGATTACCGCGTCTGTACAAAATCAGCTTTTTGCTATCAAAGAATTATCAGAGTTGGCTGAAGGATTAGGCCATGCGGCTGTTGATTTAAACAGCGCCATTTCCAGATTCAAACTCAGCTGACAATATTATTACTACATTTTAATGGTACTGCATAGGGTATTTAGTGTGGGTACCGGGAGGTAAAGAATGCCAATTATTTTTCACAAAGAATCGGGAGAATTCCACCTGTATAATAAGGAAATCAGCTATATCATTAAGATACTGCCAAACAATCAGCTTGGCAATCTTTATTTTGGTAAGGCTATTAATGACAGAACATCATTTTCGCATTTGTTCCAGAAAAAACCCAGATCATTATCTGCTTATATTTTTGACAATGATCCGTCTTTTTCACTCCAGTATACTTCGCAGGAGTATCCATCATATGGAACTACTGATTTCAGATGTCCGGCTTTTGAGATAAAGCAAAAAAACGGTAGCAGAATATCCTGCTTCGAATATCAGAAGCATGAGATTTTTCCGGGAAAGAAAAATATCAAAGGGCTTCCGGCTACCTATGTTGAAGGGACACATGAGGCGGAGACTCTTGAAATAACATTGTATGATAAAGTAATGGAAACAGAGCTGGTCTTAAGCTATACAATATTTAATGATTATTCTGCCATAGCCAGAAGTGCAAAGTTTATCAACAAGAGTGAAGATACAATAGTGCTTGAAAGAGCTATGAGCGCAAGCATTGACTTTATTGGATGCAATTTTGAAATGATACATCTTTCCGGTGCATGGTCGCGTGAACGGCATATCAAAAAAAGAAAACTGCAGCAGGGCATTCAGGCAATTTATAGTATGCGAGGCATAAGCAGTGCCGAACATAACCCGTTTATCGCGTTAATAAGGCCAAATACCGACGAAAACTATGGAGAAGCATATGGTTTTAGCCTTATATACAGTGGCAACCATCTTGAACAGGTAGAGGTAGATACCCATGATATGACAAGAGTTATAATGGGCATTCATCCTGATACATTTCAATGGCCGCTGGAAAAGGAAGAGATTTTCCAGACTCCTGAAGCAATACTTGTTTATTCGGGCAGCGGGCTCAATAAAATGAGTCAGACATACCATAAATTATACAGTAAACATCTGGCCCGCGGGCAATGGCGTGACAGGACCAGACCGATACTTATAAACAATTGGGAAGCAACAGATATGAGTTTTACCGAAGAAAAGATTTTGAGCATAGCTAAAACAGCAAAAGAGCTTGGTATTGAGCTGTTCGTACTTGATGACGGCTGGTTTGGAGACCGGGATAATGATAAAGCAGGATTAGGAGACTGGAACGTTATTAACAGCAAGAAGCTTCCTAACGGCATTAAAGGCCTGGCTGAACAAATAGATACAATGGGAATGAAATTTGGCCTTTGGTTTGAGCCGGAGGCTGTAAATAAAGACAGCGATTTTTACAGACAACATCCCGATTGGATAATATCCACTCCCGGCAGAAGGGCATCGGCTTCTCGCAATCAGTATGTTTTGGATTTTTCAAGAAAAGAAGTGGTTGATTACATTTATTCCATGATGGAGGAAGTTTTAAGCAGCGCAAAAATATCCTATATAAAGTGGGACATGAACAGATATATCACAGAATGTTATTCTTTGGGAATGGATGCTGAAAATCAGGGGAAGGTTTTTCACCGGTATATCCTGGGAGTATATGATTTATATTCAAGATTAATTGAAAAATTTCCTCATATACTATTTGAATCATGCTCAAGCGGCGGGGCACGGTTTGATCCCGGAATGCTTTATTATGCTCCGCAAACGTGGACAAGCGATAATACCGATGCAATAGAACGGCTGATGATTCAATACGGCACTTCACTGGTCTATCCTTTATGCAGTATGGGAGCTCATGTTTCCGCAGTCCCAAATCAACAGGTAGGAAGAACAACGCCTCTTGAAACAAGAGCCAATGTCGCGTTTTTTGGAGTGTTTGGGTATGAGCTGGATTTAACTTTATTGACAGACGAAGAAAAAGAAAAAATAAAAGAGCAGGTTGCTTTTTACAAAGCTCACAGGGAACTTTTGCTTAAAGGAACATTTTATCGTATCTTAAGTCCCTTTGAAGGCAATGAAGCATCATGGATTGTAGTATCAGAGGATAAAACCGAAGCAATAGCCGGGTATTATAAAGTTCTTAATTCGGCAAATGAAGGCTGGCGGAGATTTAAACTTACAGGGCTTGATGAGGACAAAAAATATATTATAAACAACAATAGCCAAAGATACTATTATGGCGATGAGCTGATGAATATTGGCATTGTGGTGGAAGATAAGAATCTTTCTCAAAACGGCACCGATTTTTCTTCGGCTATATACTATATAAAATGCATATAAAATACATAACGTGAAATAGGGCGAATGATACGTTCCAGGCTTCTGATAAGGTAAACGTATTATTCGCCTTTTTTGCTTGCATTAACTAATACATCAGATTGGTTCCTGTATTCTGTGGGACTGATTTTATAGTACATTTTAAAGATTTTGGAGAAGGAAAGGGGATCGGGATAACCTACTTGCTCTGAAATTTCACTTATGGATAAATTTGTTGACTTAAGAAGATTGCGTGCTTTTTCCAAACGATAGTTTATCAGGTACTGCTGGGGAGAGATGTGCATTATTTTTTTAAAAATGTTGGTTAAATAACTCCGGTCGATACCGATATAATTTGCGATGTCGTTAACTTTGATGTCTTTTTCATAATTATGATCAATAAACTCAAGAGCATGTTCAACATAAATTTGATAAGGGTAATCATGAACGTTGTGCAGTTCATTTGAATTATTTTCATTAATTAAAGCAGAAAGAAACATGAATAAAAAGCCTTCCCGTTTTAGATCGTTTGCATAAGTCAGCTTACTGGCGTTTAGCATCCCTTTTACACAACGTAAGAGTTCGTCTTTACATTTGAATACCCCAACTCTGTTATCCTTATTTAGCGAAGCATAATTGAGGCAGCTTTCAGCCTTAGCTCCGCCAAATCCAACCCAGATATATGTCCAGGGATTATCCTTATCTGCCTGGTAAAAAGTTATTTCATCAGGGTAAATGATAAACGCGTCGTTCTTTCCAAGCTGATATGTTTTTCCGTCTACCTGATACATGCCCTTTCCGCTTAATATGTAATGAATCAAATACTCAGAGCGGGCAATGGGCCCGTAGAAATGCCCCGGATCACATTCTTCCATACCACAATAGCTAAGATATAAGTCAACGGAATGCTTTTTAAGATACTCGAGACATTTGTATCTTGCAGAATTGGTGTATTTAGGTTTCATATTGCCCCCATTCTGACTAAACAAGCTGGTAAATACAACAGAAAACTTTATCTACAATTAAATTTTACCATTAAACACCTAAAAAAACAAACGGAATATGAATATTTTGCAGGGTATCAGGGCTGTCAGACCAGCAGTTATATTTTTTGCCCTGTTACATTTACATCTATAAAACAAGGTTTTAAATATTAGAATAGAATGATGTGACTGATATATAGAAAAATGTGTTATCAGCTGCGAAATAAGTCAAAACGACGTATTAATTGTATTTTAAAAAAGACTTTGATATTATGGTTTTATAAATATATTCTTCTAATTTTGCACTATATAACATGATTACAGATACTCTTTGCCAAGAAAGTAATATCTGGAAAGGTTGAGGATATGAAAAAAGTGAGAACAAATGGTATTAACAAATCAAGCCTGCAAACAAAGTTAATACGTTTATTTTTTGTTACATCTATAATTCCGATTCTCCTTTTAAGTATATTCTTTTACTACAACATTTCAGATATTATAAGAAAAAACACAGAGGAATTAACTATCAATAATTTAGAACAAACAGCCAGCAGTTTAAAATTAAGGCTT
>JGI24707J26582_10001831_pt1 | contig 16420 bp, 13 predicted proteins | sample BioPla1DNA1_FD_26582 | JGI IMG/M metagenome (IMG submission 26582) | reverse complement strand
ACGATGACAGCAGGGGAGGTGCGCTTCTCACTTTCATTAAGATACATCAATCAATTCCATGTACTCATGCCCGTGCTCAGAAATATAATCCTTGCGCCCCTGCAGATTATCTCCTAACAGCAGGTCAAAGAATTTTTGTGTGTTCTCTATATCGTCGGGCATAACCTTTATCAGCCGGCGTGTTTCGGGATTCATTGTAGTAGTCCACATCATTTCGGGATCGTTCTCACCTAAGCCTTTTGATCTTTGTATAGTCACTTTCTGACCTTTAAGCTTCTCCAGGATTTCACTCTTTTCTTTCTCTGTATAAGCAAAGTAGCTCTTATCTTTGGAAGTTATTTCAAACAGGGGGGATTCCGCTATATATACACGCCCTTTTTCTATAAGAGTAGGTACTAATCTATAAAGCATCGCTAAAATAAGGGTTCTGATTTGATATCCGTCAACATCAGCATCGGTACAAATAATTATCTTATTCCATTTAAAATTCTCATAGTCGAATGAACTCAAATCCTTATTGTGTTTTGATTTAATCTCCACACCACATCCTAATACCTTTACAAGATCCACAATTATGTCACTTTTGAAAATCCCGCTGTAATCTGCCTTCAGGCAATTAAGGATTTTTCCTCTTACAGGCATAATAGCCTGAAACTCACTGTCTCTTCCCATTTTTACCGAACCTAAAGCGGAGTCGCCTTCCACTATGTAAAGCTCTCTTTTATTTGGATCCTTGCTTCTGCAATCTACAAATTTCTTAACCCGGCTGGAAATATCCATAGCTCCGCCAAGCTTCTTTTTTACATCTATTCTTGCTCTTTCTGCTGACTCACGGCTGCGCTTGTTTATGAGAACCTGAGATGCAATCTTATCGGCTTCTTCCTTATTTTCAATTAAATATATTTCTAGCTGCTGTTTTAAAAAATCAGTAATTGCCTCTTGAATAAACCTGTTGTTGATTGCTTTCTTGGTTTGGTTCTCATAGCTTGTCATAGTTGAAAAAGTATTAGTTATAAGTATGAGACTGTCTTCAATATCACTAAAAGTAATCTTGCTCTCATTCTTATTGTATTTGTTATTATTCTTCAAATACTTATCAATCTCATTTACAAAAGCGGCGCGCACCGCCTTGTCCGGCGAGCCGCCATATTCCAGCCAGCTGGAGTTATGATAATATTGTATTGAATTGACTTCATTGTTAAAGCAAAAGGCTATTTCCATCTTGACCTTGTATTCAGGCTTATCTTCACGGTCTCTTCCTCTGGCAGAGCCTTCAAAATAACAAGGCCTGGTTATACCCTTGTCCATACTCAACTCAGTGACATAATCCTCAATTCCCTTTTCATAAACATATCTTTCAGTCACTCCGGACTCTTCATCTGTGAATTCAAAAATAAGCCCGGCATTAACTACAGCCTGCCTTTTTAAGGTATCCCTGAAAAATTCTACGGAGATTTTTATATCGGTAAAAACCTCCAGGTCCGGCTTCCATGTTTGCACTGTACCGGTATGCTCGTAATCATATTTAGTTTTCTTTAAACCGCCGATATTGTTCCCTTTTTCAAAATGAAGCTCGTATTTATATCCATCACGATAAACGGTTACGTCCATATATTCTGAGCTGTATTGGGTAGCGCAGGCACCCAGACCGTTTAAGCCCAGAGCATATTCGTAATTTTCGCCGGTATGATTGGAGTATTTCCCCCCGGCATATAGCTCGCAATAAACCAGTTCCCAGTTATACCGCTCTTCTTTCTGATTATAGTCTACGGGAATGCCCCGACCCTGATCCTCTATTGTTATAGAATAATCCTTATGTCTGATTACCCGGATAAGATTTCCATAGCCCTCTCTGGCTTCATCAATCGAATTCGATAAAATTTCAAAGAAAGAATGCTGGCAGCCTTCCAATCCATCAGACCCGAATATGACCGCCGGTCTTAACCTGACCCTGTCAGCACCTTTTAATGATTTTATACTTTCATTTCCGTAGCTTTTCTTTTGTCTGGCAGACATTTTTTCACTCCTACTACTGTAATCTATTTTCTTCTATCAGATGTGTCCCTGTTCTTTTTGAAAATTTTATCACGTACTGTACTATTCAATACAAATTATATTACCCAAATCAATAAATTGCTATTATATTTTACCAAACATCTGTTCTCAATGCAAAATGCAGTTGAGTATTTAATACTCTATCAGATAAGATTCGTCAATTATAATAAGCCTTACCCACGTTTTCGGGCAAGGCCTGTTATTTGCGAAGTTCTACAGAAGCTTACATTATTCTATCTTAAAAAGTTTAATTGATTTATTCAGATTATTGGCCGTGTCATCAAGCTGTTTTGCATACATGGAAAGCTCCTCAATGGCACTGAGCTGTTCCTCTGTAGATGCGGAAACTTCTTCTGTAGCTGCCGCAATTTCTTGTGATACCGCAGAGATGTTTTGTATAGCTGATATAGTACTGTCTTTATAGCTATTCATATCTTCTACACCCCCAGTTATATCACTGACTGTATTTGCCAGCTCAACCATAGAGTCAGAGATCTTCTTAAATACTGCCAATGTGTGTTCAAGTGCAATGTTGTGGGATTTCAGGATATTCTCCGATGCCTCAGCGCTCTCTACAACACGTTTAGTTTGGTCTTGAGTATTCCTGACTATTGTTCCGATATCATCTAAAGCTGATGCTGATTGCTCAGCTAATTTTCTTATCTCATCCGCTACAACACCAAACCCCATACCGGCTGTCCCCGCTCTGGCAGCCTCAATTGCAGCATTTAATGATAATAGATTGGTCTGTTCTGCAATGTTACTCATAACCTTTACAATTTCACCGATTGACTTTGAGTGAACATTAAGTTCTTGAGCGTCAGCAATTATAGTCTGGGTAATTCTCGTTGTTTCCTTTGCTTTCCTCTCTAAATCAACCACAGACTCAAATCCTTCTTCAGACAGCCTAATGGTTTCATCCGATTTGACATTGATAGAATTTGCGTAATCGGTAACAGCGTTAATTCGCAAGGCAAGTTCACTCATCTTACTTACACCTTGTTCTGAATCACTTGCCTGAGTTGATGAGCCTTCAGCAATTTCCTGAACTGTTTTAGTGACCTCATGAGATACTCTGGATATTTGTTCTGTTGTAGCTGCAACAGTTCGCGCTGATTCTATAACAGTCAAAGCTGTGTCGGCAGCGTTAGAAATCAGGGTTTGCATGCTTTCAATCATAGAATTAATACTCTTTGTGAGAACCCCTAATTCATCCTTACTTTTTGTTTCTATTTTTACGGTTAAATCACCTGCAGCAACCTTTTTAGTCAGATTCAATATCCGGTTTACGGCTTTTGAAATATTGAATGCTAATAAAAGCCCTATTACCAATGCAAATCCAATGGCTACAAGAGTGAAAATTATTGTCACTTTACCAATATTTGCGGCAGATTCTCTGAAATTCGAGGTTGGAACAAGTCCAACAAGAGTATAACCAGTTTTCCCATACACTGTTGATATACTTGTATGTAAAATCATATACTCTTCGTCATTAAATGTGTCTATAAATGTTCCCGCTTCTTGAGCTCCGGTTATTCTGGAGTAGAACATCGTATCAGTTATTTTATTTTTATCATCTGTGTCTATTAGTTCACTTGTTCCTTCATCAGTTATCTTATAAGCAATATCTCTTTCATCTGAGCTTATAAGATGAAGCTCACTGTTTTCTCCAAGGTTAATTCCTTTTAGCATAGATTCGACAAAGTTTTCTTTAAGATCAAGAATCATTAACCCTCTACCATTTCCAGTCGACGTATCTATTAATAACCTTACCAAAGATAAGCTGTATGACGTTTTGTCGTCCGGCAAATGTTGATCTAATTCGTCATGACGACCAACCCAAAAAGACTTACCATTCAATTCTTTTGCACTACTCATAAGCGTGCTGTTAAGTATACTCTCATAAGCTTCCTGTGTTATAGCTTTGTTTGATATAAACTTATTGTTTTCCAGAAACAAGGTTATTGATGCAATTGATGAGTTAGCAGATAAATATTCTTTTATAAAAGATTCTGTCTTTTGAAAGAGCTCAGATTCTTCCGGTGTCATATCATCAGAATCAGATTTCTTAGTGAAATAGTTCTGCAATATACCGTTATACATAATTTGTGTTGAAATTTCCTCATATTTACTAAGAGTACTTTCAATATTTTTATTTATTTGTTTCAATGTTTCAAAGGATGCGTTTGTTGCTGCGTCTTTTATTGAATTGTATGCATTGTTATAGGAGATACTCCCCAACAATACGATGGGTATGATTGTTATCATAAATCCCAGAATTAACTTAGTCCGTATACTTGTAAATATTCCGACTTCTTTACGGTTTTTACCTGTATCGGTAATTGTCTTTTTCATAACAGTCTGCCGTTTAGATATCCCAATATTCCTCGGAGTTTCCTTAGAATCTGATTTCAATTTTCGTTTAAAAATATTCACGATAATAATCACCTATTAGATCTACAAAATTTTCCTTTGCTTAAGCGCTTAAGAAAGAGGTTACTTCCTATGAAGCAACCTCCCCATAGCATTAATATCAATCGAACAATGTCTCTTTGAAAAACCGGATACATACAGGCGTTGGAAAGTCTGTAATGTCAAAAAAGCTTAGCGTGCCATCAGTATTAATTTTAAATACTGCAATTGTATCCGTATCCTGATTGCCAATAAGCATGTATTCGCCGTCCGGTGTAATTGTGAAATTTCTTGGCGTTTTTCCTCTACAGGATTGTCTTTCTATAAAACTCAAGCCGCCATCATCTCCGATTGAAAAAACACATATACTGTCATGCCCACGATTGGAGGCATATAAGTATTTACCGTTAGGAGAAATGTGCAAATCCGAACAAATATTTTCACCTGTGTAGTCATCAGGTAGTGTGGATACAGTCTCCTTTGTTATCATCGCACCGTTATCATATAAAAAATGTGTAACCGAAGAGCCAATTTCATTAATAAGATAAAAATGCTTTCCATCTGATGAGAACTCACCAAACCTGGGACCGCTACCCTTATATGTATCTATAGTACTTTCCGGATCTGAACTTACCTCCATGCCATTATATGAATAGCATACTAATTTATCTATACCTAAATCCGGTACATACATTTTGTTGTCAGAAGGAGAGAAAACAGTACTGTGCGCATGGGGACCTTTCTGCCGGACAGGATGGATACTGTCTCCCTCGTGATTGAACACCTTTTTATTTGGTAATACTGAGCCATCATCCCCTACAGGAAACACACTTACAGAGCCATTTGCAAAATTTGAAACCGATAAAAACCGGCCATTGGGTGATAAAGCAATATGACAAGGATCAGTACCACCAGTGTTATAAGTTTTGTCTTCCCGCATCTCGCCTTTTAGATTATAAGTTATTTCAGTGACCCCTCCACCAAATTCACCTAAATATTCTTTCATTTCATTAACGGTATAAATCTTTTGGTTCTTCTCATCAATACAGAAAAACGACGGGTTTCTCTGCGAAATACTATTAATTACTTGTATTTTGCCATTTTCAAAGGAGCAGAGATAAATACCCTCACCTTTTCCTGTAAAAACCTCACCTGTTCCAAATAAAATTGGTTCTGTATATGTTCCTACACAAAAATATTGCTTCATAAAATTATCACCTTTTTTATTCTCTTTCTATCCTGTCAGTTATTTTCACGGCCTCAATAATGAATTTATCACGCTTCTCTATGTCTTTCTCTATGTTTCTTGTTGTCCAGTCGTAAAAACCTTTTCCACTGGTTACACCTAAATCTCCCTGCTGTACAAGATTGCGTAAATACTCATTAGCAGTTTTATCAGCACATATATCAGGAAGGACTGTATCCTGGACCGACAGTCCAAGGTTGAGACCTATAGCATCAAGATGTTTCAATGGTCCCCACTCCGGAAAGCGCATAGCCATTCCGCAACTGATTGCCATATCTACATCTTCTGCACTTGCAAGACCGGAAGCTACTATAGATACTGCTTCCCTTATAATTGCCTGAAAAATGCGATTGGCAAGCTGTCCCGGTAAATCTTTTCTGACCAGTACAGGTTTCTTGCGCCATGTTTTTAATTCACTAACAATCTTTTGTGCTAATTCTAAATCTGTTTTATCTCCCATTACTACCTCAACTAATGGTATAAGATGTGCAGGAAGCCAAAAGTGAGTAGTTACAGTTCTCTCGGGATGCTTGCAAAATGCCGCAATATCAGTTATTCTAAGTCCACTTGTATTACTGCAGATTGGTACATCTTCAGGTAATAATTCATCTAGCTCTTTGAAAACACTCTGCTTTACTTCAAGGTTTTCTACTATTGCTTCTATTACTAAAAAAGCTTTTTCTGCCGATTGTTTTAAATCGACACTCGTTGAAAGTAGACCAGCAGCCCTATCAGCTTCATCTTTTGTATTGAGTCCATTTTCTTGCCTTAACTTAATACACTCAAGTGCCCTTTTATATCCTTGAGTTGTTTTTTCTTCATTTAAATCTACAAGTATTGTTTTTTTACCGGCTAAGGCTGACATCGCACCGATGCCGCTTCCCATCATGCCGCTGCCCAATACCATTACATAATCTCTCATAAAATATATCCTCGCTAAAATTATTAGAATTTAATTACTACTCTGCCCTTTGCCTTACCTTCCCGCATTTCATCCAGAGCATCATTAATCTTCTCAAATTCTACCGTTTTATAAACATATGGTACTATCTTTTTCTGTTCTACCAATTTTATTACTTCAATTATGTCAATCCTTCTCAGTCCGCGCATTCCAATTATTTCTTTTTCATATTTCATCATGTTTTGATAATTAGCTTCAAAGTAAGGGTCATTGTAGCCCGAGATAATAACTTTACCTCCCGGCCGGATCAGATTTATTGCATCGTTTATTGAAGTTTTTATACCGATATTGTCTATTACAACATCGCACATTTCTCCATTTGTTATTTTAACTATTTCTTCATATAAATCCTGGTTCCGTGTATTTATAGCTGCATCTGCACCCATTTCTACGGATAATTGTATTTTATCTTCCTGGCGGCTTGTCGCATATACCTGGGCACCAAAAACCTTAGCTATCTGTATTGCATTCATACCAAGACCGCCTGTTCCCAAAATAAGAACATGATCTCCGGGCTTTACATTCGCTTTGTTCCTAATTGCATTGTACATACATCCTACTGCATCTGTCAGTATAGCAACCTGCTCAAAAGGAATATCTTTATTTACTCTAAAAACATTTTCAGCTGGAACCACACAGTATTCTGCATGTGAACCATCCTTTTCGAATCCTATCCTTATTAAAGACTTGCACAGATTAGTCATACCTGAAAGACAAAACCTGCAACGGTTACAAATAAGATCTATTGATGCAGTTACATGATCACCTATTTCCAGACCTGTAACGTTCTCACCTAATTCTTCTACAACTCCTGCCATTTCATGCCCGGGTGTATACGGTAGCTTTACTGTATTTATAATCCCATCCTGAATGTGGATGTCAGAAACACAAAGGCCACTTGCCTTTATTCTTATTAATACTTCACCTTTCTGTGGTTTTGGTATTTCCTTTTCCTCGATTACTAATGGTTTGTTAAATTCTTTTAAAACCGCCGCTTTCATCTTTTTCATTATTCAATCCCCCTCATTTAGCCGTACTTAATAGAACCCAATAATTGTAAGAGTCACCGTTAAGGTTAAGTAATTATTTTGAGCAAGTCATACCGGTTTCTCTACAATTAATTTTGGATTCTATAAAATCGGCTGTACAATTTTTTTATGGGTTAATAACAACTTTTATAGAGTCTTCCAGTTTCTTTTCAAATATTTCAACTGCTCTAGGATATTCTTCCAACGGGAATCTGTGCGTGATCAGTTCTTCGACCTTAACAGCTCCGGTTGAGAACATATTCAGAACTTTCTTTGATACATTCGGATTTGCCTTAGAGCCAATTATCTTTATTTCATTAAAGTTTACAGTATTTGCAGGAATTAAAACAGCATCATCTTTATATGTTGCGATTATTGCTATTGCTCCTTTTTTTCTTACCAGCCTGCACGCTTGCATAGGTGATGATGGTGCACCCGAGCATTCCATAACTTCATCTGCACCTACCCCGTTTGTAAGCTCTAAAACTCGTTTAACAGGATCTTCTTTTTCAAAATCTATACATACATCTGCACCAAGCTCTTTAGCCATTTCCAGCTTTTTACCGCGTCCAATCATAATAACCTGGCCGGAACCCAGCGCCTTACATTCCTGCATTGCACAAAGTCCAATTGCACCGGGACCAAATACCACACTTGTTCCACCGGGTGTTACTCCTGCAAGTTCTACTCCATGGAAAGCGACTCCTGCACAATCACATAATGATGCAGCATCATAGCTGACGTTGTCAGGAATTAAATGCAAGGAATTTGTCTTATATACGTTATACTCTGCATTCGCACCCTGCCAGTAGAATCCATAATGCCTATGCCCTAAGTCTAACCTTCCATCTCTTCCATCCCTGCCATAGTTTAGGCAGACGGTATAATGTCCACGCTTACAATTATCGCAAACACCACATCCTGCATGTGCTTCACCTGCAACTCTATCTCCAATTTTAAAATCTTCTACTCCCTCACCTAATGCAACAACCTCNCCAGCCCATTCATGGCCCATAATAAAGGGGAAATATGGTGGCCAATTTGCAAATTTATAACCCCCTTCAATCATCTTAGGGTCAGAACCACATAAGGCAACAGACCTAATTCTGCAAAGCACCTCACCTTTGCCCGGTTTTGGTACCGGCACGGTCGCCAGCTCAAGTTTATTATATTCAGTAAGCATCATAGCTTTCATTTTATCCGGTATTTTTACCATTATAATTTTCCTCTCTTCCATTGTATATATTTGTAACATTCTTTAAATCTACCAAAGAATTCGGGTTAACATGTGGATGATTCCTTGTGTATTCAATATAATCTTCCACTCTTTCTAAAAGCAGCATCATGTGTCTATCCATCATATAAGCTGCCTCATCGGCCTTGCGTTGTTTTATACATCTAAAAACCATCGAGTGGTAAAAGCTTGAATCTTCAACATTAGGTTTGAAATACAGGAAATCTTCCATTTTTGAAGTCATTATCCACTTTATAAGTTCAAGAAGACGCACAAACAATTCATTCTTGGATGCTATTGCTATTTTTAGATGAAAATTACTGGTCTTTGTTGCAAACTCATGGTTGCTTACATCTTTATGTTGTAATTCTTTAAAGTAAAGCTCCAAATCTTCTATATCTTCTTTTGTGGCGTTTATTGCAGCAAGTCTGGCTGAGGCAGTTTCGACACCTCTTCTAAACTCCATAAGACCCAATAAGTCTGTGGAATTAATCAATATCGATGGTACAAAATTATTCAGGTATACTTCTGTCCCTAAACTTTTCAAAAACGTTCCTTCACCACGTCGTGTCTCAAGAATGCCAAGAACATTCAACCTGTTTAGTACAGTACGTATAGTATTTCTGCTAACTCCATAAATATCTTTCAGTTCATTCTCCGAAGGAATACGTTCTCCCGGGCGCATAGACCCGCTTAGAATCATCTGCATTATTTTTTCATACGTTTGATCAGTAACATTTACTTTTTTCTTATTAGACTCCACTGCTTTTTACCTCACAAAAAAATACTAAATGTAGCTAATCCTATGTTTTTATCTTTTTACTTCTTATAATGTATAGGACTAAACAAATACAATTTTTACGACCAGTAACTCATGAATGTGTTATTCTGTTATCTCTGTATCAGCGTTTTCTAATATATTTTTGTGTATCTACAGCAATTGCAAACAATATGATGACTCCTTTAATGATAAATTGTATATAAGAATTTACCCCCATGTAAACAAGTCCATAGTTTATTACCTGGAATATCAATACACCTATAACAACACCACTAATACTGCCTATTCCGCCTCGCATAGAAACGCCGCCAACTACACACGCAGCAATCGCATCTAATTCATATCCTTCACCCAGATTATTAGTTGCGCTACCCGTTCTGGCTGCATCAAGGAATCCTGAGAAAGCAAAAGTAATGCCTGCAATTAGATATATAAACATCATAACCTTCTTAACATTAACGCCGGAAACAATTGCAGCTTCTCTGTTACCCCCCACAGCATACATGTTTCTTCCCAGAGGTGTTTTGTTCCATAATATCCAGAACGCAACTGCTATAATTATTGCAAAGCACACTATGTAAGGTATGCGGATACTTCCAATGTAAAATGATCCCTGTGCAATGTTTGTATATCTTTTGTCCAAACCACCTATGGGCGAAGAATGATTCGCGCTTTCAAAATACACTGACATGCATCCGTAAACTATCATCTGCATTCCCAAAGAGGCAATAAAAGGCGCAATTTTCAATGTTGAAACCAGGAATGAATGACCTATCGCAAAAACCACACAAGCAACTATTGCAATAAGTAAAGGGATAAAAACAGAAATATGCGGCATATTTGGATATATTCGAAGCGCATAATCCGGAGATTGAAGAAGCGATGCACAAATAATACCCGCCATTCCAACCATACGACCTGCCGATAAATCTGTCCCGCCCAGAATCAGAATACCTGCAACACCTAAAGCAATAATTAGCCTGATAGATGCCTGTTGCAGGATAAATGTCATGTTGCGCACAGTCAAAAACGATGAATCAATCGCTACAATTGTAATTATTACACATACAAGCACCAGATAGATTGCATTCTGCAATAAAAATGATTTAAATTTTGATTTATAATTTAGTAAATTTTGATTTGTTTCACTTTTAAACATACGTTCATACCTTCCATATTAAAAGTATCGCCGGCAAAATATTATTTTTGTGCTAAGCCAGTCTCCACGCATATGTATACCAGAGGAACATCACCGGTATTTCTAATTCCATGTGATCCTCCAGATCTGATAAGGGCTATTGACCAGGGCTTAACCGGAAATTGTTCGCCGCAAAGAGTTACTTCTCCTTCTCCCTCGATTATTAAATAAAATTGTTCATTTCCTTCATGTGGGTGTTCACCAACCGACATGCCAACCGGAAGTGTGGTTCGATGAACATAGTGAAAATTACTATTATCTTCAGGGTTTCTCGGCCCTACTACAGGCATTTGAGCTTCATCACCAAAAAGTGTAATATTTTTTATAGTGCCCAGGCCACCTTCACAATTACTGACATCATACGCAGGTGCATCCTCAATATTTCTAAAAACATATTTCTTTTCCATCTTTTCTCCCTTTCTCAATTCACTTAAAATCATTATATCCCATTTATAAATAGAGAATCCGCCTTATCGCAGAGCTTAATTCTTCTAATTGTACATTCGCATTAATTATAAGTATTTTGTTGCCATTTGTAAGATTTGTTCCTGAGTTGCAGTTTTCGCATCGACTATTCCGGCGCTTTTTCCATTACTCATAACAAGTATTCTATCGGATACACCTATTAGTTCTGGCATTTCCGATGAAACGAATAATATTGTCTTTCCCTTTGCGGCAAGATCGAGCATTAACTGATAAATTTCATATTTTGCACCAACATCAATACCTCTGGTTGGTTCATCAAAGAGCATTATATCAGGCTCCCTCAGCAAGCAACGCCCCAATAGAACCTTTTGCTGATTCCCACCTGAAAGATTGCTTATCAATGTTCTCATTGATACTGTCTTTACATTCATAGCCTCTATTGCCCATTGAGTATTTTCCCGGACTTTTTTTGCAGAAACTAGCCCTATTTTATGTGTATTTCTTTTTATGCTTGAAGAAACTGTATTCCATCTGATATCAAGTAATGGAAATATACCGGTTTCTCTTCTTTCTTCTGTAAGTAAAACAATACCTCTATCAATGGCAGTTTTCCCCGGTTTTAGAGTTAATTCCTTACCATTAATATAAATATTCCCCCCCGCTTTTCTTCGGAGACCAAATATCGTTTCGAGCAGTTCTGTCCGTCCGCTTCCTACAAGGCCACCAATACCTAAAATCTCACCTTTATGCACTTCAAATGAAATATCCGATAACAGAGGCGGATAAAAAGTACTTAGGTTCTCTACTTTTAGATTAACATCTCCCCAATTAGTTGCCTTTTCCGGGAAACGATTATCCAGTTCCCTGTTAACCATTAGCTTCACTATAGTATCAGCATTTAAATCCTTTGTTTCTTCTGTCGCAACCCATTTACCATCACGCAAAACAGTAACTCTGTCAGAAATTTCGAGAACCTCATCTATTTTATGAGAAATATATATTATGCCGCATCCATTTTCCTTCAACCTTTTTATAATTCTAAAAAGCGACTCTGTTTCGACTTTAGTCAATGAGGATGTAGGTTCATCCATTACAATTACTTTCGCATTATAAGTAACTGCTTTTACTATATCCACCATTTGCCTTGTTGATACCGACAGACTGCTTACTTTAGCCTTCGGATCAATAGCTAAATTTAAATCCTTAATAATATCCAAAGTATCAGAATATATTTTTTTGTCCTTGACAAAAATGCCTTTTGTGGGATATCTTCCAAGCCAAATATTATTCATAACACTTTGATGAGGGACTTGCTCTAATTCTTGCTGAACCATTGCAATACCTGCATTAAGAGCTTGTGCAGGATTTGATAAGTTTACCTTAACACCATTTAATAGAATTTCGCCTTCATCCATACGATAAATCCCAAACAGGCATTTCATCAAGGTGGATTTCCCGGCACCATTTTCGCCCATTAGTGCATGAACTTCACCTAGTCTTATCGAGAAATTAACCTTATCTATGGCTTTAACTCCCGGAAAACCCTTTGTAACATTTTTCATTTCTAATAAATTATTTACCGCCATAAACTTCTGCCTTCCGCTTTAAAGAAACAATCCTAGGTAACCACAGAATAAAATAATAAAATTTAAATACTTCTGGTAAGCAATATCTTCTATCCGGCAGTTACCCAGGGATTCATTTCTCTGATATTATATTGATATCTGCCTTATTGAGCTGCTTTATATGCATCTATAGCTGTATCAACATTGTCTATTGTAATCTTTGAATCTGGAATTAAAACAATTTTATTATCAACTAATTCCCACTCAGTACCTTCTGTTACATCTGNTTTTCCGTTTGCAGCGTTAANACTTAAATCAATTACTGCACGAGCAGCATCATATGTGCTTGTCAATACAGACCCCAGCATAACACCGCTCTTAATAAGCTCAGAAACTTCTGGCAATGCATTAACACCAATAACTGGTATGTANTTCTCATCAGTAATAAGTCCATTACCTTTAAGTGCTTCTACAGCACCNAGTGCCATAGCGTCATTGCTGCAAATTACCATTTCTATTTTATCATTATGCTTTCCAATCCATGCTTCCATAACTTCTTTTGCATCAGCTGTACTCCAGTTTGCATTCTGACGCTCAAGTTCCTCTACAGGTGTTCCTGCTTTTTTAACCGCTTCATCAAATCCACTTGCTCTAAGTGTTGTATCGGTATGTCCTGGAACTCCCATAAGTAAAACATACTGAAGTTTTCCATCTCCATTGGTATCCCATTTTGCCTGATCTTTTTCCCATGCTTCAGCCAGCATTTCACCCTGCATTCTACCCTGGCTGGCTCCATCCAGTCCTACATACCAACATTTATCATAGCTATTTAGATCTTCCATTGTGGGCATTCTGTTAAAGAATACTACGGGAATATCATAAGGTTTAGCTTTTTCGATTACTGTAGAGGCCGCCTGTGAGTCAACAAGGTTAATTGCTAGAACATTTGTCCCCTTACTAATCATAGTATCAATACGTTCCATTTGAACTGACTGATCATCTTCACCATCTACCATTAAATAATCAACAGAGTTGTTTAAAACATTCTTAATATAGAAATCCATACCATTACGTACATAACCTACAAAGTTATTCGCATAATTAAAAATAGTTATTCCAATATATGGCTTTACTTCTTTATCTTGTGGTCCCCCCGTGGTTTCTACCGGTTTTGGATTTCCGGATTCTACTGGCGGTTTGCTACCGCATGCTGTAAAAGACATCACCAATACAACTGCCATAACCAATGCTAATAGTCTTTTCATTTTTAATCCTCCTACAAGTTTCCAGATGTAGTACATCTTCAAATTCTGATTTAAATCATTCTATACTTGTTGTACAACTATTTTATCATATCATAGGTTTAAGGATAGTGGAATCGTCTATTTCTACCAAGTTTATTGCCGCTTTATTGTGCATATCTACTATTACTTATACTACATCAGTTGTCCTACATTCTATTGACATTGTAGAACAAGCATGTTTAAATTAAATAAGAAATAACTTCGGAGGTGTACCCATGCGTAAAATAAAATTTGCGTCACCGACATTTTTGTTTCGACATGAATGTCCAAATTCTATGGAATCAATAATGAAAGAAATAGCGGCTTGCGGTTTTGATGGTTTGGAACTGTATAGCATGTTTGGTCACAGTGCCAAAACAATAGCAGAATACTGTAAAAAAACAAACCTCTTGATTCTGTGTGATCATATCCATTATGATGAATTTTCCACCGATACCGAGAATGTAATTAAATCTCGTTCTGAAATTGGTGCTAAGTATCTGACAATAGACAATATCCCCAATGAATTACTTCCCGGTGCTCCCGGATTTTCAAAAGCGGTTAAGGAAATCGAAAGAATCTCAAAATTATGTAAAGAATACGGAATCCAGCTTTTATATCACAACCATGGGTATGATTTGATAAAAAAGGTAGATGGTGTTCCGGTGCTCGACTTAATCCTGGATAGTATCGATCCTGATCTGTTAAAATATCAGCCTGATTTGGGGTGGCTAGCATTAGGTGGAGGCGACCCTGTTTATTATCTAAAAAAATATAAGGATCGTTGCCCAATAATTCATTTGAAGGATTACTTTGTAACAGAACCTACTTTGCTTGAGTCACCATTCGTTTTAGGAAAAGAGCGCGGAGGTGCTGAATACAACTATTTCGAATTCCGTCCATCAGGTTATGGCGTAATGAATTTCCCGGCGCTTATGCCGCATATTCTTGCCTGTGAACCTGAGTGGATAACCACCGATCACGATATGTCATACGAGAGAAACACCTATAAAGACATGGCAATGAGCCTTACGTATATTAAACAGTTAATTTCATTATATAACTAAGAAAACGGGTACTTTGATTGTCGGACTGATATGCGGTATGAATCTATTGCATTGACATATGTTTACTATTACAGCTACAGGGGTATATATAACTAAAAGTTTGTGAATTAAGGAGGTACTCTAATGCGCCAGTTCAAATTTGCAATTCTTGGAGCAGGTAATATAGCTGAAAAAATGGCTTCAACAGTTATTCATATGCCTCAAATTATTCCTTACGGAATAGCCTCAAGAGATATAGCCCGATCAAAGGATTTTGCAAAGAAATACAATTTTATGAAAGCCTTCGGCTCATATGAAGAGATGCTTCAGGATCCTGAGATTGACCTCGTTTATGTAGCAACACCTCATTCTCACCATTACAGGCATTCCATGATGTGCTTACAACACGGTAAACACGTTTTATGCGAAAAATCCTTTACAACTAATGCTGCACAGGCCGAAAAACTGATAGAATTCGCCAGGTCGAAGAATTTGGTGATAGCTGAGGCTATTTGGACAAGATATTTACCAATGTCGAGAACGATTAATGAAATTATTGATAGCGGTGCTATAGGAAATATCAGGCTGCTGACTGCAGATTTAGGCTATATTGTGACTCACAAGGAAAGAATAGTAGATCCTGCATTGGCAGGAGGTGCTCTTTTAGATGTTGGAGTCTATCCTCTAAATTTTGCTTCAATGGTGTTGGGGGATAAAATCACGAAATCCTCTTCTATTTGTACCTTCACTGATACAGGTGTTGATGCATCCGGAAACATCACTCTATGCTTTGAAGGCGGCGTAATTGCAGTTTTGCATTTTAGTGTAATTGCTCAAACAAATCGCCAGGGTGTTATTTACGGCGATAAAGGATCTATAGTTGTTGAAAACATTAATAATCCTGAATTAATTAATGTTTTCAATCTGGATCGGGAAGTAGTGGCTACTTATCCTGCACCAAAACAGATAACCGGGTTTGAATATCAGGTGGAGTCAATAATTAATACCATCGAGAAGGGGCTTATTGAATGTCCTGAAATGCCACACAGCGAGATTATTAGAATTATGAAACTAATGGACAGCTTCCGTAAGGAATGGGGATTAGTATACCCACCCGAAATCGAGAGTGTCTGATTAATAATGATTCAAATATTAAATACAAAGAAAGCAGCTTTACGGCTGCTT
>JGI24707J26582_10001826_pt1 | contig 16479 bp, 19 predicted proteins | sample BioPla1DNA1_FD_26582 | JGI IMG/M metagenome (IMG submission 26582) | reverse complement strand
AGCATTAAAGAAAAATACAGCGATTATATAACATCTGAGCTGCTGCACAAATGGCAGGCTGATCCACAAAGCGCACCCGGCCGTACAGTTTCCAGCCCATGGCCTGACCGTATCGATATATTAAGAATGGAAATGAGCGATAAGAACCAATACACGGTTTACGGAGAGGTTATCGAGGTTACAAGCGTAGAACTTGCAAAAGGCGGAGCCGCCGCTAAGCGCCCGGTCACGATTGTGGTGCAGAAGGTAAACGACCGCTGGCTTATCAGCGGTGTGACGATTGGCGAATACTCGCAGCGTGGCCCTGTTGTTTATGAAAACACCCAGTATGGCTTCCGATTCTACCTGCCGAAAACATGGAAAGAGTATTCAATAGTTGAGGAACAATGGAAAGGAACAAACAATGGAGAGACTGTTGAAACAGGTCCTCAGCTTTTGATACGGCACCCGGATTGGACTCAGGAAGCTCCACGCCAGGACATCCCCATTATGGTTTTCACGCTTGAGCAGTGGAACGCCTTACAGAAGGGAAATTTTTCTGTCAGCGCGGCACCCATTGGCCCGAGTAAACTGGGCAGCAATTCCGTATACGTCTTTGCGCTGCCGGCCCGTTACAACTATGCTTTCCAAATTGGCTTTGAGGAAGTGGAGGAGATTCTGAAAGGCAATCCTCTTTGGCCGTCTGAAGATATAAATTCGGCTCAAAAATATAAAGAAGGAATTAAGATTGAATTTGATACAGATGTTAAATCAGGCAACAAAACCATAATAATCGAACCATCACAGATAATCAAAGCAAGCCCTGAGTTCATAGAGCAGGCAAAGCAGAGAAAAAAGGAATTATTGAAGCCTGCTACAGGCTTATTTGATACAGTACTGGATACTACTCCGAAAGATGAGACAATAAAGATGGACTTTGCCTTGCACAATATATCAGGGGAAACCCTGGCATTTTATTTCAGCTCAAGTCAAAAATTTTATATTTTTATTACTGATAATAATGGCATGGAAGTGTACAGGTGGTCTCATGATAAAGGTTTTGCAACAGCTATCATTAATACTAAATTAAAAAAGGATGAAAAGCTCTCATTTTCGGAGGTTTGGGACTACAAGGACAACAAAGGCAACAGGGTTCTACCGGGTAAATACACCATTACAGTGAAAATACTTGCAAAGCTTGAAAATAGGAAAATTACAAACCCTGATGAATTAACTGCGGCAAAGGATATTGAGGTTAAATAATCTCAGTAGCTTAACATTTTCTGAAATGCCAACATAATGGAAAATCAAAGCTAAGGGCAAACCTGCCTAATGGTAGGGAACGCAAAGCCATAGGGCCTAAAGTGCTAATAAAAGCACTATGATAGCCTGGTTGCTGCATTGCTTGTGTGTCTGAGACCTGCTTTCCCGTGGCAGGNCTTCATTTTTGAGCAAAACAGGAAGAAATATGGTTAATCCAAGCTTTGAAAATGCAGCAACTATAAGTATTTATCGAGACCTGAAACGCCGCATAACTATGGAGGTTCTTCTGCTTTATTATCGGTATCAAAAAATTTTTACGCTTTGCAGCATTTTACGCCTTTCATGCGTATATAGGGTGAGGAGGTGAGCAGATGCTTGATCTATCCTTCCGGCCGGAGGATTGCATGGAGGAATTTGTATTAGAATATGAAAACAGGCTATATAGAACTGCTATTGCTATCATTGGGAACAAAGCTGATGCAGAAGATATAGTACAGGATTGTCAAGGTAATTGAGAAATGCCCGATTTTTCAATCTCCGGAGCACGAAATTGCATGGCTTATTCGGGTAACCGTTAATCTTTGCAAAAGTCGCTTGCGGTCAAGTTGGTGGAAGAAAACAGTGCCTCTACTTGAGTCTTATCCGGCACAGACAGAAGAACAGAAGTATCTGATGGAGACAATCCTGTCCTTGCCTGCAAAATACAGAATTGTGATTCATTTATTCTATTATGAGGGCTATACAACAAAGGAAATTGCAGAGATTACAGAACAAAAGGAATCTACTGTCAGAAGTCTGCTCACCCGAGCACGTCAAAAACTTAAATCATTTATAGAGGAGGAGCTGTTGTTATGAAAGATTACAAGAATTATATGGATAATTTGTCCGTTGATGAAACTTTACATGAGAAGATCATGAATCGCTTAACACAAAGATCTACCCGCCGACATATTGTAACAAATAACTTCAGAAAATATATCTCTGTGGCTGCATGTGCCACGGTAATGCTAATTTTTGTTATAAGTATCTATCCACATATGAACATATGGAACATAACCCCGAATGAAAGCGAGTCAAACATACCAAATACAACAGGAGATTCAAATCCTCTTCAAGACAGATCAGATACTAAAGGACAAAGTGGTGCGGTATATCACGATGTTGATGCATCACAAATTATTAGACAAACAACTTCAGCAAAGGTGCCATTTGGATTTGTTTTCAATAACAAGCTGAGAGATTTAGTAAGAATCAATTCAGGTATAAAGAATAACGGAGTACGTTGGGAAGAACAGAAATATACAAAGGATGATGTAGAATCTGCTTTACAAATTTCCATAAAAGACCCCGTTCTACCTGATGGCGATTATACAGTAAAACAATATGTTTTAGTAGATGAGGTTACTGATAATATTATTGCATACCAGACGGTTTATTATTATTTTGATAAAAACATATTGGAATTTCAAAATAGATTTAGTGTCTTTTATTTTGCAGAGCAGTACTTTAAATCGGATGAGCTTGAGCGTTTGAAAAATGTAAGCCGAATAGACGGAAAAATCAATATAAGCGATTTTCCTGAGCCAACCAATGTACATGTAAAAATACCTCATGTGAGAAAGCTCGTATATTTAGAGAATGGTGTTGCAATTGTTATTGAAGCGGAAGCTGATGTCGTACAGGACGGCAGTATTGTTGATAAAGAAAAAAGCATTGAAAAATACAAACAAACAGATAAGCAACTTATTGATATAATGAAATCATTAATCGAATAACTATTTATTTTACACAATGTGAAGTATATAGAAGACCGGCGTTTGATGATGATAATCATTGCCGGTCGATTTGTTCCCTTGAACGGTCATTTGCAGGAAATTCGTCAATAATCCGTTGACATATTCCCGAGAACGCAAGGTTAAAAAAACGACCAAAGACATCAATCCAATTGGCTCGTTCCACGTTGAGTTGGTAGCATTGATAACAATGGTTAAAGAGTGAGTGTGCTGAAAACCCTTTCATATCAAGGGTTTTCATCTCGTGGGATATATTCTTAAACGACTTGAAAGTAGGAAGAAGTGGAAGAGTGGCTATGATTTCAGAAACGATCAGCGAGGTGATTTATCTTCGGTACGACCCGATCGGCGTAAACAACGGGAGTATTATGATCATGGTCCCGCAGGCTGTTGCTCTGGGTGAGGGCGAGGCCTTCATCCGCCATCTGTATCGCGTTGCCGCCATCGTCGGGGCGGTAATGCTACTGTATATGTTCGGGGTTACCTGGAGTCTTTTCCGTGCCTATCGGAAGGTGCGAAAGCTCAGCGATGAAGACCAGACTACGGGTCTTCAAAACAGAAATGCCTATGAAAAATCCCTTGCGGAAATTCAAAGCAGGAACTTTACTTCCCTTTCATGCGTATTTGCGGATGTGAACGGATTGCATGAGGTGAATAACAAATACGGCCACAAGGTCGGAGATCAAATGCTTAAGACCGTCGCGGATGAACTGCTGAAAGAATTCTTATATAAACAGGTGTTTCGAATCGGAGGAGACGAATTTGTGGTATTGGGTGAGGATGACGATGGGAATGAATATGCATTAAAGATGGAGCGAGTTGCACAGCAAGTAGCATCCCATGATTATTATTTCTCTTATGGAATAGCACACCGCGAAAATGGAATCGGGGCTGACAGTATAGTCCAGGAAGCTGACGAGAGGATGCTGGAAGGCAAACGAGCGTACTACGCCGAACATGACCGGAGGCGACCACGAACGGATGCATGACCGTCTGAAATTGATTCAGTTTTTTTTATTGTCGAGAGGTGCGAAATTAATGACATGGAACCATACATTGTTATGCCGTAGATATAAGCACTATGCAAGTATACATTGCTCATGAGTAAGAGCCACTCAAACGAGTGGCTCTTACTAAAGGTTTATACTTACTTTCTTGGCTTGACTGCACAGTTGGAGAACATAGAGTGTGTATTTTTATCATCTGCAAGAAAATGGGTTCCACATAGCCATGTGAGTAGGACTCCTATTTTTTCTCAACTGGTATCCATACCTCATACTTTGTGTTTTTAGGGTCANGATTAAGATAGACTTCGACATCAGGGGCATTCCCATACTCATATCCTGAGGTTGGCAACCACTCGGTCATAATACGCTTTTCTAATTCTTGTATAGACTGAGCACTACCACTACCTGAAAATATTGCCCATGTGGCAGCTGGAACGATATACTCTTGTAGCGTGCTGTCTATTCCATGGCTACTTGCAACAGCAATGAAGTATCTCCAATTCTCCTCGTTGCAAATGCAAATACCAAGCATACCCATCGGTTCACCATTGATCATATCAGCAAGCCTTTGAATGGTACCATCTGTTACTGCGTTTTGCCACATCTGTGGAACTACTTCAAAGTTCTTTTCGATTTCACGATGCAAAGGTTCACATACTCCAATAATTCTAAAAGCCTCTTTGTTTTCGATTCTGTATTCCATTTGCTCTGCTCCTTTTATAGTAATATTGAAGCTGATTGGTGGAAAGGTTTNGATTAAAACGCCATCTTTTTTTATTTGAGATGGGGCAACTCCATGAATGCTTTTAAATGCACGATTAAATGCTGTCGGAGAATCATATCCATACCTTAAGGCGATGTCTATAATCTTTTCAGAATCACTTTGCAAATCAACAGCTGCCTTGGACATGCGTCTGCGGCGAATATATTCTGACAAAGTTGTATCTGCCATATATGCAAACATTCGCTGAAAATGATATGTGGAGCAACAAGCAAGCTTTGCTATCTCATCATAATCCACAGTATCACATAAGTGTTCTTCAATGTAGTTAATTGCATTATTTAATCGTGTAATCCATTCCATTTTGTCAGCTCCTTGAAATTTATTCTATAATAAAAAGCAGTGGTACTCCTCTCTTTCCTTGCACAAAAATGAGAGGATGTGTAATGACAGTATAACATTATGGGGCAGAATCTTCCAAAGCTTCACCATCCATTTGCTAGGATACTCTGGACGATATTGGGAATGAAATGATAAAGAGTCGAGCTACCATATACAAAAATATGGTAGCTCTCATAGCATCTGGGATTGCATATTTATTAGTTTTCGTATTTCTGCAGGTCAATGTGGTATATAGGATAATAGTTTCGTAGATATAAAGAGGTAGAATTATGTTTTCTAATATTAATTTTAGATAACCTTTAGCGAAACGGTGAAATTCCAATTACAGGAGGTAAGCTGTGAATAATAGAAACAGTATAGTAGGAAGGATCAGCAGTATATTCAAGGGAACTACTCCAAATATTGCAGAACAAAATAATAAAAGTATTTCTACTTTAGAAGAAGTAATGATTGGTGGAATAAATCAGTATATCTGTATACGGGGAAAAAATATTAATAATCCTATTTTCCTGTTTTTACATGGAGGACCAGGCGATTCGATATTACCTGTAATGACAGGCATAAATAAAGATTTAGAAGATGATTTGTGGTCTTCTGATAGCTTGGAGATTAACTACGAATATACTCAAGTATAGTAAAGGACGGTTAAGCAGACTCTTGAAATTTTTGCGACACTTTATGTNAGGGGTGGTACTATGTTATTTAACTTTTTNAAAAAATCTAATACAGAGACAATACGGCTTATATTTTTGCATTAGTACAAGGTTTATTAATATATTTGTGAATTGTGATTTTGGTTTTTGGGGAAGAATTGTGGGAACACTTGCGGAAGATGGCTCAACAAGCCTTGGCCCCTACTCGCTGGTGCAGCCATACTATGTAGCAGGCAAGGATTATTATGCGATGCTGTTGCTGTGCCGAAACTCATCTAACACTGCTCAACACCTTTTGGCAAGAGGTAAATGCTCTCTCAACTTTATTACGGATGATAAAAAGTCTTTTAAAGAAACAGTAAGACTTGGTTGGCCTGGGGATACACCTGAAGAGAAAATGAAACACTGCAGGTTTACTTTGGAAGATGGGCTTATGGCTAAAGAGCACCATGATGAAGTGTTTCCCAAAGTAGTAGCTGAAAGCTATCAGGTGTTTGAGTGCACATGGATGAGCGAATTGGATGGAGCACAAGAAGACAAACCTGGCAAACTGGATGGTTATCCGCCACCATATCGCAACTTTAACGGTATTACCAGTGAGTTTGGTGCTCACTTCATATTGCGTGTAGATAAGATATTAATGAAAGAAAAATACCATGATGCTATAGTGAAAGGGGTAACAGCAAAAGACTTTCCACGGGTGCCAGTAGATTATGGATATCGCGATTCAAAGAATTTTTGGTATACTCGTTTTAGAAGACCCCACCCCGAACTTTTACCAATTCGTGAGGGTTCGGTAGACTCTGTGCGTTATGCAGCAGATCGGGTTGACCCCAGTATAAAGTTTACAGATGAGGCGTGTGCAAAACTTGTTAAAGTTCCTCGCATTTTTCTTAATACCGCTCTAAAAGGCTGCGTCGCTTGGGCAAAAGAAAATGGAGTTAGCTTTATAACTGTAGAACATATGGATATCATCAACGACAAGCGCGCCAAGGAAAAGAAAAAATGAGACGGAGCTCGGGGCATTCCGGTTTAAATCACTGGACTTACCCTGAAATTCCGGCTGACGCCTCTTACAATAGAATCATCCCAAGGCAGGCTATCGGAGAGTACTTTGCTTCAGTTAAGGAAAAGTACCAGAAGTTAACGCCTGCGAACAATAAGGACTACACACAAAACTTGTTTTCACAGATTTAACTGGGAGTGTAATTTAAACGCCATCACCTTTACTGATGGTTTTTTCATTACGTATTTGAATATTAGTTCAATAATTTAAGAATGGACAGATTTGATAACATAAGTAGAGTTGTGATGAAAGATTAGATATTAAAGATGGCCATGCAATGAAGATATTGTTGTATAATATATACAGAATAACAGTAGTAGAACCGACAGTATGGCATTATGAATTCAGCCGATTTATATTTTGTGAGGTTAATAAAATGAATGATAATTCAATAGCTTACTGTGGATTAATATGTAGCTTTTGCTGCACAGATGGAAGTTGCAATTGTAAATCCGATAACAATTGTGGAAAAAGATTATCCCCAGAGGGGTGTTATCAGTATAATTGCTGTACATCAAAAGGAATCAACGGATGCTGGGAATGTGACGATTCTCCTTGTGGTAAGGATATGCTTGCCGTAGATAAAATTAAAATGAGAGCATTTGTTCGATGCATTAAAGAAGAAGGCATTCAAAAGTTCTTTGAGTACTTAGAGCAAAACGAAAAAGATGGAATTGTGTATCATAGAACAGGTGTTATTGGTGACTATGATTTGTCAAGTGAAAACGAGGTTTTAAACTTGCTTAGGCGAATAAAATGAACATAATAGTTATTCTGCTGTAGATAAAAAACGGTAGTTAATCACGATTACTAGAAAGAGGTTAACATGCTAAAACTGAAACATCTTTTCGACAATAGAGATTTGGCCAAAATGATTTTAGATAATTGGCAGTATGACCCTTCGTCCACAGATATGTTTGAGTATTTCAGGATTTCATCAAATGCCGTTTAGAAAGTTTAATGAAGGATAGATCTAATCATTTCGGGAATCCAATAATATAATATTTACTGAATTAATCATCCTTTATCCTAAATGGCTCTGAGGTTGTGAATAATGAACAGCAAGCTCGTAAATACATTAAATAGATTTATGGGTTATGATTTAACAAAAGAAGGACAAAGAGATAGATTTATTGCTGATACNGTTAATGCTTTGTTTTACGGTATTGTGAAGGAGACTGATTGAAATGAAAATCCTTGTTATTGACGGATGCCACAGAAAAGGGAACACATGGAAAATCACCCAAAAGGCAATGGAAGAAATTAAAGAATTTTTCCCAGATGTTACTTATGAAGAAATTGTTTTGATAAAGGAAAATTTACCTTTTTGCCAAGGATGCAGTAGTTGCTTTAGAGTTGGCCATGATAAGTGCCCACATGGTGAGATTATNTGTAGAATATTAGAAAAAATTGATCAAGCAGAGGGTGTAATAGTATGTTCTTCAACCTTTAATTGGAGAGAGACCGGGATACTTAAAAATTTGTTTGATCATTTGTGTTTTATGCTGCACAGACCATATTTTTATAAGGGTAAAGCACTTGTTATCACAACTACTGGTGGCACAGGCGGAAAGAAAAGTGCTAAAAGCATTTCTTCTTCTCTTTACGGTATAGGGTTTAACAGGTGCTATAATGCTTCATTTGCTACATATAGTTGGAATGATTATAAGCCTTCGGCTAGAGATATCGAGAAAGTATCAAGGAAGGCTGCACGATTCGCTAAAGATGTTAAGAGCAAAAAGCTGCACAGCCCATCATATATGCAGCTCATTCCCTATAACATCATGCGCGGAATGGGTCAGCACTATACAAGCAAAAGTGAATATCCGACCGAAGATGGACATTGGTGGTCTTCTGAGAAACGTGGGGAATATGCATATTTTCCACAGGTGAAGTTACCATTCTACAAACGATGGTTTGGACAATTGTTTTATGTGCTTGGTAAATGGTTGGGTGGAATGAAATTTATGCAAGTATCATATAAAAAGGCGCGATAAAATAGATTGAGTGAGATTGGGTGAAATNAGTATGAAAAAAGTGAAAATAACGGTGATGAAACGAACAGTTTATCAAGATTTAATAGACAAATATGAAAACCCCATAGAGCATGCTTGTGATATGAAGATTGGGCAAGTGTTTATTGCTAATGGGTGGGAAAAACCTGAAGGAATGTGCAACAGTGCATGGGAGAGTATGTCTGCCTTNGTAATGACCCTGGCCCACGGTGGCGAAGATTTTTATGACGGTTGGATGAAGAATAAGAAGTCAGCGATGATTTCATGTAATGACGGCTTTCGTCCAGTGAGCTTTTTGATTGAGACACTGTCTGAGGATGCGAAGTAAAAGAACTATATACTTGATAGATCATTATCCTTACATGACTGGAATTATTAGTGACGTTTTTGTTATCTTCTAGTCACTTTATCGTCACCTTGAATATGTACAATATGAAATAGGATAGAATCGATATAGTNAGTAAGGTTCATAATAGAGGCTTCNACTGTAAAATAAAATGGAGCGGCTAATGTGAATGGTAAGGAAGTGAAATACAATGAAAAAGTGGATTCTGAGGATTATCACAGTTATTGTGGTTGTTTGTATATTAACAGGAACATTTTTTATTGGCAAAGGATATGTCATGNATTCTGCAGCCTTGAAGGAATGCAGTCTGGAAGATAATATTCAAAGTATTCGTGCAGGGAAAAATTACGCGACACTGGAAGAATTGCCGAAGATGTACCTAGACGCGGTTGTAGCAGTTGAAGATCATCGTTATTATAATCATGGCGCCATCGATATTCTTTCCATCGGACGGGCAATGTGGGTGAATTTGACCTCTTTACGCCTGGTTGAAGGAGGAAGCACNATAACGCAGCAGTTGGCCAAAAATATCTATTTCACGCAGGAGAAAAAACTGGAACGTAAAATTGCTGAAACCTTTATGGCTTTTACTTTAGAGAGTCAATATGAGAAGGACCAAATTCTCGAGCTATATGTAAATACCATCTATTTTGGGAGTGGTTATTACGGGGTTTATGATGCCAGCCAGGGTTATTTTGGCAAAGCACCGTCTGAGATGACAGATTACGAGAGTACCTTACTTGCAGGGCTTCCCAATGCACCATCTGTCTATTCTCCCGACGTTAATCCGGAGCTATCTGCACAAAGACATCAGATGGTTCTGGCAAGAATGATGGATTGTGATTACATAACTGAGGAAGAAGCCCAGACTATTATGGCAAATTACCATGTAAATCCATAAGTTGGAATATGTATAGTATAAAGATTACTTTACCGGATATGAAGGGAAATTGGTTTCCTCAGATCCGGTGTTTTTTTATCCTTGCCATTGATTACAACTTTGCTCAGTACACTGTAACTGGTGTATGTCAATAGGAAAGTATTTACTATCTAGTGTCGCCAATGATATCATGTAGATATACATAATTTGATTTATTAAAGCGTCTGGCGGGATGATAAACGGTTTGGAATTAATTATCAGATAGTATAAGAAAGATAGCCTTTGAAGAAGAGCAATACATATGAGTGGGTTAAGGGAGGACGAAGTAGATGATTCATTTTGGTTTTTCATATATAGGANTCCTTTTTCTGTTAATGTTGATAATACCGAATATCAATTGGAACCAGCATAAACCAAAAGACTATGTAAGGTATGTGGGAAATGAGAACAAGGTCTTATTGTGGCTAGAGAGAATAGGCCGGGTTCTTGTTTGTTGCATTTCCCTTATTTTTTCTGATTTCAATGTGCGTGCTATCACCATATGGTCGATATGGCTTGGGCTCGCCTTTTTAGCAATGCTTTGTTATGAGGCGTACTGGATTAAATATTTCAAAAGTGAAATGAGAATGGAAGATCTCTATTCGTCTTTTCTTGGAATTCCAGTTGCTGGAGCTAGTTTGCCGGTTATCGCCTACTTCTTTCTTGGTATTTATGGTAATAATATATTTATGCTTATTGCAGCCGCTATTTTTGGGATAGGACATATCGGAATTCATTTGGCACATCGTAAGGAAGTATATTTCCATAAAAAGAAGAGAGGTATAGTTGGACGAATAGTTCGTGGGTTTTTAGTAGTCTTCCTCACACTAATATTGGCCATGATTACCGTTACCATTGGAGCTAGGAATTATAATGCTATAAAGGGAGCTATGTATGGTCCACATAGTATCGAAGAAGAAGGCTATATAGAGATAAATGGANAAAAACAGTATTATTTAATTCGTGGTGATAATGTAAATAATCCTATCATCATTTGGATTCATGGTGGGCCTGCTAGTCCTGATACCATGGCGACTTTTTATCTTTCCAACGAACTAGCCGACGAATACACCATAATCGCNTATAATCAACGTGGATGTGGAAGAACATACTTCAAAAATTTAGATACAGACCCCAAAAATGAAACGGCAACATTTGAGCAGCTTCAAGAGGATCTCGATTGCTTGATTGATTATGCGTTGGAGCGTTTTGGACAGAATAAGGTGATACTAACAGGGCATTCTTTTGGAACTATGGTAGGGAGCAAGTATGCCATGGATCACCCAGAAAAGGTCTCCTATTATATCGGTGTGGGTCAGATGGGGGCATTAGGCAGTGATTTATATGTCTTTAGAGATGCTATAGATATTGCACAGAATCAGGGAGACGATACTACAGCTATGGAACAAGCAATCAGTGCTTATCAGGAGTCGTCTACCATTGAGAGCATGCTGACCATACGTGAATTGACTGATGCTTATCACCCTGTAGAAAAGACTCGTAACTATATTATTGATNCTTATACCTCGCCATATATGGATCTAGATGATATTCGCTGGTTTTTATTACAGCTAAATCTTTCGAAGTTTGTGAAGATTAATCAATCATTGTTTGACTATATTGGACAAGAAGATGTCTATTTCTATGGAACGGAATTCCAGATGCCAGTAGGATTTATCTCTGGCTCCTGTGATTGGATTACTCCGGTGCAATACACCAAAGATTATTACCATACCATTACTGCGCCGAAAAAGGAAATGAAATTGATCGAAGGATGGGGACACATGCTTCCGTTGGAGAATCCAAAGGAATTTGCATCAGCCCTAAAACAGATGATCGCTGAATTAAGTGTAAATGAGTGATTTAACGGAATATGGCATTGCCGCAAGAGTCATCGGTTTATCGGGGCACGCGAGGTTATTAGAAAAATTTAATAGAGAGGAGTAAAGTTTTGTATGAAATATACCATCAGAGAACTGAGACAAACGGAAACTTCTTTGCTAAATGATTTTTTGTATGAGGCAATCTTTATCCCTGAAGGGATTGATCCTCCACCTAAAACGATTATCCAGCGGCCGGAAATACAAGTCTATGTTGAGAATTTTGGGGACAGGGAAGATGACATAGCTCTAGTCGCAGAAGTAGATGGTATGGTTGTCGGGGCAGTATGGGCAAGAATTATGAACGACTACGGACATATTGATGATGAGACTCCATCGCTTGCTATCTCACTTTACAAGGATTATAGAAACTATGGACTTGGAACCGAGATGATGTTTCAAATAATTAATAAGCTCCGTTCAAAGGGATATTCCAAGATATCATTGGCAGTACAAAAAGCCAATTATGCAGTTAAAATGTATAGAAAAGTCGGATTTGAAGTTTTCAACNAGAATGATGAAGAATACATAATGATTTGCAGACTATAGATCAAAAGACTTCCTCAGTGGTGCTTGGTAATTGATTAAGAGGATGGGATTGGTGGAGGGCAAAATAGAAAATAGGATAGGAGAGAGGGTTTGAATATGGAAAGAAAAATTAAACAACAGGTAAAAGGATATAGAACGCAAGATGGTGCTGGAGTGAATCTGGTCAGGGTGTTGGGGAATAGTACTGTACAGGAATATGATCCGATTCTGATGCTCGATTCCTTTGACAGCACAAATCCGGATNATTATACAGCGGGATTTCCCATGCATCCTCATAGAGGAATCGAGACAATCAGCTATGTGTATCGTGGATATATGACTCACAAGGACAGCTTGGGAAATGAGGATACGATTGGTGATGGAGAGGTTCAATGGATGACAGCTGGTTCCGGCATTATGCACGAAGAAAAGCTTCCGGCAGCCGACAGACTCTTGGGCGTTCAGCTCTGGCTCAATCTTCCCGCAAAGGACAAAATGGCTCCACCAGCTTATCATAGCATCAAAAACTCAGAAATTGAGGAGATAGAATTTAACTGGGGAAAGCTAAGGCTGTTGGCGGGCNAGTTCGAAGGAAGAAAAGGATATGTNAGCAAATATCTTCCTCTCGACTATTACGATATACATCTAAACTCAAAAGAATCTGTGATAATGAATACAGACAGTGAACGCTCTGTCATGGTGTTTACTCTTTTAGGAGACGCTTATATCGGGGGCGAGTTGGTAGAGGAAAAGACAGCGGTAAAACTTACCACCGGTGACTATGTTGAGATAAAATCTACAGATAAAAATGCCCAAGTACTATTTATTAGTTCCATACTCTTAAACGAACCGGTAGTTTGGGGCGGTCCTATTGTAATGAACACTAAGGAAGAATTGAATAAAGCTTTTGATGATTTAAAAAGAGGCACATTTATACAGAAGACGATTTCTTACTGATAAGTATAGTAACCTCATTATATAGGAGGCATACAGAATAATTGTGAAAACAAATGCGTTAACCACAGAATTATTTTTAGAATTGTGTGCATCTGTTGGATGGGATGAGATGATCACTATATTAACCATCTTCTAATTAACGGTATTTTAGAAAGAAGAAGGAATGTGCAATAGGATAAAGCCAGATTTAGACATGAGATCAGCGGTATCGAGATCAGGCAGGGGAAACCGTTGACGGAAATACCTAAAAAATCAAAAAAGTAAAGCCACAAAACATGTACTAAATAAATGCAAAACGAAGCCTTAGATAACTTGCTAATAACCTGTGCAGTTTTCTTACCAATACTACTTTTAAGGTTATAACACAAGCCGAAAATTCCAATAGCGAGCAATGCTACACCCACAGACATTCCTTCCAGAAAGTTTTGATACAGGGTTTCTGTTCGCATTGACATAAAGATTGTTCCTCCAAACACACCGAGAAAACCTATCGCCAAAAACAGAACGCTCCTCTTTAATGAAATTAAATGTTGGCTCAAATAATACCCCAAAAGTCCATAGCCAATGGCGGCATATGTCATATTTAACATCCATTGTACAGGAATGCCGCTCAACAGTGTAACCGGCCAGAATGGCCTAACGGTAGGATATACAATACCCAGCAGAAACCACACTGCCAGACTGTATCTCAATTCCTTTTTGGTAGAATGTTTTGTTATAACTCGAGTAATAGGCAAGAATACATATACTATAACCATAATATGTAGAAAGTAGAGGTGGAACTCTTGTTTGAAGAGCAACACTTCTTTAATTGCTTGAAAGATATCATGCAGTGAGTAGGTTCCGGCAACAATAAGATGATATGCTTTATAGACCAACGCCCAAATACACATTGAAAGTACTATTCTAAGTAGGTTCTTTGTGTACAATCGATGTATCGATAGCTCTTTTTTTGGATTCAATAGTAATGCCCCGCTACACATGAAAAAAATAGGAACACTCGCCCTTGCGATACTTCCCCAAAAAACTGATGAAAGCCAATCGAAAGAAGATATTGGATTAGAGTAGCCTGCACCGCATGTATGTATGATAACAACACCGAAAATAGCGATTGCTTTTAGTAAATCGATACCAATATACCATNCTGATTTTGAATTTTCCATTGAATCTTATACCTCACTCATATTAATAATATGAAATCAAGTTGAGATTTGCCGAAATGCTTTATCTCCCCACTAACCAGGGTTCATATTTTCATCTAGTATAATCTATTAATATTATAACTGAAATACTGGATAACACCAGCAATATTTTCTCGACTAACCTGGGATTTTGGTTTGTTTAATTTAAGTTGTATGATGGAATCCTGTCTTAAAAATCTGTAGCTTATAAGAGGTATTAGAAATATTTTTAATTGTTTATTATAATGAAACTAAAGATACAGGAAACTAATTACTTAATATGAGTAGAATTATGCACAATAGGATTTAACTTGTGAAATAGAGAAAAGAAGCAGGACAATATGTGTCTGGGTAATCAAATAACGGCATTTCTCACTTTGTGTCGTGTAATTAACCGTAAGGACACATTACCATCGAGATGAAAGGAGGTCAAAAATGGATCAGGTGAAAATCGGAGGCTTTCTGAGAATACTGCGCAAAGAAAAAGGGTTAACTCAGGAACAACTGGCTGAAAAATTCAATGTCGCGGGCAGAACAATTTCCAGATGGGAAACCGGAAGCAATATGCCTGACTTGAGCATTCTTGTTGAACTGGCGGATTTTTACGACGTAGACATCCGTGAAATCATTGATGGAGAAAGGAAAAGTGAGAAGATGGATAGTGAAGTAAAGGACACTCTAGTTAAAGTTGCAGAATATGGAGATGTAGGTAAGAAAAANGAAAAGCGTAAGTTTCATCAGATTATAGGAGGTATCTTAGCTGTTTTCGGATTATTCATTATTATTAGTGCGTTAGCTATTTTCCCGACTGATAGCAGTTGGGGCAGCATTTATTCTCTAATCGGCTGCGTTATGATTTCCAGTGGGATATTCAAACTTTGCACTGCACTGAAAATAACGAAAATTATTCCAAGGCTTGTTTGCTCAATTGCATGCTTTATCATCATATTTCTGTGTCTGTGCGGCCTTGATTATTTGGGGGTTAAGAATTTTAATCAGCCACCAAGATTCTGTTATGAAAAATCCTATGGTAGTGACTGCGTCGAATACAAGACTATTTTCTATTCNGTTACAAGATATAATGTCGATACAGAGAATGAATATTATGTGTTTGATTGAGTGAAGAGAGGCAAAAAGGCTGCTTTGGAAGTTTTTCATATTCATATGGGAGGGGTGACTCACAATGAGAAAAGTGAGCGACACCACCTCCCATTATTACAAAGTGACTTTAACTATGTCTATTTCCTTAAAGCAATTAAGGAGTTTAATGTAAAAGGACGTATCATTTCTGAAGGCCCGATGTTCACACCTTTCAGCAAAAACTGTTATTGTTGAAAATATGCTTAGTCTATTAACAGAAGAAAGACAGAGTCCTTTATGTAAAAGTTCAGGAAAGCTGTCAGCATCATTTTCGTCTAGTAAAGAATGAATTATATTAGCAAGCCCGCATTGTCCAGTACGGTATATTTCGGAGATATTTACCGTCGGATACCTTGGTGTAAATTTGAAAGTAGACTATTAGTTTCTATTCTGTTGGAATTTTAATTGAGTATGAATAAGATAACAATTGCTCCTTCTCTAATAAAGACGATAGTAATCCTACCGCCTACACATTCCATATAGAACAGAATGAAGAAATCGGCGAGTATTCGTCAGATATAAAGGCTGAATAGCAGCGGCAAATTGCTCCTTAGATATTAAAAGAAGATCAAATAGAAACAAAAAAATAAAAACCCTGCGCCGTAATGGTAAGCAAGGTTTTTATTTTT
>JGI24707J26582_10001823_pt1 | contig 16486 bp, 15 predicted proteins | sample BioPla1DNA1_FD_26582 | JGI IMG/M metagenome (IMG submission 26582) | reverse complement strand
TCAATCGTTTTAGCGAAGTTTCCAAATTCTTTCGTTATAATCCATTATGCTACGGTCACTGGAGAAAAATCCGGCATTACCTATATTAATGATTGCCTTCTTCCACCAAAGTTTAGGATCTTGGTATTGTTTATCAACCTCTTCGTGGGCTTCACGATAGGAGGCAAAATCTTTTAAAACAAAGTAAGGATCTGCCATTCCGCCATTGCCCTGAAGCAAGCCATTATATAGTTCTTGAAACAGCTCAGGATGCTGTGCATTAACGAAGCCATTCACCAGCTGATCCAACACTTGCTTTAAGTATGGATCGCTTAGATACACATCATAGGGACGGTAGCTTCCATCCATATAAAACTGACTTGTTTGCGCCGCTGTGAGCCCAAAAATAAAGATATTATCTCTACCCACGGCCTCATCAATCTCCACATTGGCACCATCTAGGGTACCTATTGTCAGGGCACCATTGAGCATAAACTTCATATTACCTGTGCCCGATGCCTCTTTACCCGCGGTGGAAATCTGTTCACTTACATCTGATGCGGGTATAATCGTTTCTGCTAACGACACACGATAGTTTTCTAAAAATACGACTTTCAAGCGATCGTTAATACTTGGGTCGTTATTGATCCTTTCACCAACGTCATGAATCAGCTTAATGATCTTTTTAGCTGTACTATATCCTGGTGCAGCTTTTGCCCCAAAAATAAACGTTCTCGGATGCATATCAAAATTAGGATCGTCAAGTAACCGGTTGTACAAATACATAATGTGTAGCACATTCAGTAATTGGCGCTTATACTCGTGAAGCCTCTTGATGTGCACATCGAAAATGGATTGGGGATCAACGATTATCTTATTGTGTTCTTTGATATATTCCGCAAGCTTCAATTTATTATTATAGCGAATTTTAACCAACGCATTTTTTGTGGTTGAGCAATCTTGATACTCCAAGAATTTTGCCAATTCGCAAGAATCTGTGACCCAATCAGTACCAATGCGATCGCTGATCAAATCGGAAAGCCCTTTATTCGCCTTCAACAAGAAACGCCTAAAAGTTACTCCGTTGGTAACGTTGGTGAATTTATTAGGGAAGAAATCTGCAAACTCTTGGAAAACCTGTTCGCGTAAAATATTACTGTGCAACTGTGCTACGCCATTAACGGAAAAGGAGCCTACAATACATAAATGGGCCATTTTCACTTCGTGATTGGCAATTATGGACATGCGTGCTGTCTTCTCCCAATCACCGGGATAACGCTTCCATATTTCAGCACAAAATCTTTCGTTAATCTCGTATACTATATCCCAAAGACGGGGCAGAAGGTCTCTAAAAAGGCTCTCCGGCCACTTCTCCAACGCTTCTTCCATAATAGTATGGTTTGTGTAGGCGAAAGTGTTGGTTGTAATTTCCCAAGCCTGATCCCAATCTAATCCCTCTTCATCTAAAAGAATTCGCATTAGCTCAGGAATCCCAAGTGCGGGATGGGTATCATTAATATGAATAGATACGCGAGAGGGAAAATCCTTAAAGTTTGGTCCATATTGCTTACGATACTTGCGAACTATTCCCTGAATGCTGGCTGAAACGAAAAAATACTGCTGTTTAAGCCTCAGAGCCTTCCCTTCCGGATGATTATCATCGGGGTATAGTACCTTGGAAATAACCTCGGCCAATTCCTTTTCTTCTAGGGCATCTAAGTACTTGCCTTGCCCAAAAAGGCTCATATCAAGGTGTTTTGTGGCCCTAGCTGCCCAGAGACGAAGTGAATTTACATTCTTAGTACCATAACCAAGAATGGGCACTTCATATGGAACCGCACGAACAGATTGATAGCCTTTGTGTTCATATACTGAGCGACCTTCCTCCTCCACAATCTCTACGAAGCCTCCGAACTTAACTATTTCAGTCTCTTCAGGTAGGGCTATTTCCCAACTTGTGCCATTTTCTAACCAAGGATCGGGTACTTCGGCTTGGAAACCATCAATAATTTTTTGCTTAAAAAGACCATATTCATAACGGATACCGCAACCGGTTGCTTTAAAGCCCAACGTCGCGAGGGAATCCATGAAACATGCGGCTAAACGCCCTAATCCCCCATTACCTAAACCGGGATCGGGCTCCACCTCTTCCACATCTGTAAATTTGATATTTAGATCTTCGCAAACTTCCATAACTAAGTCTTGAATCCCTAGATTAATTAAATTATTGCTTAACGCTCGCCCCATTAAAAATTCCATTGAAAGGTAATAAACTTCTTTCTCAGAATGACTACTTCGTAATTCTCTAGAATAAGCCCAGCGTTCTTTAACTAAATCTGCAACCACTTGTGAAATTGCTTGAAATATCTGTTCTTGTGATGCACCCCGAATTGTGCGACCGAACATCCTTTGGATCTTTGTCTCTAAGGCTATGCGAAACGCCTTTTTCTCTTCGGTTTTTTTCTCAATCAAAGCAATACCTCCTAACACTTTCGTCAATTTGCTCACCCCTCCCCGCAGGATTTTCGTTCTTAAAGGGGAAGATTGCTTTAAGAGAAAAGGAGGGGTTATTTATGAGCACCATGTTCGAAAGTAGTAACTATTTTGTAAGAATTAAAAACAAAAGCGGACACCTTAAGATCACAATTTGGAATAATTCAGGCGACAAACTTTTAAGCGATTTTTTAGGTCCCGACCCTGCATCGCAATTTTGGAATAAAGTTGAATCGTTAACAGATGACATTTTAATCAAAGATCTAAAAGAAAAAATTGCTGTTTTGTAAAATAGGCCCTTAAAGCTTACCCTACGAACATAACAGTAAAAGAAAAGGCGCCGCTAGAGAAATCACCGGACGCCTTTTTAANTTTCTTNGCTTGCGGTGTCATTAATCTTGAGAGTCAATTTGTTTAAGCGCATTAAAAATGTGAGAATATACTTCCGCAATGTATGACGGATCAACCTCCGCGGTTCTAGTAAAGGCACTACCCTTGAATGTTGTGGTGTAAAGGGGTTTTAGGTTATTCATCACAAGTGACATTAGCGTACTTAACTGATTACCGGTGAATGTTCTTTTTTCCCCTTGCAAGATCTCATTTAGGGCACTAAGTGCGATTTCCTCTGCTGAATTACGCAAATAAAATCGTTCCCCATCATGCCTTGGTTTATCTTTAACCTTTAATACTGCACGATATGTTTCAACCAAAACCTCATTAAATAAGTCCGAGTCTAGTAGGTCAAGACTAACTTCTCTACGTTCATCGGCGGTATTCAGTATTGGATAATATTGAGGATTTAAACGATTTAAAATAAGAGATTTCATATCGGCCTGACATGAGGAACAACCACAAATACTTGAGTCCTCTGACAGAATTTCTTTAATTACTAAATCTGCCACTTCCTCCATTTCATTATGGATTCTGTAGTCTTCTGCTTTTACTTTCACTTCCGCCCTCCTCTTCCCGGCACTTAATTATTTTTGCATCACCAGCAAACAACTCTCTCCACCATCATATGCAGTGAGGTTGTGATCATTGTAAACTCCCTTTGTCTTGAAGCCGATTTGCTTTAATAGTTCAAGAATACGATCAGTCTTAAGTACCGCCTCTTTACTGGCGTGCACTGTGATATGACTATTACCGTCTTTTGACAAAACATAGTTGATCTGATTAAGTAAACGTAAATCGGGCGCCAATCCTTTAATTTGCACAACACTGATTAAAACTTCATCAGTCAAAGGATTAACACCTTGCAAGGCTAATGAGGGAAAGCCTTCCCCTTCTTGCACTTCCCCTGCTAAAAAGTCAAAGGCGAAATTGCCACCGGACTCGAGGTGATCGTAGCATCTTTGAAAAACTTCTAACCTATCACTATCATTATGTAGATACATAAAGGAACAATATGGTATTACAATAGTATCAAATTTTTCTTNGAAAGAAAATTGCCGCATGTCATCGACAAAAAATCGAACTTCCGCTGCCTTATTGCCAAGTTTAAGGCGGGCTCGTTCTATCATTTCCGGTGATAGATCTAAAGCATAAACTTCTAAGCCGGCTTCAAGTAAAAAAGGTAGTAGCCGCCCCGAACCGCATGCTAAATCCAAAACCTTTCCTTTTTTCTCCTTGGCTAGATTAACATAAAATTCGGCATCGGAGGTGCTTCTTACCAATAAATCATACAATTCCACATTGCCATATGTTTCTCCTACTTCGGCGCGACCTTTTATAATTAATTCTTCTGCAAAGCCAAAATAATCTGTCATAAGTTCACCTCAAATAAGAATAGCCGAGGTTAAAACCGCGGCTTAACGACGTTTATCTATAAAGGAACCCTCACTATCCGTAATCCGTCCGGCATAAGCCCTGTTAGTCTGCCTACCATCTTGCGCTTTCTTAGTTCGTTGTCTTAGCTCAACAAGGCTTTTCTTTACTGTGCCTTCCACATTCTTGTTTTGTGCTTGGATTTTTCGAATTTCTTCTTGTAAGGCTTTTTGCAAGATCAAAACAGAATGTCCGGGAGGATCCGAGATCTCCTTTGAGAAATCTCGGATCTTCAAAGAAACTTCCTCTATCTTATTCATAATGTCTTGCCGAGTTTCTAACGATTTTTGGATTTTTTCCAAAGCATCATCGTCTTCAACGAGTTTTTCGCATGGCAAGGCAACTATTTCATCTGTAACTTTATTCAATTCCTGGAATAAAACCAGTTTTTCTTGATAAAGTGTCTCCAACATGATTACTGCCCTTGCATGGTTGCTAGTTGTTGTACCAACCAATCACCTTGGGCATATAGTTGGCTGAGGACCTTTTCCATGGCAGTAAACTTCTGCCAATGATTTGCTTCGATTCTGATCAATCTATCTTCCATGGCACTTAAGCGATCTTCTAAACCGCGAATTTGTTCTCCGAGAAAACTTTGATCGTAAGTTACACTTGCCTTCCCGGCCGTATCCGTAATACGTTTCATTCCCTTATCAAGTGCAGCCGTTAGACGCGATGCCAAGCCCTTTTCAGACGGCACATCACTGCGATTGGTAAAGATGCTTTCCACATTATCAGGATCTTCTTCAATAGCGGTCCTTAATTTATCCTCATCAATGTTTAATCTTCCGTACTCGTACCAAGAACCGGTCTTTATCCCTATCTGAGACAAAGATTTATTACCTTCTAACCCTTCAACGGCGCCACCCAATGCCATGCGCATCTCTGTAAGAACATTACTGATAATGGGATCGGAGCGAAGCAGTCCGCTTCTGGCTTTTTCTTCATATAATTCTATCTCTTTCTCACTCAATGCTCCTTTTTGTTCAGGAGTTAGAGGAGGGAAATCGCGGTGGACTTCTTCCCTAGTCATAAGGTTAAACTCGTCAACCAAACTATTGTATANNTCNACNAATTCCTTGATTTTATCTACAGTGGCATCAACGTCGTGTTTTACTTCAATACGCACTGTAGTGTTGCTTACTTCCTGCAAGTTCACGGTAATTCCATCTAGATCAAAGGAGTTACTTTCACGCTCAAGATCAAGACCATTAATATTAACTTCGGCATTTTTACCACTTGCCACCTCGAAAACGCCATCTTCTATCTCGGTCGCATTCTCACCAAGACCAAATACCTTGTTGAAAAAACCTGATTCGTCATCACTAACGACAATTTTGGCATTTTCACCTGTACCGGTGGTTGTCAAGGACACCTTACCGGAATCGTGAAAAGCCCTGATTCCTATATTTTTATTATTGTTGATTTTAGCAAGAACACTTTCCAGTGTGTCCTTTTCCGTGACGACTATTTCTTCCATTTCCCCATCNAAGCCACGAAGTTCAAAAGTGATATCTTCTCCTGAGAAATCTTCCATGTATGCGGCAAAGTTTGCCCCCGCTTCATTGGCGAGCAATTGTCCGGAAGTTGCAAGCTTGTCAACTCTTAATTCGTAAGTGCCCGCTTGGGCCCTTCCCGTTGCGTTNACTGAAACCACGTTGTCATAAGAAGATGTTGCGATTTTCTGTTGAAAACTTGATTGCAAACCAAGGTCAAATGACATATTACGCAGTTGCGATAACTTTGTGTTCACATCGCGATAAGCGTCGCGTTTCCATTCTGCCCGTACTTTTTGCTGATAAACTCGATCAACCGGAATCCTTTCCGCGGTCATGATATCTTTAATAAGTTGTTCGGTATCCATACCCGATGATAATCCTGGTATTCTCATGTTTTNCACCTCATCCTTAANGATTTTCATTATTATTATCGGCATAACAAATATATACTTTAACCGTTGCCCATCCCCATATTACAGCTATTAAACCTTTTTTATCTGAAATTCCCTCCACCCGAATTGTTGACAGTTTTTCTTTTTTATGCTAGACTTGTTGCAGTTAAGACTTTAAATTAAGCGAACAATCACGGCCTCATGTTCTAAATTTACGTGAACAAGGGTTTAGCTGTTTGCGATATTTAGGCTTTTGACTAGTAATAATATTTTAGGAGGCCATTGAATGACTGGTAGAGTTAAATGGTTCAATGCAGAAAAAGGTTTTGGTTTTATCGAGCGCGATGACGGAGATGACGTATTCGTACACTTCTCAGCAATCGAAGGTGACGGCTTCAAAACTCTTAACGAAGGTGAAGAAGTAACTTTTGAAATCGTAGACGGTGACCGTGGTCCACAAGCAGCAAACGTTGTTAGAGTCTAAACTTTTCGAAAAAGGTCCTATCCTATGGAATAGGACCTTTTTTTGTTTCCACAAATCTTCTTATGCCACCGAACTTAATCACTTGTTTCTATTAATTCCAAAACCCACTTCAATTCTTTAATCGAACGCTCNAGTATCTCCCATAGCGCCTGATCTGACTGTATAAAATTCCTTAATCCAACTTGTTCTGATCTTAACTCATTAATCCTATTACGAACTTGGGCCGCTAACATTTCAATAGTCATTCCAATGCTCCTTCACTCACATGTATAATCATTGTACATAACAGATTCATTAAGTGCAAGAACGATTCGCACTTTTGGAAAATCTATGCAGAAGCTTAGCAAACTTTAATCGTATATAAGAAAACCTTAATCTTATTTTACTCTTTGATAACATTGCGTTATAATGTTCTTAAAACTAAGTTCAATGATGGGAGTGGGATAAGTGGAATATAAGTATATGGCTGAGCCGTACAAAATTAAGATGATCGAACCCATAAGCCCCGAAAGGGGCTTTGATCTNAGATCTTACAAAAATAAATTCGCATAGCCGCCAAAACGATCAAAGAGCATCAATAAGCCCACAACAATAAGGAGAACACCTGAGATAATCTGAATGATTCTCAAATTATTCTTAATGACATTAAAGGTTTTCTGTAATTTACCCCACAATAAAGTGGTTAATAAAAAGGGAATGCCAAGTCCAAGTGAAAAGGTTAATAACAAACCCATTCCCTGATACAGAGTGTCCGAGTTGGAAGCCACGATCAAAGCGGTACCGAGAAATGCACCCAAGCAAGGTGTCCAACCCAAGGAAAACGCCGAGCCAAAAAGGAAACTAGACCATAATTTAAGATCTTTTGTTTTGGCATTGAGAGTTCGTGAGCGGTTTAAGATACCTAAATTTAAAACTCCTAAATAGTTCAATCCAAAAACGATCACTACTAATCCTCCCACCCGTTGAAATAAGGTGCGATAAGTTACAAGCAGACTTCCTAAAGCTGAAGCGGTGGCTCCTAATAAAACGAAAACCAAACTAAAACCTGCAATAAAACCTAAAGTGTTGATGACTAAACGTTGCCGTGTTTTTCCATGGCTGTCATCCCCACTCAGATAGAGCAAATAAATGGGAATCATGGGCAAAATGCATGGTGATAGAAATGCCATAAAACCCTCGGCAAAAATAAAGGCAAATAGACGAAAAGACACCTCGGGCACCATTTGCTGAAGCATTATTTTGCCTCCTCAATCATTTCTAAAACCATTTTCTCATTTACTCCCCCCACTGCATGCGCAACCAAATAACCTTCCGCATCTATCACGACAGTTGTGGGCAAACCGGGAATGCCAAACATTCCGGAACCTACCTGCCCATAATCAAATAGATTTGTAAATGTATAGTTATTATCTTTTAGGTATTTCACGCCGGTCTTTGTGGTTTCTCTACGCCCGTCAATTTGGTTCAGTAATAATAATACGGCCTCATCAGTTTCTTTAAAACGGTCTTCTAGTTTTTGCAATTCGCCCATCTCAGCTCTGCACGGTGGACACCAGCTAGCCCAAAAATTAAGCACCACAATCTTTCCTTCGTAATCGCTCAAACGAACGGTTTTTCCCTCGCTCGAGACCAAGGCAAAGTCAGGAACCAGAAGGCGATCATCTGCTAAAGCCGAGGGTAAACTAAATTGAATTATTACCATAAAACTGAATAAAACATATGCTAAGAGCATAATACGTTTGTTCATTATTCTCACTCCCTATATTAAATATACCCTAGGGGGGTGAAGGTAATCAAGGATAGAGATTGTGAGTACCTTCTCAGCTTGACAAAGCATACTTAATCAGTAAAAATCAAAGGTAAGGGGTGATTTTCGCTATGAAAAAGTTCTTTTCCTTGTTATTCCATCGAGTTACTTTAGTAGCCATTGCATTACTATTCCAACTAGGAGCTTTAGTCATCATTATTGGACGTTTTGGTCATTATTTTCCCCAATTTTATATTGTGTCAAATGTAATCAGTGCCCTTGTGGTAATCTATATCTCCAGCGGATACCATAAATCGGCTTACAAAATTGCTTGGATCATTCCCATAATACTTTTCCCCATCTTCGGAGGTTTGTTTTATCTATTATTAGGTAACAAGCATACTAATAAACGCATGCGCTGGAAGATCTCGAAGATAAGAACCCACGGTGAAGAAACATTAGCCTTTAGTGCACCGGTGCTTGATAAGATTGCATCTATAGATCAACACGCCGCTAATCAAGCGCGATACATTCAAGACCATGCTTCATACCCCGTGTACGAACATAATTTTTCAAAATTTTATCCCTTGGGGGAATTAGCCTTTGAAGCAATGTTGGAAGAATTGAAAAAGGCTGAGCACTATATCTTCCTAGAATATTTTATTATTGAAGAAGGAATCATGTGGAACAGTATTCTAGAGATCTTAAAGACTAAAGCGCAGCAAGGCGTCGACGTCAGACTGATCTACGATGATATTGGTTGCATTTTTACCCTACCTTCCAAATACCATCTTGAATTAGAAGCCATGGGTATAAAAACTGCACGATTTCATCCTTTAACTCCTNTACTTTCCGTTCACATCAATAACCGTGACCATCGCAAACTAATGGTGATTGACGGCCACACCGGATTCACAGGCGGGATTAACCTAGCCGATGAATACATTAATGCTTACGAAAAATATGGGCATTGGAAAGATTCGGCATTTTTAGTTAAAGGGGAGGCTGTCTGGTCACTTACTAATATGTTTTTAACGATGTGGGAATACGTTAGAGGCACCAAAGAAAACATTGCCGATTTTATCCCGAGCAAGTTTCCGGAGATTGCAGAATCGAGCAATGGCTTTATTCAACCTTTTAGTGATAATCCCTTAGATGGTGAGGCCGTTGGCGAAACNGTTTATTTAAACCTAATTAATAAAGCCAAAGATTACATTTATATAAATACGCCTTATCTTATTTTAGATAATGAAATGCTGACGGGACTTAGTACCGCGGCAAAATCAGGTGTGGATGTGCGAATTGTGACACCTTTTNTTCCAGATAAACGAATTGTCCACACAGTTACACGCTCATACTACTCACTTTTATTAAATAGCGGTGTTCGTATCTATGAATATACACCGGGGTTTATGCATTCTAAAACATTCGTGGCAGATGATGAAGTGGCAGTGGTAGGCACCATTAACCTTGACTACCGTAGTTTATACCTTCACTTCGAAAATGGCGTCTGGCTATATCAAACGCCTAGTGTATTGGAAATAAAAGAAGATTTTTTAGAGACTCTCCATGTTTGTCAAGAAAAGAATGCGGCTGATTATAACGATCTCCCAACTGCAAAAAGGATTAAACTTGCGGTTTTACGTCTGTTGGCACCCCTTTTGTAAATTTCTTCAAGGAATTCGACATTTCACGTTGAATTACTTAGTTACCACGTTCTTCTTCAAGGGGGTAACGCAATGGGTAAATGGTCGTTTTCAAGTATCAGACAGCGAATTCTAGCTTATTTTATAGCCATTATACTGGNTTTTACGATAACAATCATGATCATATCCGGCGTACTATCCCGCATTATTGTGAACAATCTAATGGAGCAAAATGCCACTAGTATAGTGCAAACTCAATATCAGATTATGGAAAACTGGAAACAAAGTAGGATGAGTTTACTAAAACAACTAGCTAATAATGCGATTCTTGAAAGTATGGATTGGGAACAAATAGAACCTTTCTTGCAAAGACTAATGGTTGATGCTGAAGAACACCATTTATCATACTTTNTCGCGACCCCCGACGGAAACTTCAATACCACTCTAGGGAGAGATACCGGAAACATTCTGGAACGCAAGTATTTTGAACAAGTATTTGCCGGAGAAACAGTTACCTCCCCGCCTCTTGTGTCTTTGTTTTCAGACGAAAAAATCATCATTATGGCCACACCCATTAAGGATGAAGACGATTCCAAAGTTATTGGACTCTTAGGCTCATCTATTCAATTGGATAAAATCCAGACGAATCTGGACAAATTAAACTTCGGCAAAACAGAATCTAACGTATTTATAATTGATAAAGAGGGAAATTTCATCGTAGATTCTGAACCCGAACCCCTAATGGAAAGCAGAATTCAGGAGCTATACCCCCCTTGGGATACCATCAGCAACCAAGAAATGGGCTTTTTCGATTATACGCGCTTAGGAACAAAATATCGTATGTTCTTTTTAAACAACGCCGATCTAAGCGATTGGACGGTACTTGTTGAAATTCCAATGAGGTTTTTCAACGAACCCGTTAAGCAGCTGATCATTTCCTTATTGTTTGCTAGCCTATTTTGCTTCATATTGGTATTAATCGCGGGATCTTGGTTTTCATCTTCAATCACAAAACCCTTTACTGAGCTTAACAAACTTATTAAACAAGGGGCGGAAGGTATACTTACGGTTAGGGCAAAAATTAGGCGTCGCGATGAAATCGGTGAAGTAAGTGATTCTTTTAATAAAATGATGGACATAATCGGAACAATGACCTACTACGATCCTCTAACGGGATTACTTAATCGGCCCTATTTCTTGGATCGTTTAAAAGGTTGTTTTAATGAAGATACCAGTATCATCTTAGCCCTTGTCTCCATACAAGGATTGTCTGAAATCAAGGCTTTATTAGGTCCGGAGATTATTGATACTCTCTTAATTGATCTGGCTAATAATCTACAAACTTTAAATAAATCCAATGTTATCGTCTCTAGAATAGCCGAAGCTGAATTTGCCGTGGCCATTGCTTCTGACGATGCTAATGTTCTATTTATGATCGAACAAATTGAAAAGTTGATCAAAACACCCATTCGNGTACAAGAACACCTCATTAGCACACGCCTCATTTGCGGCATTAGCATTTGTGATAACAAAGACATGGATGTAGATGACTTCTTTAGACAGGCACAAACTGCACTTTATGAAGCTGAGCGTAGTACAAGTCATCCTGTGAAGCTATATAGTCCACAAATTCATGATGCTATTATAAGACGCCTAAGATTTCAAACGGAAATTCAGACGGCACTTAATCGTCAACAATTTACAATTTACTATCAACCAATAATCGATTTGGAAAAACNGTCAGTAATGGGTAAAGAAGCCCTAATTAGATGGAATCATCCAATTAGGGGTCTATTGTTACCGGGAGAGTTCTTGATGGCAGCCGAAGAAGGTGGATTCATTGAAGAAATCGGCTGTTATATGTTAAAACATGTCTGTAAACAGCATAAGAACTGGCTAAAAAGTGGACTTAATTTGGGTTGGGTTTCAGTTAATATTTCGCCTAAGCAGTTTAGGACACCTCACTTTTCCACCATGGTTCAGGATATCTTAAATACGGCCGGATATCCCGCTGAACAGTTACGAATCGAGATCACTGAAGATGCCATGTTATCACCCACTCCCGCGGTATTAAAAAACTTCCGCAACTTTAGGGACATGGGTGTTCAGCTATCGATTGACGATTTCGGAACTTCCTATGCCACGTTGGATTATTTAGTTAGTTATCCCATGGAAACATTAAAAATTGATCGTTCATTCATAAATTATGTGGTAGAGGATGATCGCACCCAAGGATTGGTACGTTCAATTATTGGCATGGGAAAAAACCTTTCCATGACAACCATTGCAGAGGGCGTTGAGCGTTACGAGCAGTTAAACGTTCTCAGACATATGGGTTGCTTAGAAGCTCAAGGATTCTTATTCAGTAAGCCCATCTTTTGGAAAGACTATCCGAAGGTACATAGCCGACTGCAAGAACAATTACAAAATGATTACTTCACCGATACATTAAGAAGTAGCGCAACTTAACTGCGCCATGGAAGAATAACACAACTATGGGGTTTTAGTTGTGCTTGATCTCATCATAAACCCTATGCCACTCAGGAAGAGCCCTGCGAAGGGAAACCGGGCGAAAATCATCTTTCCGAACGCAAACATGAACTGAACTACCCTTAACGCACATCCTGTTACCTACTTCAATCTCATAATTATAAGTGACCCTTAAACCATCGTATTTTTCAACCCAAGTAGTAATCGAGACCACATCTCCGTATCTTGCAGGACTTAAAAAGGTTGCTTCCACACTAAGTACCGGTGAGAGTAAACCTTCCTCTTGTTCCATTTGCCTATAGTCAAGTCCTAAGCCATCCACCAAAGCGGTTCTTCCCAGTTCAAACCAAATCAAATAATTTGCGTGATATACTACGCCCATCTGGTCTGTTTCAGCATAACGCACCTTTGTTTCCGTTTTAAACTTCTTCAATTGCTTTCTCCTTCTTTCCCCAATAATTTACCACAATTAAGCCTAAAACAACTAAACCTAAGGCGAAAATCGCGNTAAACGAAATTGATTCTTCCGGTAAGAACAAGGCCGAAAGAAGCGTACCGGAAATAGGTATAACAAAACGATATAACGTTACCTCCCCTGCCTTGTTATAACGTAGCAATGTATACCAAATGGAAAAGGCGGCCGCGGACAAAATAGCCGAATAGACTAATAATATCCAAAATAAAGACGTTGCCTGAAATGAATTTACCGTAAGACGTGGTGTACTTAGAACCAAAAGAACAAGGGATCCGAAAAAGAACTGATATGCATTTATAAGCACGGGATTCAGATCTTTTGCAAGCTTCTTAGCTTGAAAAGTTCCATAAACGCTGGCCACTCCCGAAAGTAGCATAAAGCCCTCGCCCTTAAAACTCAAGTTCCAACTAAAGCCATGACCGCCGCCTTGCCAATTTATTATAATAATCCCGGCAAAACCGGTTATTAAACCCACAACCTTACCGAGATTTAATCGATCATCCGCGTAAATAAAATGTGCAACTAGCACAACTAACAAGTTACCAAATACATTTAAAATAGCNGCTTTTATTCCTTCGGTATGGGCTAGTCCATTATAGAAAAAGTAATATTGCAACGCGGTTTGAGACAAACCCAAGAAAAACAGTGGTCTTAGCAAAGAACGCTTTATGCGTGTAGACTGCTTAAAAAGCATTCTNTAGACGCTGAATAATAAAATGGCGGCTAGAAAAAATCTTAGTCCTGCTAAAAACACTCTCGAGATGGTATCATTACCGTGTAACTGCAACTCACCATAGGTTAATTTAAGTACCGGAAATGCGCTACCCCATAAAACACAAGCAATTGTGGCCATTAAGGCCACAAAGTACTTGTTTGTCCATAAATTCTTGCTATTTCTATCCTTCATTGAGATTCTCCACCATCTTGAAATCTTTAACGAAGTGATACAATAAGCGCACACCGACGCCCGTTGCACCCTCTTTTAAATAGTCACCGGATTTTGATGCAAAAGAAGTTCCGGCAATATCCAGATGGATCCAAGGTGTGTCTTGCACAAAAGCCCCTATAAAAAGCCCGGCTGTGATAGTTCCCGCCTCCCGTCCACCAGTATTTTTCAGATCAGCGATGGGAGATTTGTTCTGTTCGGCATACTCCGGAAAACTAGGTAACTGCCAAACGCGTTCACCTGATTTTTCAGAGGCAGCTTGTAGCTGAGCATACAGCCCCTGATGATTAGTGACCACCGCGGTAGTTGTCTTTCCTAAAGCAATAATTGCGGCCCCTGTCAAGGTTGCAGCATCTAACACTACCTTTGCCTTTTCCTCTGCAATAATGTAATGAACCGCGTCTGCTAAAGTCAAACGTCCTTCCGCATCTGTTGATTCAATTAAAATAGTTTTCCCCGACATTGAACCGAGAATATCACCCGGTCTATAGGCGTTGGCTGAAATCAAGTTTTCACAAGCCGCCACAACTGCCACCACATTTATGGGAAGTTTCTGCTGGGCAATGGCACTCATGGCACCTATAACCGCTGCGGCACCGCCCATGTCTGACTTCATGTCACCCATTCCTTGCGCAGGTTTAATAGACAACCCCCCACTATCAAAAGTAATGCCCTTCCCCACCAAACCAAGAATTTCTTCGGGCTGTTCAGGGTTACCTAAGTGTTTCATAATAATTAACCGGGGACGATTCACAGAAGCCCTCGCTACTGCAAGATAGGCCTTCATATTTAACTTTTCTATCTCTTCTTCTTCTAAAACTTCAACCTTAAATTCATACTTGTCGCCTGCAGCCTGTGCTTGTTGCGCAAGGGCAAGAGGTGTCATNACATTAGCCGGCTCATTGACTAAATCACGGGCAANGTTGGTGACCTTTCCTAGGATTTGCCCTTCTTGAAGACCTTGGATTGCATCTGTTTCATGTTCTGAATCATAACTGATTTGAACCGATTCTAAACAAGATTCGTCTTTCTTTGAAAGATAACGATTAAAGCAATAGTTGCCCAATAATATAGCTTCGCTCAAGACTCTTGTTGCCACATTAATTGGCAAACTAGAACAAGTTAGAGGAGCAATGGTAAACGATTTTACTTTTAACTTTTTAGCCTCACTCACAACTTTACCCGCAGCTTTTCGCAATTGTTCCGCTTCAAGTTTATTGGAATCACCCACACCTGCAATTATAATATTACGGGGGNTTATCTGCCCATCAGTGACAAGAGAAGTGGAAACCAATTGTCCGAATTCTCCGGTGAACTTCTGCCCTTTACAAATCACTTCAAGCTCCGGATATGGCCATTTGAAATCACTTACCTCATCTGACGCAACAAAAAGCACTAAGTTATCGATTAAATCTTGATTATAAACTAAAGCTCTTACTTCCACGTATGCAACAATCCCTTCAGTGTTATATTANAGTTTGTTTAATATCTTCTACACCATGGTTTGAAACCCTTGAGTCAAACAGGTCTTTCTGTTATACTAAATTTATTAGTAAGTATTCCTAAAAATCATCTAATCGGGGTGTTAGCATGAAAATTAATAAGAGAAAATCGCTGTCCCTAAGAACGCAACTAAGTGCTATAGTCGCCGGTATGATCGCCGTAATACTCATAGGCACAATGCTAACTTCGTACATAGTATCAAAGAACATTCTGCATAGTTTACTTACCAATAGTAGCGACCTGAGTGCTAACCAGAATGCAGAGATCGTCAACAACTGGATTTTAGCCGCCAGCCGTGAACTTGATGCGGTTTCAGGTGCAACGGGAATAAGAATGATGAACTGGAATGAACAAAAACCCGTCTTAGATGGTATATTAGAGGACCATCCCGATTATGAAATGATGTTTGTAGCCGATCTTCAAGGACAAGTTAGGTCTACTAATGACCAGACCTTTAACATAGCTAATACCACTTATTTTAAAACGGTAGTAAATGAACGAAAAGTCGCTTTTTCTGACCCTACTTTCAATCCCGATGACAATAAACTGATCTTTTATGTCACGAGACCTATTTTGGAATCATCTAACCTTGTTGGCGTATTAGGTGCCGCGGTTCGTTTAGACTATATCCAAAATCTCGCAAACAATGCCCATATTAATAACCATGGTCATGGATGGATAATTGATAGTCAAGGTAATTCCATTGCCCATTTGGAAGATAAATATTTGGGAACTAATAAATTTGTTGAAGGTAAACCCGAATTACAAAAAATCGTACAAGACATGCTACAAGGAAAGAATTTAACAACCACCTTCGAAGAAGATGGAAAATCCAAAACCATCGCTTATGCACCGATTCCGGCGACAGGTTGGTCCATGGCCACCATTGCCGATACTAGCGATGTTCTAGAAGGTCTTTCCCTATTATTAAAACGTTTTATACCTACTCTGATTATTTCCTTAGCACTGGGAATTATTATGGCCACGATTTGGTCTTATTCTTTAGCA
>JGI24707J26582_10001810_pt1 | contig 16579 bp, 13 predicted proteins | sample BioPla1DNA1_FD_26582 | JGI IMG/M metagenome (IMG submission 26582) | reverse complement strand
CTAAATAAACCCTTTAAAACTCACTTCAATATTGATATAATAAGTAACAAAAAGTTTAATATGAGGAGACTACGAGGATGAATGCGGAAATTTTGGCAGTGGGTACAGAACTTTTAATGGGTCAGATAGTAAATACAAATGCCCAATATATATCGGAAAGATTAAACAGTATTGGTGTAAATGTATATTTTCACAGTGTTGTGGGAGATAACCCCAAAAGGCTTGAAAATAGTATAAAGTTAGCGCTGGAAAGGTCTGATTTAGTTGTAATAACTGGAGGATTAGGTCCGACAAAAGATGATATTACAAAGGAAAAAGTTGCCGAAGTTTTTAATAGAAAAATGGTTTTACATGAAGAGAGTCTTAAAAGAATAAAAGATTATTTTATAAAATTAGGCAGGGAAATGACTGATAATAATGCAAAACAGGCGTATTTTCCTGAAGATAGTATAATTATTGAAAATAACAAGGGAACTGCACCAGGGTGCATTATTGAAAGTGAGAATAAAGTGGTTATAATATTGCCTGGACCACCACGTGAGATGCAGCCTATGTTTGACGAAAGTGTAGTTCCCTATCTTCAGAAAAATTCAGGTTATAAAATTGTATCAAAATATTTGAGGATTTTTGGAATTGGTGAATCTACCCTTGAAGAGATGATAATGGATTTAGTGGATAAACAAGAAGATGTGACAATTGCAACTTATGCAAAAATGGGGGAAGTTACAGTAAGACTTACTTGTAAATCAAAATTATCCGAAGAAGGATTTAATAAAATATGTCCTTTTGAGGAAGAAATAATAAAAAGATTAGGTTCTTATGTATATAGTACGGAAAATGAAAATTTAGAGAAAGTAGTTGCAAGAATGCTTTTAGATAATAATCTTACAATTGCCATTGCAGAGTCATGCACAGGTGGATTGATTTGTTCTAAACTTGTTTCTGTAAGTGGAATATCAAAAGCTTTTAATAGAGGGATTGTATCTTATAGCAATGATTCAAAGATTGAAGATTTAGGTGTAAATAAAGATACAATTAAAAATTTTGGTGCCGTTAGCAAGGAAACTGCTATAGAAATGGCAGAAGGGGTACAAAAATTAGCTGGTTCTGATATAGGAGTTTCCATTACAGGAATTGCAGGACCAGGCGGAGGAACAGCAAAAAAACCTGTAGGGCTTATGTACATTGCTTTAGCCTACAAAGGCAATACAGTGTATAAGAAACTAAATTTATCAGGAGATAGGGAAAGAATAATAAATGTAGCTTCACTGCATACTTTTGATTTAATAAGAAGACAAATTGGAGGAATTGAAATTTGAATAATAAAAAATTAGGTGGGGCTGCAGCTATTGTTATGTCATCTATTGTTGTCAGTAGAATAACAGGCTACATAAGAGAGATGATTACACCTAATGTCTTTGGATTAGGAAATGTAGGCGATGCATACTCATATGCTTTTAGAATAACAGGTCTTATGTATGATTTGCTAGTTGGAGGGGCAATTGCAGCAGCTATTATACCAGTTCTAACAGGATATATTTCAAAAAAAGATGAAGAAAACGGATGGAAGGCAGTAGGTACTTTTATAAACATAATAATGATTGTTATGTCCTTTGTTTGTATTTTGGGAATGTTTTTTACCCCCCAGCTAATTAGCTTGTTTTCTGGTTTTGAAGGGGAAGAACAAATAAAGCTTACAGCTGACATAGCCAGAATTCTCTTTCCTTCTGTTGCATTTTTAATGCTGGCAGGATTGTCAAATGGAATATTAAATTCTTATCAAAGATTTGCAGCAGCAGCTTACGGACCTTCAATTTACAATATTGGAAGCATTATAAGTTTAATATTTTTAAGCAAAAAGGGAGGTCCTACAAGTGTTGCCTATGGGATTATGGCAAGTTCTTTGGTGTATTTTTTATTCCAATTAAGTTTTGCATATAAACATTTAAAATATTATAAATTTAAAATATATATTAAGCATCCAGGTTTTATAAAGCTTATTAAACTTGCAATACCCTCTTTGATGGCATCTTCTGTTGTGCAGGTAAATGTTATGATTGCAAGTTCTTTTGCCACTTTTTTTGAACCTGGAAGTATGATAATTCTTAATATGGCAGATAGAACATGGCAGATGCCATACGGAATATTTGCACAGGGTATGGGTATAGCCATGCTTCCAACTTTATCTACATATTTTTCAAAGGAGGAATTTAAAGAGTATAAAATTACGCTTATAAAGTGTATTAAAACAGTTTTGCTATTTACAATTCCTTCAGCTGTAGGGTTTATAGTACTAAGGGAAGAGGTTATAAGGACTTTGTTTGATATTACAGGATTTGCGCCAGAGAGCATTGTTCTTGCTGGCAGAGTACTTATGTTTTTTTCCATATCCCTTTTTAGCCAATCAATTGTTAATGTTTTAAACAGGGCATATTATGCAGCAAAAGACACCGTTACACCTTTAATTACAGGCGTAATCACAATTGGGTTAAATTTTTTGCTGAGTTTTACTTTTATAAATACAACCAATCTTGGTGTGGCTGGTATGGCTTTATCCTATTCTTTGGTAAGCATGGTAAATGCCTTTTTGCTTTTAACTATTTTAAGTAAAAAAATGAATGGGATTTACCTTAAAAGTCTTTCGAAATTTCTTTTTAAAATTTTCCCGGCTTCTTTTATAATGGGGGTTGTAATATATTTTATAAATACAGCCATGCCTCCATTAGAGTCAAAAATTATGCAGTATACTTATTTAGCAGGAGTTGTAGCTGTTGGAATAGCAGTATATTTTGCAATTGCTTTACTGTTTAAAGTTGAAGAAGTTTCTTATATAAAGGATATAATATTAAAAAAGTTTAAAAAAGATTAGTTAGTAAAATACAAAATAAAAATCTATAAAATAAACTTTGAGTAGAATAATAGTTGGTAAAATAAAATTTGGGGCATCAAAAAAAGATGTCCTAATAGTATAAATTATCCTGTATAATGTTTGTTGACAGACAAAATATAGACAGGAAGAAAAATTATATGCTTAATAATAAGTTTAAATTAAAAGAGATAGATTTCAAGACATTAGAGAAAATATTATTTAATTTCGTGTGAAAACTTGGGTGTTTTATTTAGTACCATGACCTGCGGAAACCCTGCTACTTGTAAAAACAGGGCTTTCCCGCTAGTATTAGCCTTGACAAAATGAAAATGGTATAATAGAAATACTTTTTTTAAAAAGTTATTAGAAAGCAAGCATATACGGGAAATGTAGACAAAAAAATTGCCGACTTATACTTGACACTAACTAAAATAAAAAATCTATTGACTAAACAATAGATATTGATGTATAATAAAAACAGAACACATGTTCGCAAGAGGCGTACACAGTAAAATAATGAGGTGATTAATTTGGACAAACAAAAAGCATTGGAAATGGCCTTTGGTCAAATAGAAAAGCAGTTTGGCAAAGGGGCTATAATGAAATTAGGAGAAAGCTCCCATTTGAATATTGAAACTATACCAACAGGTTCTTTAGGCTTAGATATAGCCTTAGGTGTTGGTGGTGTACCAAGGGGGAGGATAGTGGAAATATTCGGTCCTGAATCATCTGGTAAAACAACTGTAGCTTTGCATATAATTGCAGAAGCACAAAAAGCCGGTGGTGAAGCTGCTTTTATAGATGCAGAGCATGCTTTAGATCCTATATATGCTAGAAAATTAGGAGTAAATATTAATAATCTTATAGTTTCACAGCCAGACACAGGGGAACAGGCACTAGAAATAGCGGAGACACTAGTTAGAAGTGGTGCTATTGATGTAATTGTCATAGACTCAGTTGCAGCCCTAGTTCCAAAAGCAGAGATTGACGGAGAGATGGGAGATGCACATGTAGGTCTTCAGGCAAGGCTTATGTCCCAAGCACTAAGAAAGTTATCTGGAGTAATAAACAAGTCTAAAACAACAGCAATATTTATAAACCAATTAAGAGAAAAAGTAGGTGTAATGTTTGGGAACCCTGAAACAACGCCAGGAGGAAGGGCCCTTAAGTTTTATTCTTCTGTAAGGCTTGATGTAAGAAGAATAGAAACAATAAAGCGGTCTAATGAAATGATAGGAAACAGAACCAGGGTTAAAGTTGTAAAAAATAAAGTTGCTCCTCCTTTTAAGGAAGCAGAGTTTGATATTATATATGGAGAAGGTATTTCTAAGGAAGGTAATGTTTTAGATGTGGGTGTAAATCTTGATATTGTAAATAAAAGTGGCGCTTGGTTTTCATATAATGGGCAAAAGATTGGGCAAGGTAGAGAAAATGCCAAAAATTTCCTAAGAGAAAACCCTGAGATTTTAAAAGAAATTGAGGAAAAAATAAGGGATAATTACAATCAAGCTTTTTTAAAGAGTATGGATGTTCATGTTGAAGATGATGAAGCCATTTCAGATGAAGATGATTAACAATTTAATGCTCATATGTTATTACTTCAGGTGGAGTTTTATGGAGCTTGTAAATTTCATCTGAAGTAATAATTTAAAATACTTTGGCTATAAAACCCAACTGTAATTTGGTGATTATATTGGAAATAACGTCTATTAGAAAAAATAAAAAAAATAATAAAATGTTGTCTGTATTTATTGATAATGCATATTCTTTTTCTATTTCAGAAGAGGATTATCTCCGTTTAAAATTATATGAAAAAACATCTATATCCAAAAAAGAAATAGATGAAATAAAAAGAAATATTGCTTTAAAATCTGTAAAATCAAGTGCAATTAGGTTAGTTACATATAAATTACTGAGTGAAAAAGAACTTTTTTTAAAACTGACTGCAAAGGGATATGATGAAGATGTAGTGAATATGGCTATAGAAGAACTTAAATCCATGGGATATTTAAATGATATGATATATGCTCAAAAATTTGTTTATGAAAGAATAAAGCTAAAACCTAAGTCTAAGAAGGCTCTTAGCTTCGAACTAAAAAGCAAGGGTATCTCTGAGGATATTATTGAAACTGTGTTAAATGACATTGATTATGATGAAGATGTTGTTATAGAGAGACTTCTTAGAAAAAGATTTAGAAAATATGATCTGGCTGATTCGAAAATTACTAAGAAAGCATACTCATTTTTAATGCATAGAGGCTTTAATTTTGAAGACATCAAAAGAGTCATAAATAAAATAATAATAGAAGAAAAAGATTCATAAAAAAACAAATCTAAAAAAAGTATTTTTATAAAGCCTCCTTATTTATTTGTATAAGGTGGAATGGTAAGTCAAAAGAATGTAGGATAATAAATATTAAACCTCAGCCAATCCAAATCTTCTCAAAAACCATAAACATAATTTTTGAATTTTTGTTCTTGGTTTTTCTAATGGCACAGCAATTCCTTTAACTATTTTATAGCATAGTTGCGCAGAAACAAAGTTCATGTTGCCAGACTTAAACTTTATTCTAAGTGTTGGATTATTGCGTATTTCTTGATAAGAAATAACTACAGCTTTTCTGTAAACATCTTGAGCGCAAGGTGCCAAAACCTCATCACCAGGATTTACCAATTTGTATTCTTTTTTGTTTTTTTTCTTTTTTAATTTGAACATTATAATCACCCTTTTTAATTAAATATAATTTTTTAAATTAATCTCTAAACTATAATATTTATTGTGACTTGATTTTAGTCCAATTCTGCTATTATTGCTAAAAATATTAATACTTATTTTAAAAAATAGTATATAGTACAAGCGTTAAAAATACTTGTATCAGATACGTTTTTGTTTAGCTGTTTTATAATATTATATTTCTTATTAAAATAGAATATAAACATATAAAACTACTATTTGCCAAACAAACTAACTTACTAAACTTCATGAAAAGTTTGATAAGAAAGCTTATCTATTTTAACAATCAACGGCTATAAATAGTTACTTCTTGTAAATTTATAAACCGTTTAAAATATATAAAAGTTAAAAGAATAAACTAAAGTTTAACAAAAACTGTTACTATGATTTACATAAAAAAAGATAGCGAAGTACGAATAACAAAGTAATTGCAAATAATGCCGAAAATCTCTATAAAATTCAAAAACAATATTTTCAAGTTTAATTCAGATATATTTTACTAAAAAAATCAAAAAATATCAAGTGTTTTATGTATATTTTTACGAGTTTTTTAAAAAAAATAAAAATATTTTTATGAATATTATTTTTTTTACTAAAAACTCTATGCATAACTTAAAAAATATGATATATTGTTTTTAATAAAAGGTAATAAATTGTTACGAAAATATGATAAAAAATTATTTTAAGTATTTCCGTAAAGTAATAGAATAATTGCCAGGCTATTTTTAATGGCAGCTATCATAAAGACCAAATAGAAAGACTCTCTATTGTTTAGTATTCTGTGTTTTTTTAAATGTTAATATTTACATTAAAATATATACTTAAATATATACTTAAAATTTTAAACAATTAATTTTTTATTTTATGGGGCAGTATATTAAATATGTTAAAGGGGATGTATATAGGTGAATAGGATTAATTTTGCAAACAATAGAATAATTAATCGAGTTAAAGCATTACTTGAAGAGCTATCTAAAAGTATGTCCATCGAAGTTATGAGTATTGTTTTGTATGGTTCTAGAGCAAGAGGGGATAATACTTCTCATAGTGATTATGAACTTTTAATACTTCTTGCTGATGATACTCCTTTAGAAAAATTTATTTCACTTAGTGAAAATTTAAAACTTGCACTTTTAAAAGAGAAATATATAAATGTAAAACCTCTTTTTTATACAGCGGAAATATTTGAGGAAATACTTTATAATGATGAAATAGTGGGTACATTTTTATATATGATTTGTAGAGAAAATGTAATTTTGTATGACAGGTATGGCAATTTTATGGCTATACGGGATAGACTAGTAAATAATAGCATAAAAAGTGAAGAGGTTTTCTTATCTCAGTGTGTTGAGTTTTCTAAATTGTTTGGTTCTGAAAAATGGGAGAGAAAATGGGAAAGAATACTTATGCAGTTTAAATATAACAATAGAAGGAGAAGAAGAATATATTAATATAAAAAATAGTTAAAGGAAAGTTTTGGAGGATTTAAGTTGGAGGATTTAAGTTTGAATAACAAGTTAAATGAATTTAAGGCTTACATAAAAAACAAAAAAGTTGCTGTATTAGGAATTGGAGTTAGCAATATACCATTAATTAAATATTTATATAGCTTAGGTGTAGATATAACGGCTTTTGATAAATGTTGCAAAGATGATTTATGCTGTGTTTCAGACCAGTTTAAAGGTTTAGATATAAAATACAGCTTAGGGGATGGATATTTAAAAAATTTAAAAGGTTTTGATATTGTTTTTAGAACCCCAGGTATGAGGTATGACTTACCTGAAATTGTTGTAGCTAAAGAAAAAGGGGCAAAGATTACGTCTGAAATGGAAGTTTTCTTTGAGGTGTGTCCTGCCCAGATTTTTGCTGTCACAGGAAGTGACGGGAAAACTACAACTTCTACACTAATATATAAAATGCTTAAAAAACAAGGATATAATTGCTGGCTAGGTGGCAATATAGGAACGCCTTTACTTAGCAAAATTGATGAAATTCAAAAAACAGATAAAGTGGTTTTAGAACTTAGTAGTTTTCAGCTTCATACAATGACTAAAAGTCCTGAAATAGCAGTGGTTACAAATCTTTCACCCAATCATCTGGATTTTCACAAATCAATGGATGAATATGTAAGTGCTAAGAAAAATATTTTTAACTTTCAATCTAAAGAAGATAGATTGATTTTAAATTTTGACAACGATATAACTAAAGAGTTTGAAAAAGAGGCAAAGGGGAAAGTTTTCTATTTTAGCAGGCTAAAGCAGCCTGATAAGGGGGCTGGTTTAAAAGATGGCTGTATTTTTTATAAAGATGGGGACAGGGAAATAGAAGTTGTTGATACAAAGTCTATTGCAATACCTGGTGTACATAATGTGGAGAACTATTTAGCGGCAATTTGTGCTGTAATAGATTATGTTGATGTAAAAACAATACAAAAAGTTGCAAAGGAATTTAAGGGTGTAGAACACAGACTAGAGTTTGTTGGAGAAAAAGACGGTGTATTGTTTTACAATGATTCTATAGCAAGCAGCCCAACAAGAACCATTGCAGGTTTATTATCCTTTGAACAAAAGGTTATTTTAATTGCAGGTGGGTATGACAAAAATATCCCCTATGATAAAATGGGTGCACATATTGCTAAAAAAGTTAAATCTATGTTTTTAATTGGCCAGACAGCAGATAAAATACACAACTCTTTAAAGGATGAAATAGAGGGTACTGGAAAAGGGAAAGATGTTTTTGTATGCAAATGTGAGTCTTTAGAAGAGGCTGTAAAAAAAGCATATGATAGTGCTGAGTGTGGGGATATAATTATAATGTCTCCAGCTAGTGCAAGTTTTGATATGTTTAAAAGTTTTGATGAAAGAGGTAAAAAGTTCAAACAATTTGTTAAAGATATTTTAAATCATTAATAAAAATTTAAAAAGAAAAAGGGCAGAAAAATTAAAATTAAAAAGAGTTGAATTATCAACTCTTTTTTGGTGGAGGAGGACGGATTCGAACCATCGAAGACGTTGTCAACAGATTTACAGTCTGCCCCCTTTGGCCACTTGGGTACTCCTCCATAATATTAATTTTTTTGGTGCCCAGAGGCGGAATCGAACCACCGACACGAGGATTTTCAGTCCTCTGCTCTACCGACTGAGCTATCTGGGCAAACAAATAAAATTGTTGGTGGGCCTTCAGGGACTCGAACCCCGGACCTACCGGTTATGAGCCGGTTGCTCTAACCAACTGAGCTAAAAGCCCTTGTTTTAACGCGACAATGAATAGTATAATAAAAAAAGACTTTGAAGTCAAGAGTTTTTTGTGATTTTATTTGTTATAATCAATAAATATAATATAAATGCTTATAAAGAGGTGATTTAGATGGAGTATACAAGTGTATTAAAAGATATAAGTACTTATCCTGGTATCTCAGGAAGGGAAGAGAGATTTTCAAAATATATAAAAGGAATGTTTGATAAATATTGTGATGAAACTACAATTGACAACTTTTATAATGTTATTGGGATAAAGAAAGGCTCTTCTTATAATAATAAAAAAATTATGATTGCAGCCCATTTAGATGAAATAGGTATGATGGTAGTTGGTATTGAGAAAAAAGGATTTATAAGGTTTTCAAATATAGGAGGTATTGATGCTAAAATACTTTTAGCCCAAGAAGTTGTGGTACATGGGAAGAAAGACATTTTAGGTGTTATTGGAGCTAAACCTCCTCATTTACTAAAAGCTTCTGATGCTAAAAAAGCAGTTAAAATCCAGGATCTTTCTATAGATACCGGACTTTCAGAAGATGAGGTAAGAGAATATATATCAATTGGGGATGTTATATCATTTAAGGCAAAGCCCCTTTTGTTAAAAAACAAAAAATTTAGTTCTAAATCTCTTGATAACCGTGCTGGAGTGGCAGTTTTAATTGATATTATGGAAAAACTTAAAAAAATTCATCATGAATGTGATGTGTATTTTGTTGCCACATCCCAGGAGGAAGTAGGACTTAGAGGTGCTACTGTTGCTGCATATAATGTAAGACCTGATGTTGCAGTTGTTATTGATGCATGCCATGGTGCCATCCCAGAGGTGTCAAAGGATTCGGTTTTTAAACTAGGAAAGGGACCTGCTATTGCTGTGGGACCTAATCTTCATATGAATCTTACAAAAAAGATAATTGATATTGCAAAAGAAGAAAATATTCCTTATCAAATTGAGCCATCCCCAGGGAATACAGGTACTGATGCCTGGGCTATTCAGGTTTCTAGAACAGGTATTCCAACAGTATTAGTATCTATACCACTAAAGTATATGCATACAACTGTAGAAACTTTGCATTTAGATGATATTAAGTATTCAGGCAAATTGGTTTCAAAATTTATTTTATCTATTGATAGTGAAACAGGGGGGATATCATGTTGTTAAAAGAATTGACAGAGTTAAATGGAGTATCTGGAGATGAGAGAGAAGTAAGAGAATTTATCAAAACCAATGCAAAGGACTATTCAGATGATATAAAAGTGGATTCTATGGGGAATTTGATTTGTGTAAAAAAAGGCAATAATGCTAAACATAAACTTATGATTTCTGCACATATGGATGAAGTTGGATTTATGGTGACAGGATATGGAGAAGGTGGGGTTCTTAAATTTGCCACTGTAGGAGGCATTGACAGTAGAATACTTTTAGGAAAAAGGCTGATTGTAGGAGATAAAAAGCTAGAAGGGATAATAGGTGGAAAGCCAATACACCTTCAAAGTGCAACAGAAAGACAGAATAATGTTAACATGAAAAATATGTATATAGATATTGGAGCAGATAGTAAAGAAGAGGCTGAGAAATTAGTTTCTATTGGAGAGTATGCAGCCTTTTACAGCAACTATTCTAATTTAGGTAAAAATGTAATTAAAGCAAAAGCTTTAGATGATAGAGTGGGATGTGCTATTTTACTTGATATACTAAGGGAAGAAAGATACAATAATTTTGACTTGTATGCTTGCTTTACAGTTCAAGAAGAGGTTGGGCTTAGAGGAGCAGAAGTAGTATCTTATGACATAGATCCAGATATTGCTTTGGTTATAGAGGGAACTACCTGCTCAGATGTTTTAGATGTTGAAGATTATGAGCAGTCAACTATATTAGGGGAAGGTGCAGCTCTTACAATTATGGACAGAGGTGCATATTCCAACAAAAAGCTGGTTGAGTTTTTATACACAAATGGCAAAAATAACAATATACCAGTACAATATAAAACAACTACCACAGGAGGAAATGATGCAGGAAAGATACAAACAGCAAAGGGAGGGGTTGTTGTAGCTTCAATTTCCGTTCCATGCAGATATATACATTCACCTGTGTCTTTAATGAGTAAAAGTGATTTTGACAGCTGCTTTAAATTAGTAAAAATGGCTTTGGATGAATTTGATAAAAATCCAGAATTGATAGATTCTTTTTAGTAGTTTATATAAATAAATTAGATGGAGGAAGAAATATGTTTGATTTATTAAAAAAAATGACACAAATAACAGGCGTATCTGGCAATGAAGAAGAAATAAGAAATGCCATAATAGAAGAAATAAAAGATAAAGTGGATGAAATAACCGTTGATACTTTAGGTAATTTAATAGCAGTAAAAAAGGGAAAAGGTAAAAAAATCATGGTGGCAGCACACATGGATGAAATTGGCATAATAGCAACCTTTATAGATGAAAATGGATTTATAAGATTTTCTAATATAGGTGGTGTATCTAAATATAATGCTATAGGGCAAAAGGTAAAATTTAACAACGGAACAATGGGGGTTGTTCACTATGAACAAAAACTTGATGATATCAAAAATTTAAATTTGTCAAAAATGTATATTGATATAGGAGCAAAAAATAAAGAAGAAGCATTAAAAAGCGTCAATATAGGAGATGTAGCATGTTTTGTAGGAGATGCAGTAAAGCAGGGGGATATGATTATTTCAAAAGCTTTAGATGACAGATGTGGCTGTGCAGTGGTTATACAGGCTATAAAGGATATGAAAGATACTGAAAATGAGATATATTTTGTATTTACTGTACAGGAGGAATTAGGATTAAGAGGGGCAAAAACAGCAGCCTATCAGATTAAGCCAGATTTGGCTATTGCCGTTGATGTTACTTTAACAGGAGATACTCCAAACTGTCATCCTATGGAAGTAAAATGTGGAAAGGGACCTGCTATAAAAATAAAAGACAGATCTATAATTTGTCACCCTAAAGTAAAAAATCTATTAGAAAGAGCGGCAAAAAAAATAAATATACCTTACCAATTTGAAATACTTGAGTTTGGTGGAAACGACTCAGGGGCAATTCATATATCAGCAGGAGGCGTTCCGTCAGGCACAATTTCAATTCCTTGCAGATATGTGCACAGTCCTGCTGAGACAGCAAGTTTGACGGATATAGAAAATGCAGCTAAACTATTAGTGGAAAGTTTAAATTATGTAGAAAATGATTAAAAATTCAGTTTAAATATTGTATAATGTAAAAAGAATATTAATCCAGGCTAAATATTTTATTGTAAATTGATTTTGTAAAGATAAAAAACTTAAATTTTTTTATGGGAGGAGAATAAAAAACATGACTATGAAAACTGAAGAAAACAATAATAATTCAAATACCTTTGAAAACAAAGAAAAAATTTCCAACTTCATTCAAGATATTATTGATAAAGATACCGAAGAAAATAAATATGGTAAGAGGGTACATACCAGATTTCCACCCGAACCAAATGGGTATCTCCACATTGGACACGCAAAATCAATTTGCTTAAATTACGGATTAGCTGTAAGTAATAATGGAAAATTTAATTTAAGATTTGATGATACCAATCCTAGCAAAGAAGAAGTTGAATATGTAGAGTCTATTATTGAAGATGTAAAATGGCTTGGAGCTAATTGGGAAGACAGATTGTACTATGCCTCAGATTATTTTGAAAAGTTTTATGAATGTGCTGTAGAGCTGATAAAAATGGGAAAGGCATATGTTTGTGATTTAAGTGCTGAAGAAATAAGAGAATATAGGGGTACACTAACTGAACCAGGGAAAAACAGTCCATATAGAGAGCGCTCAATAGAAGAAAACTTAGACCTTTTTACAAGAATGAGAAATGGTGAATTTGAAGAAGGTTCTAAAGTTTTAAGGGCTAAAATAGATATGGCATCTCCAAACCTTAATATGAGAGATCCTGTTGTTTATAGAATAATGAAAGTGGAACATCACAGAACAGGAGATAAGTGGTGCATATATCCCATGTATGATTTTGCACATCCTCTTTCTGATTCTTTTGAGGGTATTACCCACTCTGTTTGTACATTAGAGTTTGAGGATCATAGACCTTTATACAATTGGTTTTTGGAGACTTTAGATTTAGAGTGCAAATCAAGACAGATTGAGTTTGCAAGGCTTAATATAACTCATACTGTAATGAGCAAAAGAAAACTTTTAAGACTTGTTAAAGAAGGATATGTAAATGGATGGGATGATCCTAGAATGCCTACAATATCAGGCTTTAGAAGAAGAGGATATACACCATCTTCAATTAGAGAGTTTTGTTCTAGAATTGGTGTTGCAAAAAACAATAGTATGGTTGATATAGCCCTTTTAGAGCATTGTATAAGAGAAGAATTAAATGCAAATGCAAAAAGAGTTATGGCGGTTCTAAATCCACTTAAAGTGGTTATAGACAATTACCCTGAGGATATGGTTGAAGAATTTGAAGTTTCAAATAATCCTGAAAAACCTGAGGATGGAAAAAGAAAAGTTCCTTTTTCAAAAGTTCTATATATAGAACAGGATGATTTTTGTGAAGATCCTCCTAAAAAGTACTTTAGATTAGCCCCAGGAAAGGAAGTCAGACTAATGGGTGCCTACTTTATAAAATGTACCAATGTGGTAAAAGATGAAAATACAGGTGAGATATTAGAGGTGCACTGTACTTATGACCCGGAATCAAGAGGTGGAAATTCACCTGATGGAAGAAAAGTAAGAGGAACAATACACTGGGTATCTGAAAAACACTCTGTAGATGCAGAAGTTCGTTTATATGAACACCTATTTAGTGATCCTGATCCAGATTCATATAAGGATGGTGATTTTACTGACCTGATTAATCCGGATTCAGTTAAAATCTTAAAAGGTTGTAAACTTGAACCAGGGCTAAAAAGTGCAAAGCCAGGAGATATGTTCCAGTTTGTAAGATTAGGGTATTTTTGCGTTGATAGAATAGATTCAAGTGAAGATAGATTGGTATTTAACAGAACGGTATCTTTAAAGGATACATGGTCAAAGATTGCCAAAAAAGAAGCTTAAAGTATTAAAAAAAGTCTATATGCCTTAGGCTCATAGCTTAAGAAGGCCATATAGACTTTTTTATTTTAATAAAAAACTTTTATTTAATATGAAAATTAATATGTGAAAAACTCATATTTTCTTGTCCATTTTTGGGTTTTGCCAGGTTGTATATTTACATCTATAAACACTTCCGGGCTTATTACATGGGTAGTTCCCCAAAGGGCAACGGACTTAACAGAGAAATGGCTGTATTCTCTAACACCTGCTTTTAATGGTTCAAAAACCAATTCCCAATAGTGGTTATCAACTGAATTAAATCCTTCAATGACACAGTGAAAATCTTTTTTTGGATTTTTAATTAGTGTTATTTCATTATTTTTAAAGGTTAAAACTTCAGGCACTTCTTTTATATCTATGTTATATGGAAATCTCAATATATATCCTGTATCAATGGGATTTTCATTAATTGATATAAAGTTGTGGCAGTACTCCTCTGTGATAATTGGCTTAGTGCCTGTATTTTCAAGGTGATAATCAATTGTAAGTGTATTATCTTTTAGGGATAATTTTTTTGTCATTTTAACAGCATAGCCGTTACATTCTAAATGGTCTAATATAAATGTTATACTATCTGATTCTTCTGATACTATAACATCAAAAGGGGAAACTTGATATTTATCAAAGAAAAAGTAATCAGATTCATCAGGACGTGTTAAAAGTCCCACCCCAAGTTTATGAAATTCTTCCCCAGGTTTAGCTAAATCATATCCAATTGGAGTGTGAATTCCAAATTCGTTGCACAGCCCAACTCCACCAGAACCTTCCCCTGGAATAAGTGATTCTTTGGTGCAAAATAAATATTTGTCATCAAGACAAACGGATGTAACAAAGCCTGTCCAGTCAAAGCGAGAACCATTATAGTTGTTTCCCGGATAGTCTATTTCAATTTTTAATCTATTATTTTTTAATATAAGGTTTGATTTTTTCATTTATATATCCTCCACTTAATACTTTAAAATACTTTAATTATTGTAGCACAATAATTAAATGTGTAAAACCTTAAAAATTTATTTAGGATAAAAATTCAAAAGAAAAAGTTGACAAATTTTATATATATATATATAATAGTATGTGCAATTGGTAGTTTAAGAAAACATGTTTTCAAAATGTTCTATGTTATCAAAGATGAGTAACATATTAGAACTATTTGAATGAGTCAAATGCATAAAATGATTGCCATAGCTTAGGTTTGCGCTTTTTTTATGTGTCAAGAGGTATCTCAAGTGTATTTATGAAATTTAGCAAATTAAAAAACTAAAAATTATCTGGAGGTATGAAAAATGAGTATAAAAAAAATGTACTTAGCTATAACTATTTCTTTAGTTGTATTATTAGGAACATTAACTTCAAATACTTACTCTACAAATAATGAATTAGAAACCTTAAATTATTATGTCGAAGTTAGGACTTCATTAAATGTAGATGAAAATCAAGGACAGTTCTCGTCAAGAATGGAAGAAGAACTTGCAAAAGCAGAAGAGTATATTGAAAACTATACTATTACATTTTATGATGATAATGATAATCAAACCTTTGTTCAAAAAGCTAAGGATTCAAAAATGAAGGGTAGCATAGTCTTAGGAAAAGATGCTAAAATAAAAATAAATACTAAAGAAATATTTCCGAATTCATTAACAGATTCTATTGTAGAATTGCCAGTTTTTCCTGACAAAAGTACATATAAAGATATGATTAATGCACAAAAAAATGGGAATAGATTTATTTTAAGAAGTATTTCAGTTAACACTTTTTTTACAAAAAAGAATCAGAACCATGAAGGTTTATTAAAAAAGAGTGATGTAAATTTTTCGAATTCGATATCTACTAAAACGTTATCTCGTTATAATTCTGAATTTCACTATTTGGATAATATGTATGCCTGTGTATTTGTGTATGATCAGTATAACTCTACAAATACAAGAAAAAGAAATAGGTTTGTAGGTTATCATAGGAAATATAGTAATTATAATGGTATAATTGATGGTGCAAATTTTGTTTCGACATCTAGTTATGATAGCAGGGATGATGGAGTTGTTTTGGCATGGAATGTAGGAGGAGCAATTGGGCTTCATGATTCTTCTAGACAACTTTCGGCGTCATATAATTTGCAATGTGAAAATTGCGTGTTAAATGGAAATACTAATAATTATACGAGTACAAATTTAAGAGAGGATAATTCTTTAGTTACAAAGCATAGCACAGCATTTACTGGAACTTGTACAGCATATAATATACCAGATAGAGATGTAGGCTTTTGTGGAAGTTGTGGTTGGGGTCAGGCGCTGTATCCTTCGAACATACAAATTAAAAGTACTAGTGGATGGTACGATGTTGGTGGATATTGGGGAGCAAATGGTGAAGTAAGAACAGAATATATTCATACATGGCAAAATAGAAGCTTGAGCTTAACACCAAGCATACCTATACCTCCAGGGTCAATAGGTATTAGTATAAGCGGTGTAACCGAAAATAGGAGAGAAAGTTCGTGGGTTTTTGCGGAAATTGATCCTAATTAATAAAAATTATTATGGTCTAACCACAGTGGTTCATTTTTATGAGCTACTGTGGTGATATTCAAAAAATAAATGCACATAGTAATTAAATTTT
>JGI24707J26582_10001808_pt1 | contig 16582 bp, 14 predicted proteins | sample BioPla1DNA1_FD_26582 | JGI IMG/M metagenome (IMG submission 26582) | reverse complement strand
TGGGAAGCTAAGGAGATGGAACTAGACACTAAGAGTATTGACTGTATTTGGAATGGTTTTTCTATTACTGAAAGCAGGAAAGAAATGCTAACCTTATCCATCCCTTATATGAGCAATAGTATTGCTGTTGTAGTAATGAAGGATAGTGATATTAAAAGCTTATCAGACATGGCTGGAAAAAGATTAGCCATTCAGGGCGGATCTTCTGCTGAAGATACTCTTAATAGTGATAAGAACAAGGATTTTAAAGCTACTATTAAAGAAGTACTATCCTTTGGTAACTATGCTACAGCCCTTATGGATATGGAAACCGGTGGTAATGATGCCGTACTTATGGATTCTGTTGTAGCAAACTATATGATTAATTATCTAGATAAAGATTATATGATTTTGGAAGAAACTTTGAAGGCAGAGGAATACGCCATAGGTTTTAGAAAGGGCGAACTAGCACTGGCTGAAGCTATTAATGATGCTTTAAGAGAAGTAAAAGCAGAAGGTACCTTAGCTAAAATCTCTGAAAAGTGGCTAGGAGAAGATTTCACTGTTGTTGAGTAGAAGATAAGATATTATATTTGGAAGGCGAGAGGTCTCTATGATAATCAATAATGTACCAATACATATACTATTACCGAGAATGCTAACTGGCACTGTAATGGTTTTGAAGATATTCACCTTAACAGTCTTGTTTTCAATTCCACTTGGTTTCTTAGTTGCCTTAGCTAGAAGGAGCAATTTCAAAATCCTTAGCGGGATTACAAGAATATACCAATTGATTTTCAGAGGGACACCACTGATGCTTCAGTTGTTTTTCTTCATGTATGCACCCTATTATATATTTGGTTTTAGATTCAACCGTTTTACAGCTTGTATTATAGCTTTTGTTATTAATTATGCAGCTTATTTTGGTGAGATTTTTAGAAGTGGAATATCTGTGATACCCAAAGGACAATATGAGGCAGCTAAACTTCTAGGATATAGTAAATTCCAAACCTTTACTAGAATAATTCTGCCCCAAACTATTAAAAATGTTATTCCTACAACTGGGAATGAGTTGATGACCTTGGTTAAGGATACTTCCCTGGCTCAAGTTATTGCCGTAGAGGAGCTTTTTAATATTGCAAGTAATTCAGTATCCAAATATGTTTCAACAATTCCTATTGTTGTTGCTGCAATATTTTATCTAGTTATGAATACGGTTGTTGAAGCAGCATTCCGTTTACTAGAGAAGAAGTTTGATTACTATAAAAATTAAAAAGGGAGGTATCATTATGTTGCTTAAGGCTGAAAATTTAAGAAAAAGTTTCGCTGATAATGAAGTACTAAAAGATATCTCTCTTATGGTTAAAGAAGGAGAAGTAATATCTATTATTGGTCCATCTGGTTCTGGCAAATCAACCTTACTTAGATGCTTAACCCAACTGGAGAGAGTTGATAGGGGCCGGATTGAAGTCTGTGGCAAATTAATGGTTGATACCGTAGATGGCAAGGCTATCTATTCAGATAAAAAAACATTACATAATATTATTATGGATGTGGGGCTGGTTTTTCAGAATTTTAATCTCTTTCCTCACTACTCAGTTCTTCGTAATATTGTGGACCCTCAGGTGAAGGTTCTAGGAATTAATAAGAATGAAGCTAGTAAAAAAGCTTATGAACTTCTTGAGAAAATGAATCTTGGTGATAGGGGAGATGCATATCCCTGTGAATTATCCGGAGGTCAGCAACAGCGAGTTGCCATTGCTAGGGCCTTGGCTCAAAATCCTAGGATCCTGTTTTTTGACGAACCTACATCGGCACTGGATCCAGAACTTACTGGTGAAATCCTGAAGGTTATTAAAACTTTGGCCAGGGAGAAAATGACTATGGTTATTGTTACCCATGAGATGGCATTTGCCAAAGATGTTTCTGACCGTATTATTTTCATGGATGGTGGGGTAGTGGTTGAGGAGGGGACTGCTGAAGAAGTTTTCGATAAGACCACTAATCAAAGAACAAAAGAATTTCTTCAACGGTTTACCAATGAATAAGGTTTTTTGATTTTACCCTTGCACTAATTGGATATATTTGATATAATAAAAATTGTACTTATTGATACGACGTTAAAGGAGTGGGCGAAAGTCCACTCTTATTTTATGGTATAGTGAAATAATAAGGTTTTTTTGTATGAAAAGTCTAATAATTTAAATAATATTAAAAATGACATTAATATAAAAATTATAAAGGCGTATATGTTGTGAAAGATTTAACATTCCTGGGCAAATTTTATGCTCTACCCATGGCGAATGAGATTCTCAGGTAAGTCTGCATGATATAAAGAAAGGTGTGATTATTAATATGGCGAAACATGAAGAGTATGTGCAAAAGACAGAGAAGTTATTGGGGCCTATAATTGAGGAGAATCATTTTGAACTGTATGACGTGGAATATGTTAAAGAAGGGGGCAACTGGTATCTGAGGGTTTTCATTGACAAAGAGGGCGGAATAACTATTGATGATTGTGAGTTAGTAAGTAGATACCTAAGTGATCTACTGGATAAAGAAGATTATATACCCGATTCCTATATACTGGAGGTCAGTTCACCAGGGCTTGGAAGACAATTAAAGAAGGATAAACATCTTCAGAAAAGTATTGGTGAAGAGGTAGAGATAAAACTGTATCAGGCCATTGATAAGAAAAAAGAATTTATCGGAACTTTAATTGATTTTAATCAAGATATGATTAAGATTGAGACAGAAGATAATCAGCAGATAGAATTACCTAGAAAGAGCATAGCACTAGTACGCTTGACAATAAATTTCTAAATGCAGTTTTAGCAAAAGGAGGATGGAAATGGATACCGGCAAAGAATTAATTGAAGCTTTAAATCAAATAGAGAAGGAAAAGGACATCAGCAAAGATATTATTTTAGAAGCTTTGCAAAATTCTCTGGTGGCAGCTTGTAAGAATAACTTTGGAAGAGCTGATAATATCAAAGTAAATATTGATAGGGATACAGGAAAGGTCAATGTCTACGCTTTAAAGGAAGTTGTCGAAGAAGTTACAGACCCTGTTTCACAAATCAGCTTGGCACAGGCACAGAAGATTGATCCTGTAAATGATATTGGTGATATTGTTAATATAGAAGTAACACCAAAGAATTTCGGAAGAATTGCAGCTCAAAAGGCTAAGCAAGTGGTAGTCCAAAAAATACGTGAAGAAGAGCGCAAAGTATTATTTAAGCAGTACAGCATGAAGGAAAAAGACATAGTTACCGGTATTGTGCAACGGTATGTGGGTAATAATGTAAGTATTAATTTGGGTAAAGTAGATGCTGTTTTAACTGAAAGTGAGCAGGTAAGAGGTGAGGTATTTAAGCCAACAGAACGTATTAAATTATACGTTTTGGAAGTTAAAGATACTACTAAAGGCCCCAGAATTACTGTCTCAAGAACACATCCTGAACTGGTAAAACGTTTATTTGAAGCAGAAGTAACAGAGATACAAGATGGAATTGTTGAGATTAAAAGTATTGCCAGAGAAGCAGGTTCAAGAACTAAGATGGCAGTATGGAGTAACAATCCTGATGTAGATCCTGTTGGCTCATGTGTAGGTATAAATGGTTCAAGGGTGAATGCGATTGTTCGTGAACTAAGGGATGAGAAGATTGATATTATAAATTGGAGTGATGATCCAGCTGCTTTGATTGAAAATGCCTTAAGTCCAGCAAAAGTTATTTCTGTTGATGTTAATACTGAAGATAGAACAGCACGGGTAATTGTTCCTGATTATCAACTTTCACTGGCAATCGGAAGAGAAGGTCAGAATGCCAGATTGGCAGCAAAATTAACCGGATATAAAATTGATATTAAGAGCGAATCGCAAAGTATGCAATATTAAGGATGTGATAGAATGGCAAAGAAGATACCCCTTAGAATGTGTACCGGTTGTGGTGAGATGAAAAGTAAGAAGGAAATGATTAGGGTAGTAAAAACCCCTGAAAATGAAATTGTTTTAGATACTACTGGAAAAAAGAATGGTAGGGGAGCTTATATCTGCAATTCCGTTTCCTGTTTACAAAAATCAATCAATACAAAAGGCCTGGATCGTTCTTTAAAGGTTAAAATTCCGGCTACATTGGTAGAGACCTTAGAGAAGGAGTTGGTTGGGTTAGATGATAGAACGAAAGAAAGTCTATAGTCTCATTGGTATTGCAATGAAATCCCGTAATGTCGTAAGTGGTGAGTTTTCCACTGAAAAGGCAGTAAAAGAACATAAGGCAGACTTGGTGATCGTAGCAGAGGATGCATCGGATAATACTAAGAAGAAATTTACCAATATGTGTACTTACTATAAAGTGCCGATTTATATTTTTGGTGAAAAGAACGAGCTAGGTCATGCAATAGGCAAAGAAAATCGTGCTTCATTAGCTTTGCTTGATAAGGGACTGGCGGATGCAATAGAAAGGGAACTAAAAATGATGCAGTGATTAATACGGAGGTAGTAAGTATGGCAAAAATGAAAATATTTGAACTAAAGAATTATATAAATGAGCAACTAAAAGGAAAAAAACAAATAGAAAGTAGGGATATACAGAACTTTCTTGAGAAGAATTATGGTGTTAAAAAAACCCATAGTAGTAATCTGGAAGAAAATGAAATTAAGATTGTTAAAAATCATTTTTTAAATCAAGATAGTGGTACATCCAAAACATCCTCCCCAAGTGGAGCAAATCAAGAATCCCAAGTCCAAAAAAATCAAAACCAACGTAGTCAAGTTTCCAGTAATCAAGGTAGCTATACCCAAGGAAACCATAGAACTTCAGGTCAAGGTGGCAACCGTTCTAATTCCAGTCAACATAGACAAGGCAATCAAAGATCATCAGGACAGGGGTATTCCAATTCCAACCAAAATAATCATGGGAACCAGAGAAGACCATACCAAAGACCAGCAGGACAGAACCCTTATTCTTCTAATCGTTCGAATAATAATCAGCAGGATGGTAATGCAAGAAACAACCGTCCAGCGGGACAAAATCAAAGAAGGACTGGTAATACCCAAAGGCCTACAGGAGGGTATAAAAGCTATGAAGGCTATAAAAAAGATGAGAGTAAACCAGCATATGGAAAGTCAACCCAAGTAGCTGGCAAAAGAGCTCCTGGTAGAGGTAATGAACGTAAGAACTTTGATCAGCAAATACTAGAGCAAAAAGTAGCTGAGAAAAACGATGGAACCAATAAGAGAAATAGGGATAGAATAAATAAGGAGAAGTATTATAAAGATAGAGAAATCATAGATGATAATGATGATAGAGATATAGAAGAGGCTCTAAAGGTAAAAGCACCTAAAAAAGGTCAATTTATTAAGCCAAAGCCTGTGGAAGTGGTGGAAGAAGAAATTAAGACAATTGTAATACCAGAGGTATTAACTTTAAGGGAACTGGCTGAGAAGATGAAAATACCTGCTGCAAACTTAGTTAAAAAACTATTCTTAGCTGGAAAGGTAGTGTCAATTAATCAGGATATTACTTTTGAAGAAGCGGAAGAAATAGCTTTAGAATATGATATTATTGTAGAAAAAGAAGTTTATGTTGATGAGGTGGAAGAACTTCTTAAAGAGGAAGATGAAGATGAAGCCTTAATGGTTAAACGTCCACCTGTTGTGTGTGTTATGGGGCATGTTGACCATGGTAAGACATCACTTCTTGATGCAATCAGAGAGGCTAATGTAACAGCTAGGGAGGCTGGTGGTATTACCCAGCACATTGGTGCCTATATTGTTGATATTGATGGAGAAAAAATCACATTTTTAGATACCCCAGGACACGAAGCATTTACATCTATGAGAATGAGAGGGGCTAAGTCCACGGATATAGCAATTCTTGTTGTTGCTGCTGATGACGGTGTTATGCCACAGACTGTTGAAGCTATAAATCATGCCAAAGCTGCCAATATTGAGATAATTGTTGCAATTAATAAAATTGATAAACCTACCGCCAATATTGANAGGGTAAAACAAGAGTTAACAGAGCATCAATTAATACCTGAAGAATGGGGTGGAGATACAATATTTGTCCCTGTATCAGCCCATACTAAAGAGGGAATTGATACCTTACTCGAGATGATTATCCTAAATGCAGATATCTTAGAACTTAAGGCCAACCCTAATCGTAATGCCAGAGGTATTGTTATCGAAGCAGAATTGGATAAGGGTAGAGGGCCAGTTGCCACAGTCCTTGTACAGAAAGGAACCCTACGTGTAGGGGACAATATTGCTGTAGGTTCATCCTATGGTAAAGTTCGTGCCATGATGGACCATTTAGGAAGAAAAGTAAAAGAAGCAAAACCTTCTACACCTGTAGAGATTTTAGGATTAAATGAGGTTCCCGATGCAGGTGAAACCTTTATGGTTACTGATACTGAGAAAGAAGCTAGAAATATATCAGAAACATATATTTCACAAAGCCGTGAGAAATTATTAGCTGATACTAAGGCTAAACTTTCTTTAGATAAACTGTTCTCACAGATACAAGCAGGTAATATTAAGGAACTTAATTTAATTATCAAAGCAGATGTTCAAGGATCTGTTGAAGCTATGAAACAGAGTCTACAGAAGTTAAGTAATGAGGAAGTTACTGTTCGTATTATCCATGGTGGTGTTGGTGCTATTAATGAATCTGATGTTATCCTTGCCAGCACATCCAATGCTATAATTATAGGATTTAACGTTAGACCTGATAATGCAGCCAAGGAAAGGGCAGACTATGAGAATGTAGACATCAAACTATATCGTGTGATCTATCATGCCATTGAAGATATTGAGGCTGCTATGAAGGGACTTCTTGACCCTGTGTACGAAGAGCAAGTTATTGGTCATGCAGAGGTTCGTCAGACATTCAAAGCTTCTGGTGTAGGTACCATTGCAGGTTCTTATGTAACCAGCGGTAAGATCATAAGAGGATGTTCTGCGAGAATATATAGGGATAATATATTAATTCATGAAGGACCATTGGCTTCCCTTAAGAGATTCCAAGATGATGTTAAGGAAGTAGCAACAGGATATGAATGTGGTCTGGTATTTGAGAGATATAATGACATTAAAGAAGGGGATTCTGTCGAATTCTATATGATGGTAGAAGTGCCAAGATAATAATGCTTTTATAAGAGTTTGGAAAATTTTAATTTTCCAAACTTTATGAAGAAAGGTATGATTAGTATGAGGAAAAACAGTATTAAAAATACTCGTATCAATGTTGAAGTTCAAAAAGTATTAAGCAATTTAATCAGTAGAGATATTAAAGATCCTAGAATAAATCCTATGACAACTGTCGTATCTGTAGAAGTGGCTCCGGATTTAAAAACAGCTAAGGTATATATTAGTGTCTTTGGAGANCAGGAATCCAAGGANGCCACCTTGATTGGATTAAAAAGTGCTGCCTCATACATGAGAGGACAATTAGCTAAAATCCTTAACTTACGTAATACCCCTGAACTAATATTTTTACTTGATGATTCCATTGAATACGGTGTAAGGATGTCAAAATTAATTAATGAAGTCAATAAAAATATTGATAGTGAAGAAAACTAAGCATACTTAATAGTAAGGATGGTGGGGGAATGTATAGAATAACTGATGAAATAGTCGGGGCTAAAAAAATAGTTATTGTAGGTCATGTAAGACCTGATGGAGACTGTATTGGATCATGCACTGCACTTTATCAATATCTAATGAATATTAAGGATGAGTTACAGATAGAGTCAATAGATGTGTATATGGAGCCATTTGGTAATAATTTTGACCTTATTAGCGGAGTAGAAGATATAAAACATTCATTCGAATCCGATGAAGTATATGATGTCTTTATCTCTTTAGACTGCAGTAGCCTGGATCGCCTTGGTCATGGATTGAAATATTTTAATACAGCTAAGAAAACCATTAATATTGACCACCATATAAGTAATACTTTATTTGCTGATATTAATCATGTGGTGGCCGATGCCTCCTCCACCTGCGAGGTCATATATGAACTATTAGATGAGGACCAAATAACAAAAGAAATAGCTGCTAGTATTTATATAGGAATAATACATGATACTGGCGTATTTAAGCATAATAACACATCAAGAAAGACTTTAGAAATTGCAGGTAAATTAATAGATAAGGGGATTGCATTTTCAAGATTAATAGATGAATCTTTTTATCAAAAAACCTATATACAGAATCAGCTAATGGGAAGATGTCTGATGGAAAGCTTCTTAGTGCTTGGTAATCGTGTAATCATATCTTCTGTAGATCGTAGGATTTTGGAATTTTATAAGGCATCTCCTACGGATTTAGATGGGGTAATTGATCAATTAAGGGTTACTAAGGGAGTGGAAGTTGCTATATTTATATATGAACTGGCTACTCAGGAATATAAAGTCAGTTTAAGGTCCAATGGGGATGTAGATGTTAGTAAGATAGCCATATACTTTGGCGGTGGAGGACACATCAAAGCTGCAGGTTGTACTATGAGGGGGTCTCTCCATGATGTAATAAACAATCTAATACCCCATGTGGAAACCCAGTTAAATACGATTTATGGCAATTCTTTAATTGTTGATATTAAAGGTAGCTAGGAGAATTTACGTGATTAATGGTATTTTAATTATAAATAAAGAAAAAGGATATACCTCTCATGATGTAGTGGCAAAAATGAGAGGTATATTAAAGATTAAAAAAATTGGACATACAGGGACACTGGATCCTGATGCTGAAGGTGTATTACCGATTTGTATTGGTAAGGCTACTAAGCTGGTCGATATGATTACTGATAAGAATAAAACTTATGATACAGTTCTTAAGTTGGGCATCACAACAGATACTCAGGATTTAACAGGTAGTGTAATTAAGACTGGAGAGGTTACTTCCACCTGGGAAGAAATTGAGGATGCCATCAATAGTTTTATAGGTGAATATATGCAGCTTCCTCCAATGTATTCTGCTGTTAAAGTTAATGGAAAGAAGCTTTACGAATTGGCAAGACAGGGAATAGAAGTAGAGAGAAAACGCCGCCAGGTCATAATCCATGATATTAAAATTACAGCTTATTCGGCAGTAGACCAAGAAGTAAGCCTTACGGTTGATTGTGGTAAGGGAACATATATTAGGACCCTTCTGAATGATATTGGTGATAAGCTTGGTTGTGGTGGTGCTATGAAAAGTCTGCTTCGTACCAGAGTTGGAAGTTTTACTATAGATCAAGCATTTACATTGTCTGAAATTGAAGAATTTAAAGATCAGGGAAAACTTATGGAATATATTGTTCCCATTGATGATATGTTTATAGATTATGAAAAATTAATTGTAGCAAGAGAATTTCATAAATTAATTTATAATGGAAACTCTTTTAAAAGGGAACATGTGATAAAATCACCACAGACCTTCCTTAAAGGGTTAGTTAGAGTTTATGATTCAGATGATAAATTTATAGGAATCTATCAGTATGATGAAATGAAACAATTATATAAGCCTGTTAAAATGTTTAACTAATACATTATTTAAGAAATTCAATTTATAGTATTTTTGTGTAACAATTTACATGGAATATATTTTATTCACTGCTGATAGTAACGGGAATGGTGATTAATATGAGATATATAGCTGACAGTACAGATTTTAAATTTAAAAATAGTGCTATTACCTTAGGGAAATTTGATGGCCTACATCTGGGACACCAGTATCTTATGGATCAAGTTATATCATATAAAGAACTAGGTTATACCGCCATAATGTTCAGTTTTTTATATCATCCACAGAACTTGTTTTCTGATAAAGAATTCCAGTTAATATATACAGAAGAAGAAAAGGTTAATAAATTAAGAAAAAGTGGAATAGATGCCTTAATATCCTATCCCTTTACTGAAGAAACAAAAAATATGGAAGCTGAGGCCTTTATTAAGAATATACTGGTAGATAAACTGGATACAAGAATTATAGTGGTAGGCAATGATTTTCGCTTCGGACACAATCGAAGAGGAGATTATCATATGCTACAAACTTTTGAAAAGGAATACAATTACAAGGTAATTGTTTGTGATAAAAAAACGTGGAACAATACTGTAATAAGTAGTTCCACAATACGTAATGAACTTAAGGCAGGGAATATTGAAACAGTTAATGCCATGCTTGGTACACCCTACTCTATCACCGGTGAAGTTCTCCATGGAAGAAAAATTGGCAGAACTATAGGTATGCCGACAACTAATATAATGCCTTCTTCAAATAAGCTACTGCCACCTTGCGGTGTCTACGCTTCTAAAACTATAGTCAAAGGGCAAGCCTTTCCCGGTATTACTAATATAGGATTTAAGCCCACTGTTGGAGCCGAGGAAAGTAAGGGTGTGGAAACATTTATTTTTGATTATGATGAAGATTTATATGGGGAGCAGATAGAAGTACAGTTGTATGCTTTTGAAAGACCAGAGATAAAGTTTAATACTTTAGAGGAATTGAGGGAAGCTATGCTAGAAGATATTGAATTTGGTAGACGATATTTTAATCTAGCTCCTGCGAAAAAGATAAAAAAGCTATTTACAAGAAAATAAAATTGTGCTATTATAGCATTCGTGACTAGCCAATACTAGGTCTATGGAGACTCCGACCATTGTCTTAGTATATGGCGTTTAAAATGAAAGGAGAAATATTATGATTAGTAAAGAAAGAAAACAAGAAATCATTAAAGAGTATGGAAGAACACCTGAGGATACAGGTTCACCTGAAGTACAAATTGCACTATTAACAGAAAGAATTAATGTGTTAACAGAGCATTTAAAAATCAATAAAAAGGATCACCATTCAAGAAGAGGTCTTCTTAAGATGGTAGGTCAAAGAAGAGGATTACTTGATTACTTAGCTAAGAAAGATATTGAAGGATATCGTAATCTAATCGAACGTTTAGGTTTAAGAAAATAAACGCTTATAATTACTAAATAAAGATATGCCCCATATTGATTACTGTAATTCAGTTTTGATTATGGGGCATTTTTATGGCTTTCTTTGCTTGTAATAATGATAAATACATTCTATATCGATTAATAGACTGGTAAACTACAGAAAAGGAGTATTTTTGAGTATGAACCGTTACAAAATTATAATGCAAGATAAAACATTTTTAAGAAAAGCCCTTATGATAACAGTACCAGTTGCCCTGCAGAATTTACTAAATAATGTATTAAACTTGGTAGATACCCTAATGATAGGGCAATTGGGTGAGACTACTGTAGCTGCAATTGGTTTGGCCAATAAGGTTTTCTTTGTATATTCCCTATTGTTATTTGGAATTTGTAGTGGCTCTGGAATTCTAGCAGCTCAGTATTGGGGCAAGAGAGATTTTTATAATATTCGCAGGGTCTTGTCTATAGCTATACTCCTGGGACTGGGAGCATCCTCGATTTTTCTTTTGCCTAGTCTTTTCTGTCCAGAAGTGGTTATGAAGATATTCACGCCCCAGGCTGCTACTATATCCATTGGTGCGGATTATCTTACTATTGTAGCCCTAAGTTATCCAATTACTGCGGTAACAATGGCTTATGTATCTGTTCTACGAAGTATGAACTATGTGAAAATACCAGTAATTATGACCTCCATCTCTATTCTAGTTAATGCAACCCTTAACTATATTTTGATTTTTGGTAAATTAGGTTTTCCAGTAATGGGGGTAAAAGGTGCAGCTTTAGCAACTTTAATTGCAAGAATCGTTGAATGCAGCTCCTTATTAATTCTGGTACATAGAAATAAAGTTGCAGATGATGGCCTTGGAGACCTAGTACATTACAAAAGAGATCCTAAGGATAAGGATAGGTACTTCAATAAGCCATTTCTAATGAAGTTTTTCTTAACAGCATCTCCAGTTATAGCTAATGAATTTATGTGGGGATTAGGAGTTACTATGTATTCCTTGGTTTATGGACGAATGGGTGACGCAGCCACTGCCGCGGTTACTATAACCAATACAGTAGAGCAGGTGATCTTGGTCTTTTTCTTTGGGGTTTGTTCTGCAGCCTCTGTAATCCTGGGTAATGAATTGGGGGCTAATGAACTAGAAAAAGCGGAAGAGTACGCTAAGAATTTTATTGCCATTCAGTTTTTATTAACCCTCTTAGGCTCATTGTTAACATTACTGATAAAAGAGCCTATTATCAATTTGTTTGCCGTGTCTGAAACAGTGGCTAACTACATTCGTATCTGCCTAACGGTATTCGCCATAGCAATCCCCATAAGGATGCAAAATGCATTGTTTATAGTAGCCATATTAAGAAGTGGTGGTGATACTAAGGCAGCCTTACTCCTTGATGTGACAGCAGTATGGCTTATTGGCATTCCTATGGCAGTTTTAGGTGGTTTGATTTTAGATTTACCTGTATTTTTGGTATATTCCATGATACTTGTTGAAGAGGTTTACAAGCTGATTTTTTCTTTCAGAAGATATAAGCAAAAGAGATGGTTAAGAAACATTGTTGCTTAAGCTAGCTAATATATATTAATAATGTTGACTTTAATAATATCTTAAGGGAATTGGCTTAAGTTACGGATACAAATACTTATAGGGCTATGTTTATTATGGCAGTAAGATTTTGTATCCGTATTTTTTATATATAATTTACTTNGTATTACTGCGCCTGGTGGATTTGTTATTTAATAAGGTAAACTCTTTNCTATTATNTGAAAAATATTCTAGCATATTGGTAATAATAGTGTTATAATAAGATATTGGAGTAGATGGAGGACATCCCGAGACTTCTGAAAAGCTTATTGATATGGGCTTTGGTCGGTAGGTTTTTCAGTTGTTTCGGTTCCTCCACTCCTAATATATTAATATTATTAGTAAAAGGAGATTTATCGTATGTACAAAAGTTATTCAATGGAATTAGCAGGTAGAACATTTACAGTGGACATAGGAAGAGTGGCTGCCCAGGCCAACGGCAGTGTTTTGGTCCACTATGGTGATACTGTTGTATTATCTACAGCAACCGCATCTGATAAACCTAGGGAAGGTATAGATTTCTTCCCTCTTAGTGTTGAATATGAGGAAAAATTATACGCAGTAGGTAAGATTCCAGGAGGTTTCATTAAAAGAGAAGGAAAGCCTTCAGAAAATGCTGTTCTCACATCCCGTCTTATTGACCGTCCTATGAGACCTTTATTTCCTGATGATTACAGAAATGATGTGACCATTAACAATCTAGTTCTTTGTGTAGACCAAGATTGTTCACCTGAGTTAGCTGCAATGCTAGGTTCTGCTATTGCAACCTCTATCTCAGATATCCCATTTAACGGACCAACTGCTGCTACAATGGTGGGCATGGTTGATGGTAAGTTGGTATTTAATCCAACTCAAGCTGAAAGAGAAGTATCTTCTTTAGCTCTCACAGTTGCATCTACCAGAGATAAAGTAATTATGATTGAGGCAGGTGCAGATGAGATAGCTGAAGAGCAGATGATAGAAGCTATCTACGCTGCCCATGATTTAAATGTAAAAATTATTGAATTTATAGATGGGATTGTAGCAGAATGTGGTAAACCCAAACATGATTATATCAAACATGACACTCCAGAAGAACTATATGAAGATATGGTTAACTTTATTACCCCTGAGGCAATGGAGGAAGCAGTTTTTACTGATGTTAAACAGGTTAGGGAAGAGAATATAAAGGAAATTAAAGAAAAACTGCTGGCCCGCTATGAGGAGATGAATCCTGATTGGCTGCCATTGATTGATGAGGCAGTATATAAATTCCAAAAGAAAACCGTGCGTAAAATGATATTAAAGGATCATAAGCGCCCTGATGGAAGAACTATGGAGCAGATAAGAAAATTATCTGCAGAGATAGATCTTTTACCAAGAACCCATGGTTCTGCGATGTTCACTAGAGGTCAAACTCAGGTTCTCACTATTACAACTTTGGGTGCTCTAGCTGAGATACAGAAGCTGGACGGATTAGATGAGACAGAGACTGACAAAAGATATATGCATCATTATAATTTCCCATCCTATTCAGTTGGTGAAACTAAGCCATCTAGAGGACCAGGTAGAAGGGAAATAGGTCATGGGGCTTTAGCAGAAAAAGCATTAGTTCCAGTAATACCTTCTGAGGAAGAATTCCCTTATGCAATCCGTACTGTATCTGAGGTTCTTGAATCCAATGGTTCAACATCACAGGCCAGTATCTGTGCATCAACCCTGTCATTGATGGCAGCTGGTGTTCCAATTAAAGCAATGGTTGCTGGTATATCAGTAGGCCTTGTAACTGGTGATAGTGATGATGATTATGTTATTCTTACAGATATCCAAGGTCTGGAAGACTTTTTTGGAGATATGGACTTTAAAGTGGCTGGTACACATAAAGGTATTACAGCAATCCAGATGGATATTAAGATTAATGGTCTTACAAGAGAGATAATTGAAAAAGCTATTCATAGGACAAAAGAGGCAAGGTACTATATCCTAGATGAGGTAATGGCTCCTGTTATCTCTGAACCAAGAAAAGAGGTTGGACCATATTCACCTAAGATTCTTGCAATTAAGATAGATCCTTCTAAAATTGGTGAAGTTGTTGGCCAAAGAGGTAAGACAATAAATGCAATTATTGAACAAACTGGAGTAAAAATAGATATTTCTGATGAAGGTAATGTATCTGTATGCGGATTGGATAAGGAGAATATCCAAAAAGCAATAGAAATGATAAAGATGATTGTTACCGATTTTGAGGAAGGTAAGGTTTACGAAGGTAAAGTTGTTAGCATTAAAGAATTTGGTGCCTTTATAGAATTTGCCCCTGGCAAGGAAGGGATGGTTCACATTTCTAAGATTGCAAAACATAGGGTAGAGCATATCGAGGATGAACTGACCTTGGGTGATAGGGTGAAAGTTGTTTGCCTTGGACAAGACAAGATGGGTAGATTAAGCTTTAGCCTTAAGGATGTTAAGTAAGTAAAGATAAACTGCTGTAGTGTTTATATTTGAACTACAGCAGTTTTTAATATTATTAAACTTCTATTAAATTATTCTTAATTTACTGGTGAAGATATTGACAGATAAAGGACTANTAAATATGATTAAGTTATTTTATTGGTATATTTACCTATATAAAATTATATAAACAGAAATTAATAGGAAAGGACTAGAACATGCTTGAACTGAAGAACATTAAAAAGACATATACTGTAGGGGAATATACTACTACTGCTTTAGATGATGTGTCTTTGTCATTTCGTAAAAATGAATTTGTAGCAATACTTGGCGCCAGTGGTTCCGGTAAAACAACCTGTCTAAATATGATAGGTGGACTAGATAGGTATGATTCAGGGGATTTGATAATTAATTCAAAATCTACTAAGAAATTTAAAGACAGCGATTGGGATGCCTACCGTAATAATACCATTGGCTTCATATTCCAAAGCTATAATTTGATTAATCATTTAAGTATTGTGGCCAATGTGGAGATGGGGATGACCCTTAGCGGGGTTTCAAGAAGCGAGAAGCATAAGAAGGCTTTGGAAGTATTGGAGAGGGTAGGGCTTAAGGATCACCTTCATAAAAAGCCAACACAATTATCTGGAGGGCAGATGCAAAGGGTAGCCATAGCTAGAGCGCTTGCCAATGATCCTGATATTCTGCTTTGTGATGAACCTACAGGGGCCTTGGATACATCCACCAGTGTTCAGATTATGGAGCTAATTAAGGAAGTGGCATCGGATAAGTTAGTTATTATGGTTACCCACAACCCAGAACTGGCTCAAAAATATGCCGATAGAATTGTAGAATTTAGTGATGGTAAGGTTATCTCTGACACTAATCCTTATAGTGGGGATACTAAGACTGGTCAATTTCAGCTAAACAAGACCAGTATGAGTTTTCTGGCTGCTTTAAGCTTATCCTTTAATAATATCAAGACTAAGCTGGGAAGAACATTTCTAACAGCTTTTGCATCCAGTATAGGAATAATAGGTATAGCCTTGATACTTAGCCTGTCAGTTGGATTTCAATTACAAATTGATGATTTCCAGGCAGAAGCTATGACTGAATTTCCTATAATGATTACTCAGCAAACAGCAGAAATAGATCTTGAGCAGATGCAAGAGAGGCAGCAAGAACTTAAGGAGCAATTAAACTCAGAGGCAGAACCTATTGATGCTGATCAAGTGTTTCTTTATGATAGAAATGAACGAAATGCTTTGCATACCAATGTGTTTACAGAGGAATATATTGATTATCTAGAGGCAATTGATCCAAGTATATGTAAAAGCATAGGGTATACAAGGACTGTAGGAATTAATCTTTTAATAGAGAACAAGGATAAGATTAGTGCTGTCAATACCAATGAACTTAAATTTGCCTCCTATCCTACAACTCTTGCTGGTAGTAGTTATCTGGAGAATACCTATGATCTATTAGCAGGTGAATATCCACAGGATGAAACAGGCTTGGTTCTAGTTGTTGATAGTAAAAATAGAATGGATAAAACTATAGCTTCCACCTTAGGATTTGATACAACTGATTTAGAAAGTATAGATTTTGATAAGCTTATAGGCATAGAGCTAAAGGCCGTAATGAATAATGATTAT